>Ga0209267_1000621_pt1 | contig 25639 bp, 22 predicted proteins | sample GraSoiAngelo_137_FD_185894 | JGI IMG/M metagenome (GOLD analysis project Ga0209267, IMG submission 185894) | Grasslands soil microbial communities from the Angelo Coastal Reserve, California, USA - 14_0929_09_30cm (SPAdes) (version 2) | ecosystem: Environmental > Terrestrial > Soil > Grasslands ... | reverse complement strand
TCACGGCCGCGAGGAGCAGCCGGCGGGCCTGGATGATCGCCTTGTCGGCCGGCCCGAGGTGCTCCTTGCTGCGATCGACGACGCGCCCCATGCTTTCCTGGATTCCGCGGTCCTGGGTGTTGATGCCGTCGATCCCGGTAAACGTCTCGGTCTTCTGCACCTGCCGATCCAGCAGATAGTTGTTCTGCCGGTTGGCCTTCGAGTGGAAGGTCGTCTGATCGACGTGGTCCGGGCCGTTGCCCGAACGACGCTCGAGCCGATCTTCCTCGTCGAGCGCCTCCTCGGTGGTGCTGTGGTGCCAGTTGTAGACCATCGTGTTGCCGTCATCCATCGGCACCCAGATGTGCCCGGCCACGGCGGGGAAGCCCTTGTGCGTCAGATAGGGCCGGATCTGGTGGAACGGCATCACGAAGTGATAGGTGCGGATGTGAATCTCGCTCTCACCGAGCGGCCGGATGCCCGAGTACTGGTAGCCCCAGTCCGTCAGGTCGACGACGAGGGACGGCGCCTTGCCGCGCACGAACGCGGTCGTGGGATTGAGCCCGCCGCGCTTGGAGCTCGGGACGAGGAGCCGATGCAAGATCGGGGCGTGCGAGGTATCGATGCCGCCCTCGAGCGCCTGGAGCCAGTTGCACTCCTCGATCACCTTCGACACGTGCCGATGCGTCGGCGCGGCCTGCGTCCAGGCGAACTTGGGCAGCGGCGGCTGCAGATCGGGCGGCCCCATGTAGGCCCAGATGACGCCGCCCACCTCGACCGTGGGATACGACGGCTGGCGGATCTTGTTCTTGAAGGAGAGCTCTTCCGGCTCGTTCATCATGTCCACGCAGCGGCCGGTGACGTCGAACTTCCAGCCGTGGTAGACGCAGCGCAGGCCGCATTCTTCGTTGCGCCCGAAAAACAGGGACGCGCGCCGATGCGGGCACAGCTCCTCGAGGAGCCCGATGCGTCCCTCGGTGTCGCGGAAGGCGACGAGATCCTCGCCCAGGAGCTTCACCCGGACGGGCGGGCAGTCGGGCTCGGGCAATTCCCATGCGAGCAGCGCCGGGATCCAGTAACGCCGCATCGTGTTCCCCATCGGCGTGCCGGCACCGATGCGAGTGATGAGCTCGTTCTCTTCGTGGGTCAGCATGGTGTCCTCCCGCTGAACGCTTCAGGGTCGAGCGCCCGCCAGTACCTGGCCGATTATACTGCGGTCCACGCCACCGCCGCCGGGCGACCATTTGCCCTTGACCGCCGTTTCGAACCCCGCCATTGTCCGGTGATGCCCAGGCCCACCGACGTCCCTTTCTCGCTGGCACGCATCTCGACTCGCGACGGCGTCTGGCTCGACGGCATCGTCGCCGAGCCGAAAGGGCGCCGGGGGGCGGCGCTCGTCTGGATGCACGGCCTGGGATCAGTGTTCTCCTCGGGCCAGCCGCTCAACCGGGAGCTCGCGGCGCGCCTGAACGCGGCCGGCATCGCGTACTTCAAGCTCAACAACCGCGGCCACGACGTCGTCGCCGGCCGGGGCCGGCGTCTCGCCGGCGCGGCGTTCGAGCGCTTCCGTCAGAGCGTCGAGGACATCCGGGCGATGGTCGCCTTCGTCCGTCGGCGCGGATACCGCCGGGTTTTCCTGGCCGGCCACTCCACCGGCGCCAACAAGGTGCTGTACTACGGCGCCCGCGTCCGTGATCGAAGGGTCGGTGGGATCCTCCTGGTCGGCCCGGTCTCCGACGTGGCGGCCGAGGTCAAGCGACTCGGCACCCGCGAGCTACGGCGTCGGGTGGCCGCCGCCGAACGGATAGCCCGGCGCGATCCCCAGGCCCTCGTCCCGCGGGCCTGGGGCTTCTGGAGCGCGCACCGGTACATCAGCCTCTACCGGCCCGGCGAGGACGAGGACGTGTTCCCGTACTACCGGCCGAACGCCCGCTGGACGGCGTTCCAGTCGGTGCGACTGCCGCTCGCCGCGATCCTCGGAAGCCGCGACGAATATCTCGACCGCCCGGCGCGGGAGGTGATCGAAGCCTTCCGCCGAAACGCGGTGCGCGCCCGCTCGTTCACCGGCATCGTCGTTCCACGGGCGCGTCACGGCTTTCAGGGTCACGAGCGCGAGCTGGCGGACCTCGTCGTCCGCTGGATCGGCGCTCAGCGAAGAGCGTAACGATTACCGGGTAAGTTTGCCGAACCAGGTAGACCGCGCGCGCCCGACACGCGGTCGACCTCGCCGAATTCCCGCCTCACCGCGTCGAGAGCGCACGAAAAGCCGAAGCGATGATCACCGCGCGACGCCCCTCGAGCTCGACGGCATGACCCTTGCCTCACGCCATGCGGGTCGGCTCACACGAAGTCGCCGACTCAGGAGGAACTATGAAAAACGAACAGGTCGCCGAGCTTCTGTATCAGGCGCTGGAGACCGAGAAGGGCGGCATCCAGGTGTATGAGGCCGCACTCGAGTGCGTCATCAATGTCGACCTCAAGAAGGAGTGGGAGGAATACCTCGAGCAAACTCGCAACCACGAGCGCATCGTCCTCGAAGTGATGGAGGCCCTCGCGCTCGACCCCGAGATGGAAACGCCGGGGCGGCTAGTCGTCCGTCACATCGGTGAATCGCTGGTCGAGGCCATGGAGATGGCCCTGGACGACGGTCCACCGGAGGCCGCGCAGCTCGTCGCGTGCGAGTGCGTGGTCGAGGCCGAGACCAAGGACCACCTCAACTGGGAGCTGATCCACGAGGTCGCCGAGAAGGCGAAGGGCGATCTGAAGCAGACGCTGATGAACGCCTACGACCAGGTGGAGGACGAGGAGGACGAGCACCTGTACCACACGACCGGCTGGTGCCGCGAGCTGTGGATCGAGTCGCTCGGCATGCCGGCCGTGCTGCCGCCGCCAGAGGAAGAGCAGGAAGTGAAGACCGCGATCGGGGCCGCGCGCGCCAAGAAGGCGCGCAAGCAGATGCTGTAGCGCTCTCGGTGGGGCCTCGGTCACCCGAGGCCCCAGCTTTACGCGAAGGCGTCGAGCCGGACCCGGTGCTGACGGGCCAGGAGAGGCGCGTACAGATCGCCGAGCTCGGCCACGCGCGCCGGCACGTTGTCGATCCGAAAGTCCTCGATGGCGAGACCGCGCTCGATCTCCGGCCACTCGACCGGCGTCGAGACCGCGGCTGCGGGGTGCGGCCGCACGGAATAGACGGACGCCAGGGTACGGCCCCACGCGTTCTGGTTGTAGTCGACCAGCACGCGCTCGGTCGGGCGCTTGGCCACGCGGTATTCGGCCGTGAGCAAGCGCGGATGAGCACCCGCCAGCGAGACCGCGATGGTCTTCGCGATCGACCACACGTCCTTCTGCGTCGGCCCGCGCACGATCGGCACGTAGACGTGAATCCCGCGCGAGCCCGTCGTCTTCGGATAGCTCGGCATCTTCAGGGAGTCGAGCGTCTCCTTCAGGATGAGCGCGGCCTCCCTCACCTGCGCGAACGTGGCGCCCTTCACCGGATCGAGATCGAAGTGCAGATAGTCGGGTCGATCCGGGTCGTCACATCGCGCGTACCACTGGTTCAGGTCGATGCAGCCGAGGTTCACGACCCAGAGCAGCGCCGGAAGGTCCTGAATGATCGGGAAGTCGATCACGTTGCCCGACTCGTGCTCGATCGAGCACGTCTCGATCCAGTCCGGGCGGGGCGAGGGCGCGCGCTTCATGAAGAAGAAGTCGCCGGCGGCGCCGTTCGGATAGCGCTTCATCACCATGGCGCGGTCACGCAGGTGCGGCAGGAGCGCCGCCGAGACGTCGACGTAGTACTGGAGGAGATCGCCCTTCGTGATGCCGAGCTCGGGCCAGAACGGCTTCCGCAGATTCGTCAGGTGAACGGCGCGCGGTCCGGCGCGCATCTCGACGGTGTCGACGTCGGTCGGGATCACGCGACGGGTCGTTCTCGTCGCGCGAGGCCGCTTCGCTCGGGCCGGGCTCATCGGACCAGCGGCGGCACTCGGACCGGCGGGGGCAGACGGGGCGGCCGGGGACCGCGGCGCACGACGTCGCGGACGCGCACGTAGGTGAGCTCGGTGCCGGTCCGCGCGCATCGGAGCAGCAGCCCGCCACGGCTCATGTCGCCGCGGCCGACGAAGTCGGCGGGAAACCGCAGCCGCTCGCCCAGCACGGCCAGCAGCGGATCGATGTACTTGCCGGTGGCGATGCTGCCCAGCAGGACGATCTCACCGCCCGCTCCGATGCGCCGCGCCAGCCGGCGCGCGTCGCGGTCGAGCGGCGCGCGGTAGCGCGGATCGTCGCCCTCGATGTCGACGGTCGCGAAGCGTCGAAGCCGCGCCACGTCCACCGGCTCGTCGGCCGGCCTCAACCCGTCGGTCGGGGTGATGACGAAGACGCCCGAGCTGCCGTCCGTCGGCCGCGCGAACGCGCGCGCGTAGGTCAGCTTGCCCCGAAAGTAGAGCCCGCTCAGAAACGAGAAGACCTCGCCGAGCGGCGCGCCGGCGCCGACGCGAACGCGCTGGGCGAGGTCGAACGATGCGCGCTCGCTCATGACAAGCCGCGCGCGCAGTCCGCCGCAGTGGGCGGGCGAGAGCAGAAAGATCCGGCTCACACGAAGCCCGTCGGCGCCACCGACCGCGCGAACTCCGGGGCGCTGCGCGTGTTCAGCACATCGCCGCGTCGCACCCAGCCTCGCCGCGCCATGGCCACACCATAGCGGACATTGCCGAGCTCGGCTATCGAGTGGGCGTCCGTCGAGACGACGAAGCTGAGCCCGCGCTCGCGAGCGGCCCGGAGCCAGCGCGGCGCCAGGTCCAGACGTCTGGGATCGCCGTTGATCTCGATGGCCGCGCGGCCGGCGGCCGCCGCGTCCAGCACCTCCTCGACACGGCATTCGACCGGCGGGCGCGAAAGGATGATGCGGCCGAGCGCGTGGCCCCAGATCTTGAAGCACGGCAAGGCCATGGCGCGGACCAGACGCTCCGTCATCTGATCCGCGTTCATCCGATTGCGTCGATGAATGCTCGCGATGACGACGTCCAGCTGCTCGAGAATCGCGTCGGGATAGTCGAGGCTTCCGTCGACCAGGATATCCGACTCCGTGCCGCGCAGGAGCCGCACCGACACCTTCTCCTGCACACGCGCGATCTCCTCCCACTGGGCCTTGAGCCGGTCGACCGTGAGGCCACCGGCGTAGGCTGCCGACGGCGAGTGATCGGTGATCGTCATGTACTCCATCCCCAGCGCATCGGCCGCCCGCGCCATCTGCTCGACGGTGTGCTGGCCGTCGCTGAACACAGTATGACAGTGCACGAACCCTCTGAGATCGGCCGCGGTGACGAGATCGGCGGGCAAATCACCGGAAATGGCCGCCTCGATCTCGCCCTCGCCTTCTCGGAGCTCGGGCAGGATGAAGGGCAGCCCGAGGCGACGGTAAATCGCCTCTTCGCTCTCGCCGGCGAGACGAACGCCACGCTCCGCCGCCAGCCGCTCGAGATGCTGCACGTGGGCCTTCGAGCCCGTCGCCCGTAAGAGCGTGGTCGCGTACGACGAGCGTGGAGCGACGTGAACCCGCACCGGGAGACCGGTCGCCAGGCGCCCTTCGAAGGCCGCCTTGTCGCGCGAGACCGCCTCGGCGAGCACCGGCGCTCTGAGCGCGTCTCGCATCGTGTCCACGGGCCGATCCGAGGCGACGACCAGCGTGATCTGATCGACCGATTCTGCCCAGCGACGCAGCTCTCCGGCCACCTCGGCAGTCGCGGCGCCCGACGTCTTCGCGAGGTAGGCGCGCAGCGCATCGGCGACCGCGAGGGCCTCGGGCAGGAGCACGCGCTGCGCCTCCGGCGCTCGCAGGCGGCGGATCTCTTCGAGGAGCCGGCGCTCGGTCTTCTCGCCCATGCCCTTGATCGTCCGCACGCGGCCCGCCACGCAGGCGGCCTCGAGGTCGTCGAGCGTCTCGATGCCGAGCGCCTCGTGGAGCACGGCGATCTTGTCGAGCCCCAGGCGAGGGATGCGAGAAAGCTCGAGCGCGACGGCGGGCACGCGCTGGCGCTGCTCCTCGAGCGCCTGCGAGCGGCCGGTCTGGTAGAGCTCCGTGATCATCGCAGCCAGCGCCGCGCCGATGCCGGGCAAGGTGGTGAGCCGGCGCGCCTCGACGAGCTCGCCGAGGTCGGTGTCGAGGCGCTCGAGGATCTCCGCGCCGCGAGCGTAGGCTCGCGCCTTGAATGGCGCTTGACCGGACACCGCGAGGAGCCCGGCCATCTCACGCAGGGCCCGGGCGATCGTCAGCCGATCAGCTCGCACGAGATCAGTATGCCAGGACTCAAAATGAACCTCGGCCCGACACGCTGCGCTAGACTCGACGCGATGGCGGTGTCCGGACGAGCGCTCGCCCTGCTCCTCGAGCGGCAGGGATTCGACTTCTTCGCCGGCGTGCCTTGCTCGCTGATCGAGGATCTGATCGCGGTGCTCGAGGCTCACCCCACCCTGCCCTATATTCCCGCGCCGCGTGAAGACGTTGCGGTCGGACTGGCGGCCGGCGCATGGTTCGCCGGCCGACGCCCCGCGGTCCTGATGCAGAACTCCGGCCTCGGCACGAGCCTCAATGCGCTCGCCTCGCTCGCGCTCATGTACGGTCTCCCGGCCCTGTTGATGGTGACCTGGCGCGGTCATCGCGGCAAGGACGCGCCGGAGCACATCTTGACCGGAGAGATCTCGCCCGGACTGCTCGAGCTGCTCAGGATTCCGCACCGAGTGCTCGCCGCCGACACGCTCGAAGCCGATCTCGCCTGGACAGTCGAGACGATGGACAAGGCGATGCAGCCCATCGCCCTCCTCGTGCCCCCTGATGTCGTCGAGATCGGCAAAGCCGGGCACGGAGCGGTCGGCCGGAGTCTCATCGCGAGCGACGCGACGACTGCCGCGGAGGCGCGGCCGATCGGGACGCCGCCGGTTCTCACGCCCCGTCTCTCGAGGCTGGACGCGATCGCCGCCGCGCGCAAGGCGCTCGGACGCGAGCCCGTGATCCACGCCAACGGCTATATGTGCCGCGAGTCCTTCTCCCTGGGCGACCGGCCGGAGAATTTCTACATGATCGGCTCCATGGGGCTGGCCTCGGCGATCGGCCTCGGGCTCTCGCTCGCGGACCGCGACACGCCGACGGTCGTGCTCGACGGCGACGGCAATCTCCTCATGAACCTCGGCATCCTGCCGCTCGTCGCGGCGCTTCAGCCCAGGCGCTTCGTCCACATCGTCTTCGACAACGAGGTCTACGGGTCCACGGGAAGCCAGCGATCGATCACCGCCGAGATTCGCCTCGACCGGCTGGCCGAGGCGGCCGGATATCGGACCGTGGCCGCCGTGACCGCCGCCGACGCGATCACCCAGGCGGTGCGGACGGCGCTCGACAGCCCGGGCCCGCACTTCATCCTCGTAAAAGTGACGACCGCGGAGGCCTCAGTCCCTCGCATTCCCTACACACCGCACGAGCTGCGCGATCGCTTCCGCGCGAGCGTTCGCGCCTAACGCAGACGCGTCAGGCCTCTGAGAGGTGACGCGGCGAGGCAGGCCCGGCGTCTGCCGCGTGCTCAGACGGTCGCGGGCTGGAACTCCAGCGTGTTGCCGTCCGGATCGTTGCACAGCATCTGGACGCGCCCGCCCGGCTGCGTGTTCTCGACGTACTTGATCCCCTCGCGCTCGAGCGTGGCCTTCATCGCCTCGTAGTCGGCCACCTCGAAGCAGGTGTGGCGACCGAGCGGGCTGATGGGCGCGCTGGAGCCGGGCGGCTGCATCTGCGACTGGATGATGTGGATCTGGGGAAAGATGCCCGGCGTGCCGAGCCAGTAGCCACCCGACGTGAACGCCGGGCGCGGCAGCACCTGGAATCCAAGCACCCGGCAATAGAAGTCCTTCGACCGCTCCGCGTCGGCGGTCGCGATGCCCTCGTGCTGGACGCGGACCACGTGCGTTCCCGTCACCGGTCGAATCGGCTCTCGTGAGGTCTCCACCGCCATCGTCGGCCTCCTCAATTTGGAGTCGCGCCTCGGCCATGGGACGGCCCCGCGACGGCTACAGCGCGAACCGCCGCGCGTCTCGTGCGCGCGTCAGGATTATACGTGGTCACGAGGGCGCGCCGCGACATCCCGGGCGTTTGCGGTCGGCGCGCCCGTGGCGCATCATGAGCGCGCGTGAGCGCCCAAGCATGGCGCGACGCAGGGAGACTCGCCATGACGGCACGCTCGAAGAACCACGACTGGCTCGCACAGACCGTCGAGACCGCGCTCGAACCCGACCTGCCGATCTGTGACCCGCACCACCACCTCTGGGACCAGAACACCGCCCGTACTGCTTCGCGCTATCTGATCGACGAGATCGTCGCCGATGTGAGCGCCAGCCACAACATCGTGTCGACCGTGTTCATCGAGTGCGGCGCGATGTTCAAGCAGGACGGACCGGAGGCGATGCGTCCGGTCGGCGAGACCGAGTTCGTGAACGGGATCGCGGCGATGAGCGCGTCGGGGCTCTACGGCAAGACGCGGATCGCCGCCGGGATCATCGGCACGGCCAACCTGCGCCTCGGCGACGGGGTGGCCGCCGTGCTCGACGCGCAGATCGCCGCCGGCGGCGGCCGGTTCCGTGGCATCCGCCTCGGAGCGGCCTGGGATCCGAACGACTCCGTGCCGAGTCACCGTACCAAGCCCGGACAGGGCCTGTTGCTGCGCGACGACTTCCGCGCGGGGTTCAAGCATCTGGCGCCGCGCAAGCTCACGTTCGAGGCGTGGCTCTACCACCACCAGATCCCGGACGTCACCTCGCTGGCCCGCGCGTTTCCCGGCACCACGATCATCCTCAATCACTTCGGCGGGCCGCTGGGTATCGGCCCCTACGCCGGCCACGCCAAGGATATCTACGCGGAGTGGCGCAAATCCATCACGGAGCTCGCCACCTGTTCCAACGTCGTCGCCAAGCTCGGCGGGATCAACATGGAGATCAACGGCTTCGGCTGGCACGAGCGCTCGCGCCCACCGGGAAGCCAGGAGCTCTGCGACGCCACGCGGCACTACTACGAGTTCACCATCGAGAAGTTCGGCGCCGACCGCTGCATGTTCGAGTCGAACTTCCCGGTCGACATGGCGAGCTGCAGCTACACGGTCTTGTGGAACTCGTTCAAGCGCCTGACGGCGGGCTACTCGGCCGCCGACAAGGCCAAGCTCTTCCACGACACCGCCGCGCGCGTCTATCGGCTCTGAGGACGTATCCGTTGGGGCTCGTTGACGTGAAGCCCCGCGCGACCTAGGGTCGAGGTATGGGGCACGTTCATCAACGCGTCAAGCTCTCGGCCGAAAAAACGGCGACGGTCCGTATGCTCGTCGACACGGGTGCGACATTTTCCGTGATTCCGGAGTCGCTCGCGCGCGCCGTGGGCATCAAGCGGCTGCGTCGTTCAGTCGCGATCACGCTCGCCGACGGACGTCGGGTCAAGTTGGACGCCGGGACCGCGATCTTCCGGATCGGGAAACGCGAGGCGCCCGCGACGATCCTCGTCGGCGGTGTCGTCGAGCCCATTCTCGGAGTGGAGACACTCGAAGCCCTGGGGCTGACCGTCGACTCGCGGAGGCGACGCCTCGCGCCGTCCCGGAATTACGCGGTTCGCCTCGGTGGTTTACCGATAACGCCGCGTCCCGCGGTCGTACGTGCCCGGGTTACTTCAGCTTGAGGTCCTCATAGGGCGAGATGAACGGGTGGCCGGTGATCGTGGGCACCTCCGCCAACCGGGTTCCGACGCCGATCAGACCCGCCTGCTCCACGATCGGCGCGAACATCGCGCGCTCGTACATGAGCTGCTGGATCCGGTACAGGAGAGCTTCGCGACGCTTGGCGTCCATCTCGCCCGCCTGATCGCGGAAGAGCGCGTCGATGTCGGGATAGCCGCCGTAGGAGCGAATCCCGCCGGAGATCACGAAGGCCTCGATCCGCGTCGACGCGTTGCCCGCGGCGCCGCTGCCGACGCGAACCAGATACTTGAACTGCTTTTCTTGATCTGCCTTGTAGAAGCTCGCGCGCTCCATCGGGCGTAGCCGCGCGCGGATGCCGATCGACTGGAGCCCGTTCAGGACAGCCTCGGCCTCCGGCGCGAACACCGCGTCGGTCGCGACCTCGACCGCGTCGAAGCCTTTCGGATAGCCGGCCTCGGTCAGGAGCCGCTTCGCGCGCGCCGGATCGTACGGATACGCGGGCGGCGCCCAGTAGAACTCGAAATCGCGCGGAATGATGCTCGGCGCCGGCCGGCCGTGCCCGAGATATTCGGCGTCGCTGAACGTCTTGCGATCGATGCCGAGGTTCGCAGCGAGCCGCACGCGCTGGTCGGCCCACGGCGACTTCGGGTCCCACTGCTGCGTGAACACGAGCCACTGGCTGACGGTGGGGAGCACGACCTTGAGCGCGAGGCCCGGCGTACGCCTCACCTCCTCGGCGTCCGGGCCCCGCAGGCCGTAGGCGATGTCGGTCTCGCCGCGCTTGACCATCACCATGCGAGTCGATTCGGCGGGCACCGACTTGAGGACGACGCGCTTCACCGATGGTGTCTTGCGCCAGTAGCCGTCGTAGGCCTCGACGACCAGCTCGACACCTGGATTGAACGACACGAACCGGTAAGGCCCGGCGCCGACCGGCGCTTTCTTGAAGCCGTCGTCGCCGACACGCTCGACGTACCTCTTCGGCACGATCCAGGCGGCACTGGTGGCGGGCGTCGCGTAGAACGTCATGAAGTCGGGCCACGGCTGCTTCATCCGAAACCGAACGCGCTGAGCGTCGACGATCTCGACCGCCGCCACGCGCGACTTCAAGGTGCTGGCGCCGCCGCCCTTGTAGCGGTCGAAGGAAAACTTCACGTCGTCGGCGGTCAGTGGATCGCCGTTGTGAAAGCGCACGCCTTTGCGCAGCGCGAACTCGTAGGCGAGCCCGTCCTTCGACGCCGTCCACGATTCGGCCAGGCTCGGCGCCCACGCGTTGCCGGGCATCGGCTTCACGAGCGCGTCGTGGAGCGCGTAGAGCGTCAGGAAGGGCGTGATCACCCCGGGGGTCTCGGCTGGATCGAACCAGGTCGGCGCGAGCGTGACCGTCACGGCAAACGTGATTTGCCCCACAGGCGCTTCCGAGCGCCCCACAGGCGTTTCCGAGCGCCCCACGGGCGTCTCCGAACGTGCCGGCGCCTGGGCCGATGCGGGGAGCACGAGGGTCAGGATGAGCGCGACGGCAGGCATCAGCGACGAGCAGCGGGCCATACCGATCCTCCTCATCGACCATGAGGGCCGCGTAAAGCCAGCTCTCGCGATCTCGTGTGGAGCTCCGAGGAAACGGTGCCCCATTTATACGCCGTTGGCGCCATCGCGCTCAGCCCGATTCGGACTCACGCCTCGCGCGCTACAAGCTCCTGAGGAACGCGACGAGGTCGGCCTTTTGCTGTTCGCTGAGCCCGAGCGCAAAGCGCCCGTCGTAGAAATTCACGACGTCGCGCAGCGTGGCGGCCGCACCGTTGTGGAAGTACGGCGCCCGACCGGTGAGCCCACGCAGGATCGGTCCTTTGAAGCGTCCGATGTCCTTCCAGCGACCGGTGATCATCGCCCGCCCCGGGTCGGTGACGATCTTGATCTCGCCCGTCGCCCTGTTGCGGAACGTGTAGATCGGCATGTCCCCGACGGGCAGCCCGAACCGGTTGTGGACGCCGTCGCCGCCTTGCCCGACCGGCACCGGTGGCTCGGCGATGCCAATGTCCAGGGGCGCCGGCACGGAGTGGTCGCCGGCGTGCGGCGTGTCGTGACACGTCGTGCAGGTGCCGACAATCGGGACGTTGAAGCGACCGGGTCCGCCGAAGTCGTCGTTGATGCCGGAGACGGCGACGATCGGGATCGCGAGTGTGTTGAAGAGATCCTCACCGCGGACGACCGCGGCGCGCGCAGCGTCGCGGCCGTCCGTACGGAAGCGTGACCAGGCCGAATATTCGGTGAACACGACGGGATCGAAGTTCGGGTTGGAGCCCGTGCAGGTCGTCGCCGTCGGGTCGCACCCGAGCGGGTCGTTGTCCCCGAACGTGAAGGTCCTGTCGGACAGGATCTCGGGACCGCCCTGCGCGCCGGCGACGCGCAGGTCGCCGGCCGATCGATCAACGATCTGAGCGGTGAAGAGACCCAGCTCATAGGCGACGATCTGGTCGCGTGTCTCCTCGTCGATCGGCGAGGGGCGCTGCGCATGGCCCTGGGTCGCGGAGTTCGACTGGTCGGCCAGGTCGAAGTGAATCGCCGACGATGACCCTTTCTGCAGGGTCTCGCGACCGTCCCACATGACGGCGCTGAGGAAGTTGAGGTTGGTGGCCGGCAGCGGCCGGCGGAACAGGGACAACTCGTTGCCGTTGGTGTTGTGGCCGGCGTAGCCGTACGGATCCTCGACTGTGAGCAGCTCGAACTCCACGTTCGCCGTCGCCGGAACGGACATGCCGACTCTGATGACCCCCTTGGTCAGCAGCATGCTGTAGGCGTCGCGCCGAGCGCGGAAGGTCGAGGTGTCCGCCAGCGGGGAGTTCGAGCCGTCGTTGGTCCGGAAGATCGGGTCGGTACCGCGGGTGATTTCGAAGCGCGCGCGGAGGCTCTCGAGCGTCACGGTCATGTTGGCCGCGGGCTCGTGGCAGGTCACACAGCGCCGGCCGTTCACGCCGAGGTCGCGAAAGAACGCGTTCCCGGTGGCCACCACCGGGAACCCTCCGACGTTGATCGTTCTTGCCAGACCCGATTCGTTGTTCACGTCGAAGATTCGCCCCTGCGGGCCGCTGCTGCCCTGTCCACGAACCGCTGGCGTGGCGACAGCACCGCCGATCACTGCGAGAACCAGCCCGATCCCCACGCAACGACTCCGGTAGCGCATCCTGAATTCTCCTTCATGCTTGTCCGCGCCGCTCCCGGTTGTTGACTGCCAAGAACCAACAGCCCTAGGATCGCCGTTGATCGAGCGGGGCGTGTTGTCAGATCTAATTCGCGACGGCGCGGCTGACAATTCCTCTGAACAGAGGAGTGGCGGTGACGACGAAGTCGAATCTGTTGCGGTTCCAGGACGTGCGCGATGCCTACCGGCTGATCGGGGAGTGCCGGGATCTGGGCAGCGACCCGGCCATGTGGCATCGCCGGATGCTCGAGGGACTATGCCGGCTCATCGGTGCCCGGGCGGCGACGGGGGGCGGAGCTCGATGGAGCCGGCCGGATCGCGACATCGAGCCGACCTTGGCCATCGACGTCGGCCTCGATTTGCGTGGCCAGGAGCTGTACGGGGCCTACATGCGCGACCTGGGGCCCCGCGGCGATCCCATCTTCCAGGCGCTGCAGCACGTGTCCGACCGGCTGGTCGTTTGTACCCGCCGACAAGTCGTCTCCGATTCTGCCTGGTACCGATCGGCTGCCTGGAACGATTACCGTCGGCCGATCGACATCGACAACCAGCTCACGTCCGTGTATGAGACCCCGGGAGGCGGCGCTGTCAGCGTGATCGCTCTGCTCCGCGCGCCGGGAGAGCGAGAGTTCTCGTCGCGTGAACAACGGTTGCTGCGCTTCTTTCATGGTGAGCTCGGGCGGCTGATCGGCCGCTCGCTGGTCGGCGCGACCGAGCCGCGCCCGGACGGGCTCTCGCCGCGACTGCAGCAGACGCTGACGTGTCTACTGGAGGGGGACAGCGAGAAGCAGCTCGCCGCTCGGCTCGATCTGAGTCAAGCGACGATCCATCAGTACGTGACCGCGCTCTATCGACATTTCGGCGTCCGGAGCCGTGCCCAGCTCCTGGCTCTTGCCATCAAGCGCATCGGGCGAGCCGGATGGAGCCAGCTGCCGCCGACGCTGGAAGATGCCTAGGGGTGGATCACCGTCTGCGTGCGGCTGATGACGAACGCTTCGTGGCGCTCGAGGAAGTCGACGACGACCTCGGTGAACGCCTCCGGGCGATCGGTGCTGATCGCGTGCCCCGCGTCGTACACGAAGACGAGGTGGCAATTGGGCATCAGGTCCTTGTAGCTCCGGCCCATCGCCGGCGCGATGACGCGATCCAGAGTGCCGAAGAGCACGAGAGTCGGCGTCGCCAGGTCTTGCAGCCGGCTCTCGAGATCCACATCGCGGTGAGGCCCGAGAAGCCGTTGGACCAGGGGCTGCGTCTTCGCTCGCGCGACGGGGTCGATCGGCGGGATCGACGCCATCCGCTCGGGGTGAGCGTAGAGGCGCCGCGCGATCTCCTCGGGAGTCCCCGACGGCGGCGCGGCGCCCTCTTGACGGATCGCGGCCGGCGCCTCGAGGACGAGGCCGAGCACGCGCTGCGTCGCCTGGAGCGCGAGCCACAGCGCCGTCTTCCCGCCGAACGAGGTGCCCATGAGGTTGAAGTTGTCGAGGCCGATCTTGTCGATCGCGCGCGCCATCGTCGAGGCCAGCTCCGGCATGCTCTCGGTCCGCGTGTTCACCGGCGAATCCCCGAACCCCGGCATCTCGAACGCCACCACACGGAAGCGGTGCGCCAGAAGCTCGTGCGCCGGTGTGAGACGCAATCCTCCGGCACCGTGCAGGTGCACGAGCGCCACGCCCTCGCCGGCTTCCAGGTAACGGATGCGGAAGCCGTCGGCGTCGACGTGGGCTTCGCGGAACGCGCTCTGCGCCATGCTCGAGGCTCTCTAGATGTCGCGGATGCGCGGGAGCACTTTCTTGCCGAACAGCTCGAGCGCGCGCATGAGCGGCTCGAGCTCGGTGGACCCGGGCGGGTGCAGCGACAGATCGATGACACCGGCCCCGACCACGTCGCGACAGCGCCGGACTTGCTCGACCACCGTGTCCGGGCTCCCGATGAAGGTCGTCGGCAGGGCGCCGCTCACGATCGGCGAGCGCGCTTCGCCCGCGATGTTGCGGGAATCCACGGTCATCATCGCGTCGCGGACACCGGGCCGCATCGCGAAGGGCGCTTGCCCCGGAAGCTTGCGCAGCGCCTCGCGAGCTTCCTCGTCGGTGTCCGCCAGGAGCATGTTCGCCCGATAGATGATCTGCTCCGGGGTCGGCTCCCACCCGTAGCGCGCGCACTCCTCGCGGTAGTAGCGCGTGGCTCTTCCCACGCCCTCGAACGATCCGTAGGAGACGCCGCAGCCGAGGTGGTGGCGAGCGGCGAACTCGCAGGCCTCGCGGCTCGTTCCGAGCGCGTAGGTCGCCGGATAGGGCTGCTGGAGCGGGCGCGGCCAGATGGAAATGGTGCGGTAGCGGAAGTGACGGCCCTGCCATCCGAACGGCTGCGGCTCCGTCCACGCCTTGAGGATCAGCTCCATCCCCTCGTCGGTCCGCTCCCGTGACTCCGCCGGGTTGAGGTCGTAGGTCAGCGACTCGTTCGACGTCCCCCGCAAGAGCCCGACGACCAACCGCCCCTGGGCCATCGTGTCGAGCATCGCGAGCTCCTCGGCCACGCGCACCGGATTGCTCTGCGGGACGATCGGGCCGAGCAGCGCGATCTTGATTCTTTTCAGATGCGCGGCGAGGAACGCCGCCGAGACGATCGGCGACGGCGTCAGGATCCGCGGGGAGTAGTGGTGCTCGGAGACGCTCACCCAGTCGAAGCCGAGCTCCTCGACGTATTCGAGCCGCTCGATCATGCCGCGATAGGCGCGGGCGCCCGCGTCGGGATCGTACGAGCCGGACGGCACCGGCCACTCCGACGGCAGCGGCCCCGGCGCCTGGTAGCGCACGGTTTCGAAGAACGAGACCTTCATGGCCTGGTCGCTCCTCGCGCTGGACGTTAACACGAGCCGGGCGCGAAGGCTACGGCACGCCGGGCTTCTCGTGGCAGAATAACGCCATGCCGGCAACGGAGCCCGCACGCGTCCCCGACTTCCTGTACGGCACGGCCTGGAAGGAAGAGCGGACGCCGGCCCTGACCGAGCTCGCGCTCCGCACGGGCTTCCGCGGGATCGATACCGCGAATCAACGGCGGCACTACTTCGAGGCGGGTGTCGGTCAGGCGCTCGCCGCCGCGTATCGCGCGGGCGTCGTCACCCGGGCGGACGTGTTCCTCCAGACGAAATTCACCTATGAGGGCGGCCAGGACCACCGGCTGCCGTACGATCCGGCGGCCAGCCTCTCCACGCAAGTCTCGCAGTCGATGGCCAGCTCGCTCGAGCATCTCGGGACCGACCACGTCGACAGCTATGTGCTACACGGGCCGGCGTCCGGCTACGGCTGGACCGAGCACGACGCCGAGGTGTGGGCCGCGATGGTGAAGGAGCGCGACGGCGGCCGCACGCGGCTTCTCGGCGTGAGCAACGTTTCGCTGCGCCATCTCCACCAGATGGTGGCGACCGGCGCCGAAGCGCCGGCGTTCGTGCAGAACCGGTGCTTCGCTCGCCTCGGCTGGGATCGGGACGTCCGCGCGTTCTGCCGTGAGCGCAAGATCGTCTACCAGGGCTTCTCGCTGCTCACCGCCAACCTCGAGGTGCTCCACCAGCGCCTGATCGCCGACATCGCCGCGCAACGCGCGGCGACGCCCGCTCAGGTCGTGTTCCGGTTCGCGCTCGCGGTGGGCATGCTGCCGCTGACCGGGACCTCCGACGCCGCCCACATGAAGCAGGACCTCGCGAGCCGCGACCTGACGCTCTCCGCCGACGAGGTGTCGGCAATCGAGCGACTGGCCGGCTGACGGCACGTTTCGGCCCTGACCCCCGCCGCGTTCCGCGTTCGCAGCTTCCGTTTCCAGTGGCCGGCCGATCTCCTCACGTCGCTGGCGTTCGAGATGGAGACGGTCATCCTCGGCTGGTACGTGATGGTGGAGACCGGCTCGGTGCTGTGGCTCACCGCGTTCGGCTCGCTGCTGCTCCTCGGCACGCTCGTCTCCCCGATGTTCGGCGTGCTGGGCGACCGGCTCGGCGCCCGGGTGATGCTCGTCTCGATGCGCGCGATCTACGCCTCGCTCGCCGCCTTCGTCCTGGCCCTGACCCTGACCGGCAACCTGACACCGAGCTGGGTGCTCGTCGTCGCGACGCTCGCCGGCATCGTGCGCCCCAACGAACAGGTGATGCGCAACACGCTCATCGGCGAGACTATTCCATCGCGGCATCTGATGGGAGCCGTCGGGCTCTCGCGCGCCACGATGGACAGCGCGCGCGTCGTCGGCGCGCTCGCCGGCGCCGAGCTCTCGACGGCGCTCGGCATCGAGCGAACGTACGTCCTGGTCACGAGCCTCTACGCCGCCAGCCTCGCGCTGACCTGGGAGGTGGCGCGGCGACGCCCGGTCCCTGATCCGGGCAGAGCGCCCGGCGACGCATCCGCGGAGGGCCACGACGTTGCGCTGGTCCCGTCGCGACGCCGCGAGCTGAAGGACGGTCTCCTGTACGTCCTGAGGACGCCGGAGCTCCTGGCGATGATGTGGCTCGCGTTTTTGATCAACCTCACCGCCTACCCGATCTCGAGCGGCCTCCTGCCCTACGTCGCCCGGCAGATCTTCCGCGTGGGCGCGACGGGGCTGGGGTGGCTCGCCGCCAGCTTCGCGCTCGGCAGCCTCCTCGGATCGATCGTCACAGTCGCGACCGGCGGGCCACGCCGGCTCGCGCGGTCCGTGCTCGTCTACACCGCGATCTGGTACGCGATCCTGTTCGGCTTCGGCCATCTTCGGAGCATGGGTCCCGGCCTCGTGGCGCTCCTCGTCGCCGGCTTCGTCCAGAGCATTGCGATGATCGCGATGACCGCCAATCTGCTCAACGCCTCGGACGAGCGCTTCCGCGCCCGCGTGATGGGCGTGCGGACGCTCGCGATCTACGGCATGCCCCTCGGCCTGATGGCCTCGGGCGTTCTCATCGAGCGCGTCGGCTATCCGTCGACCATCAGCGCATTCGCGGCGGTCGGGCTCGTGTTCACCCTGCTGATCGGGATCAGGTGGCGCGCCAGCCTGTGGCAGCGGCGGCGCCGGCCGACCGCGACGACGCTCCCGCAGCGCGGGTGATATGCCGCGCATCCTCGATCCCAAGACCCTGCGAGTCGTGTGGACGATCCTCGTCGTCGGGGGCGCGCTCGCGCTCGTCTATCTCCTGCGCACCGTCTTGCTCGTGCTCGCCTTCTCGGTGGTGTTCGCGTATCTGATCTTTCCGCTCGTGAAGCTCGTCGAGCGCGGCCTGCCCCGCTCGACGCGGCGCCCGCTCGCGATCGGCGTGGTCTATCTGGTGCTGGTGGCGGCCCTCAGCACGCTCATCGCGCTGGTCGGTCCGCCGCTCGGGCGCGAGCTCGCCGCGCTCGGCCAGAAGTTCCCGGAGATGTCGGACCAGATCCGGAGCGGGCGCGTGATCAGCAACATCTTCCCGCGCTGGGGAGGCGCGGAGATCCTGGACGATCTGGTCCGCGCGCACCTGCCCCAGGTGGTCGAGTACGCGCAGCACGGCCTCACCGGCGCGCTGGGCTGGCTGTCGGGCGCCTGGGTGGTCATCATGATTCCGATCTTCGCGTTCTTCTTCCTGCGCGACGCCGAGGGGATCGCCGAGGCGGTGACCGGCGCGATCACCGAGCGTGGTGGACGGCGCGAGCTATCGGAGAGGATCGCCCAGGATCTGCACACGGTGCTCGGCGAGTACGTCCGCGCGCTCGTGCTGCTCTGCGCCCTGACGTTCGTCGTCTGGACCATCCTGTTTCTCATTGCCCGAGTTCCGTACGCGCTCGTGCTCGCGGCGATCGGCGGCGCGCTCGAGTTCCTCCCCGTGGTCGGCCCGCTCGCCGCCGGCGTCACCGTGGTCTCGGTCGCCCTGTTCAGCGGATTCGGACACCCGTGGCTGCTCGCGCTCTTCATTCTGATCTGGCGTCTCGTGCAGGACTACCTCTCGAGCCCGTTGATCATGGGGCGTGGCGTCGAGCTCCATCCCGGGCTCGTGATCTTCGGCGTGCTCGCGGGCGGTGAGCTGGCCGGCGTGGCGGGGATGTTCCTCTCGGTGCCGGTGATCGCCGGCCTCAAAGTGGTGTGGCGGCGCCTGCGCGAATTCCGCGCCGACGCCTAGCCGACGGCGGCCCGTCGCGCGGCCGAGGGCGGCAACGAAGCAGATCGACCGTTTTCAGCGACCTGGCGCGGCCTGGATCGCCCGCCACACCTGCTCGGGCGTCGCGGGCATGTCGATGTGGGTCACGCCGAGCGGCGCCAGCGCGTCAAGAATCGCGTGGATCACGGCCCCCGGCGCGCCGACCGTGCCTCCCTCGCCGGCGCCCTTGACGCCGAGCGCGTTCGTCGGGCTCGGCACGTCGCGGCTCGTGACGCAGATCGACGGCAGATCGTCGGCGCGCGGGATCGCGTAGTCGAGGAAAGAGCCCGAGAGCAGCTGCCCGCTCGCCGGATCATAGACGCACCGCTCGGTCAGCGCCTGGCCGATCCCCTGGGCCACCGCGCCGTGCATCTGTCCGTGCACGATCATCGGGTTCACGGACCGGCCGGAGTCGTCGACCATCGTGAGCGCGACGATCTCGACCGCGCCCGTCTCCGGGTCGACCTCGAGCTCGCACACCTCGCAGCCGTTGGCGAACGCGAACGCCGGGTTCTCGTGCATCGTTGCGGCGCTCAGCATGGTGCCGAGCGCGGGCGGCAACCGGCCGGCGGCGGCCGCGCGCGCGAGATCGAAGATGCCGATCGCGCGATTGGTCCCGACCACGCGGAACGCGCCGTCCCGGTACTCGATGTCGCCCGCGGCGGCTTCGAGAAGATGCGCCGCCATCGGCCGCCCGGCGGCGACCACGCCATCCGCGGCCTCGACCACCGCGCTCCCGGCCCTCACCATCGAGCGCGAGGCGAACGTGCCCACGCCCTTCGCGACGCGATCGGTGTCGCCCGCGACGATCCGCACCGAGCCGAAGGGTACGCCGAGCCGCTCGGCCACTACCTGGGCGAAGACGGTCTCGTGGCCCTGGCCCTGCGACATCGCGCCGATCGGCACCTCGATCACGCCGTCCGGCTGCACGCGCACCTCGGCGAACTCCTGCGGCACGCCGCCGGTACCTTCGATGTACGGCCCGACGCCGAGCCCACGCAGCTTGCCGCGCTTCGCCGAATCGGCGCGGCGTGCGGCGAAGCCGGTCGTGTCGGCGCGCTCGATCGCCTCGTCCAGACGCGCCACGTAGTCGCCCGAGTCGTAGACCGCGCCGGTGGCCGTGCGATACGGAAACGTCCGCACCATGTTGGCGCGTCTGAGCGCGACACGGTCCCGTCCGGTCTCGCGCGCGGCCCGCTCGACCAGCCGCTCCACGGTATAGACGCACTCCAGGCGCCCGACGCCTCGATAGACGTTGATCGGCACGGTGTTGGTGAGCGCGCCCTCGACGCGCAGATGGATCGCGGGGATCGCGTAGAGGCCGGAGATCATCCGCTCCATGTTGGACAGCGTCGAGATCGGGATGCTCGGCGCCACGTAGGCGCCGAGGTTCGGCGTCGAGTGCACGCGCAGCGCGCTGATCCGCCCGGCCGAGTCGAGCGCGAGCTCGCCCCGGAGCAGCTGATCGCGCGACTGCACGTCGCTGACGAACCCCTCGGACCGGCTCGAGACCCATTTCACGGGACGGCCGAGACGGCGCGCCGCCCACGCGAGCGCCACGTACTCGGGATACACCTGGATCTTCGAGCCGAAGCCGCCGCCGACGTCGCCCGTCACGCAGCGCACGCGCTCGGGCGCGACACCCAGGACGCGCGCGAGGTTGGCCGCCAGCTGGTGCACGCTCTGAAGCCCGGCGTAGAGCGTGTAGCGTCCGGTACCGGCATCCCACTCGGCGAGCGCCGCGCGCGGCTCGAGAAAGCAGGTGACGAGCCGGTTGTCGACGAGGGTCAGGCGCGTGACGTGCGCCGCGGCCGCGATGGCGCGGGCGGTGGCGTTCGGGTCGCCGCATTCCCAGTCGTACGCGCGATTCTCCGCGACACCGGGATGCAGCCGCGGCGCGCCCGCGCCGAGCGCCGCGACGGCGTCGACCACCGAGGGTTGCTCGGCATAGCTCACTCGCACGGCCGCGGCGGCGTCCCACGCCGCGGCCTGGGTGGCGGCGACGACGATCGCGACCGGCTCGCCGACGTGACGCACGCGGTCGGTCGCCAGCGGATACCAGAGCGGCTCGGCGAACGCCGAGCCGTCGCGGCTCCGGATGCCGCCGCCGCGCTCGGCGATCAACGTCGGGATGGGCCCGACACCGTCGGCGACGAGATCGCGCCCGGCAAAGACGCCGAGCGTGCCGGCGAGCGCCAGCGCGGGCTTCGCGTCGACCGAGATCACCTCGGCATGAGCGTGCGGCGAGCGGACGAACGCCGCGTAGGCTTGTCCCGGCGCGTTGACGTCTTCGGCGTAGCGCCCCTGCCCCATCAGCAGACGCACATCCTCGCGGCGCTTGACCGACGCGCCGATCCCGTCGATCCGTCTTGGCTTCGCCATACCGGGCAGGATACCCTACCCACCGGCGGGCGCTTGACTCCGGACCCGGGCTACGGGATGGTTGCCGCCATAGACGCGCGAATCGACAAGGAGACCAGCATGAGCTACGAGGTCAAGGTCGAGGACATCGAGTACCTCCGGCACGGCACCACGGCGTATCTCGCAACCCTCTACCGGCCGCAGGGCTCGGGACCCTTCCCGATCATGGTCGAGCTCCACGGCGGCGCCTGGTGTCGCTCGGATCGCCACGGCGACAAGGTGATCCACGAGGCGCTGGCGAAGACCGGCGTGATCGTGGCCGCGCTCGACTGGCGGCAGCCCCCGACGGCGCCCTATCCCGCATCGTTCCAGGACATCCACTACGGTATCCGCTGGCTCAAATCGCGGGCGATCGAGCTCGGTGGCCGGCCCGACATGGTGGGCTCGATGGGCAACTCGAGCGGTGGGCACCAGGCGATGCTGCTGGCGATGCGGCCGCTCGATCCGCGCTATAGCGCGCTGCCCCTGGCGGCGGCGCCGGCGATCGATGCGACCGTGCGGTGCGTGATCATGACCTCGCCCGTCATCGATCCGCTCGGCCGCTACCGCTACGCGAAGGACGTCATGGCCAAGGGGAAGCCATACCCGGTGGCGGTCGACGAGCTCCTGCCGTGCCACGACGCCTACTGGAAAACCGAGGAGGCGATGGACGAGGGCGCGCCGGCATCGGCGCTCGAGCGCGGTGAGAAAGTGCAGCTCCCGCCCGTGCTGTACCTGCAGGGCACCGACGATCATGCGCATCCGCGGCCCCATCTCGACCGCTTCGTGGCGGCCTATCGCAAGGCCGGCGGCGTGGTCGATCTCGAGCTGTTCGAGGGCGAGGGTCAGGGCTTCATCATGCGCAAGGTCGGCTCGCCGGCATCCAATCGCGCCCTCGAGATGATCGCGGAGTTCACGCACAAGCAGATCCGCTAGCCCGAGCCGCCCGGCGCGCATCCGTGCTCTCACGCCGGATGCGCGCCGGGCGGAGTCTTGCCCGCGCGCCGGCCGCGATCCCTGAGCCCGTGACGTTTCGGTAGCCGGCCAAAATCGCGACGCCATCAACCGGTAGCGGCTTCAAGGCAGAAGAAGACGCCGATCCGTCCGAGCTGATGGAAGGTCGCGATGACGAGAATCTGTCCGACGACCACGAGCGCTGCGGCGAGCCTGAGGACCAGCGGATCCCCATGCCTGGGGATCGGCAGCCCGCCGGCGTCCACGTAACACCAGACGAAGAACACCGAGATCTGAAGTCTGAGGGTGTGAGAGCACCGAGAACGGAAACGCCCGGCATCGGAGCACCGCATAGCCGAGCTGGTGCTGGTCGTACGTGGGCACGGTGTTCACGATCTGGGGCGTGTTCCTGCTGCTGCGGTTTCCTCACGACGACTTGTACGCGTTGCCGGTCCTCGAGACGGTCTCCTACGCCGCCGGCGCGTGGCTCGAAGTGCCGCGGGTGTCCGGAGCGAGACGCGCACCGCTGACCTTGCGGATACGGGCGCGCGCCGCGGCCCTCAGCGCCGGATCGGAGCGGTCGCGACCGACGTAGTCCTGCCCGCGAGGTCGCTCGCCGGTATACTCGAATCCGGACGACTCATGCGTGCCCCGCGACTGAGACTGCTCGGATTCGCCCTGACCTGGCTGGTCGTCGCCACCGGGTGTGCCACGACGCGCATCGTCAGTCAGTGGAGCAGCCCCGAGTATGCGGCGCCTCGGTTCGACAAGATCATGGTCATCGGCATCACCCGCCAACCGAGCATCCGCCGCTCCTTCGAGGACGAATTCGTCGCCAGGCTCAAGGCGACGGGCGTGGACGCCGTGCCGAGCTATCGCTTCATCCCCGAAGACGGGCCGGTCGAGGAGGCGCGACTGACCGAAGCCGTGAAGCAAGCGGGGGCGGACGCCACCATCATGACTCGGCTGGTCAAGGTCGAGAAGAAAACGCGCGTGAGTCCGGGCATCTACCAGCCGGCTCCGGCTGCCTTCGGCTTCTACCCCGGCTATGCCGGGGCATGGTTCGGCTACTACGAGCCCCCGACTTACTACCAGTACGACGTCTACGTCTCCGAGACGAGCCTCTACGACGTGAAGAAGAACCAGCTCGTCTGGAGCGGCACGGTCGAGACGGAAGAGCCGCGGGACATCCGAAAAGAGATCGCGCGCTACGTCGACACCGTGATCGACGCGCTGAAGACCCGGAACCTCCTGGCCGCCCGCTGAGCTCAGCGGCCCGCCGGCGCCGGCTCGCGATAGGCTTCGATGACCTTGCGGATGCGGTCTCGGGCCGCGGTCCTCAGCGCGGGGTCGGCGAGGTCGCGCCCGACGTAGACGTCCTCGACCTCGTGCATCTTCACGAAGCGGGGCGGCTGGCCCGGCGGCGCCGTCTCGACGAAGGGCGCGGTCCCGGCCTGCACGCCGTCCCACACCTCGCGCACCAGATCCCAGAACGCTCGGCGCGGAGCGGCGAAGGCTCGAGCGGCCTCGCACTCGGACTCCGGGAGCCGTATCGACCAGTTCTTGCCGACCTCACGGGCCAGCGGCGCCCGGGCGCCGTCGCGGTGGATGGTCTTGACGTTGTCCTGCCGTTCCAGCCAGCTCTGGCCGTACGCGACGATGCGCGTGGTCCGGTCGAGCGTGTCGTAGTCGGCGCGCCGCATGTCGCGGGTCTCGCGGCCGGGAATCGGCGCATAGCTCGAGCACGTCCACTCCGGATAGGCCGTGTCCACCGTCCAGCGCGCCGCACACTGATAGCGCGGCCCGTCGTCGAGATTCGTGACCCGCCGGGTCCAGAGTCCCGGCGTCGCCTTCAGGTCGCGCACCTGCCAGCTCCGGGGCGCGACGAACTCGTACAGGAACGGCGCGTCGTACTCCCAGTCCTCGGACTGGTGCTTGATCAGGCTCCCCTCACGGATGGCGCCGCCGAGATCGGCGAGGAACAGGATGCGCTGCAGGCGAATGCGGTGCGGTGACAGGACCTCGGCGGTGATCCACTCCTTCGCGGACTTGTCCCGGTTGACGTCGTAGACACGCGCGTCACGCGCGTAGCCGGGCTTGAGGCTCTCGACCTCCACGTAGCTGTAGTCGACCAGATAGCAGCCCGCCATGCTCTGCACGGCGCGTAGCCCGCGGTCGAGCGCGTCGCCAGCGGCGTCGGCTCCGAGGCTCGTCGCCGCGACGGCCACGAACAGGCCCGGCAAGATCGCGAGCAGCCTTGGCATGACACCTCATGCTACCGCTTCACGTACACGGTGTCCCCTTCGACGCGAACCTGGTAGGTGGGGACGTCGCCCGAGACGGGTCCGCTCAGGAGCTTACCGCTGCGAACGTCGAAGCAGGCGTAGTGCAGCGGGCACTCGATCACGTACCCCACGAGCTCGCCCGTCGAGAGCGGTGCGCCCGCATGGCCGCAGACGTCGCGGAGCGCGTAGAAGGACCCGTTGACGTTCGCGATCAGCACGCGCTCGCGATCGATGACGACCCACTTCATCGCGCCGGGCGGCAGCTCGGAGGCCGCGGTGACCGCCACGAAGCCTTCGAGCATGCCGCTCTCGCGCTCGAGCCGCGGGCCTAGTTCAGCTTGAAGCCGAACAGGCGGGCTGCGTTCTCCGAGGTGACCTTCTTCAGATCTTGCTCGGGAACGCCGGCGAAGATGCGGGCCAGGAAATCGCGCGACTTCGGCCACGTCGACTCGGCATGTGGGAAGTCACTGCCCCAGAGCATGTTGTCGACGCCGATCGTGTCGCGCATCTGGATGCCGAGATCGTCTTCCATGAACTCCACGAACATGTTGCGGCGCCAGTAGTCGCTCGGCAGGAGCCCCTCCTTCGACCGCCAGCCCTTCGTGAACACCGGCCGCTCGCGATACGTGAAGTCCATCTGCTTGAGCCAGTGAGGAATCCACGCGGCTTCGTGCTCGACCGAGCCGACCTTGAGCCGCGGATAGCGGTCGAAGACTCCGGCGAAAATCATCGCCCCCAGCGAGTAGCGCACCCAGTAATCGGTGGTCGAGCGGCCCGCGCCGGTGAGCTCGCCGAGGTTCATCGTGAACTCGCAGCCCGGGATGCCGCCGCGCGGGGTGCCGATGTGCATCAGGAGCGGCATCCCGACGTCCTGCGCCGTCCACCAGAGGCGGTCGTAGATCGCGTGGCGATACGGCCGGTCGGCCAGCGGCGAGACCGGGATGAAGGCGCCGACCAGCCCGAGCCGCGCGCAGCGCTCGAGCTCCTG
>Ga0209267_1000602_pt1 | contig 26027 bp, 10 predicted proteins | sample GraSoiAngelo_137_FD_185894 | JGI IMG/M metagenome (GOLD analysis project Ga0209267, IMG submission 185894) | Grasslands soil microbial communities from the Angelo Coastal Reserve, California, USA - 14_0929_09_30cm (SPAdes) (version 2) | ecosystem: Environmental > Terrestrial > Soil > Grasslands ... | reverse complement strand
GCGTTCACCAAGTGCAAGGCCGATGGGTCCTTCAGCCTCACGGGCCTTCCCGATGGCAACTGGCGCATCACGGTCTTCGACCAGTGGAACGACATGCTGGTGGACGGTCTTTCGACGCCTGTGCGGCTCGTCCACACCAACCCTGCCAGCGGCAATATGGGGCAGATTGCCATGAATCAGTGGCAGGCGAACCTCTACACCAGTACGTTCTTCGATCGGAACGGCAATGGTGTGCAAGACGCCAACGAGCCCGGGCTCACCCTGGTACCGACCAACATCCGGTTCCGCGACGGCAGCTACTCCAACTTCAACAACACCGATCTGGCCGGTGCCGCGGGTTTCAACGAGGTGTTCCCGCTGTTCGCCTGGTACGTGGTCGAGTCGGATTCGACCCGCTACAAGAACACGGGGACCCACGTGGTCTACGACGCGGGCGGCCCTGCCGACGGCACCTGTACTTCCACGACGGCGCCGTGCGGACACTCCGTCATTGGCGCGAACATGGCGAATACGGCCGAGCAAATCCCGCTGCCCACAGCGCTGCGCGTACCGGGTGCAAGGTACTGCGCGTCGGCCGATTGCCCGACGGGCGATGCAGGTGGAGGATCAACGGGGCGAGTCGATCCAGCGTGGGTTACCAGCGAGGGTTGGCAGGGCTTCTCCGGCCAGAACTCGTTCATCGAATTCGGCAAGAAGCCCTACGTGGCCGGCGAGAACGGCGGCATCCGGGGTGAGGTGATTTACGCCTCGACGCGTCCGTTCGATGACCCGCAGATGCTGCTTCATACGAGCTGGACGCCGGACGTGCCGGGCGTGACGATCAATCTCTACCAGGTGGGGATCGGGGCGGATGGCATCAGCCAGACGCTGAAGCTGGTGGACACCACCAAGACCAGCAGCTGGGACGACTGGGCCCAGGGCTTCCGGTCCGATGGCAATCCGAACATGAACTGCCCGGGGCAGGGCCGTGACACCGGCACCAACGCGGACCTGTTCTTCTTCACGCTGTACAACCAGCCGACGTGGCTCGACGTGTACAACAACGGTGGCACCCCGGCCCATACGATTCCGAACAACTCGCAGTTCAAATGCTATGACGGCATGCACAACTGGAATCAGGTGCAGCCGGCGCCCTACGACGGCATGTACCAGTTCCCCAGCATCATCGGCAGAAACCCGACGACCGGCGCGCCGACCGGGACTGGATCCGTCAACGGCACGCCCGGCACGCGCCCCGGCTCGAACTGCACGATCTGCGTTGCCAATCCGAACGACGGCACCCCCATGCTGCCCGCCGGCAAGTACGTGGTCGAAATGGTCATGCCGCCGGGCTATGAGCTGGTGAAGGAAGAGGACAAGAACATTCTGATCGGCGACAACTACATTGCGCCGGCGACGGTAGAGTTCCCCGGCCTGGGAGGAGCCATTTACATTCTCCCGGACCAGGCCGAAGTCAGCGCCTTCTACAACGCCAACAATGCCCAGAATTCGACCCAGACTCTGGGGCGAGTATCGACACTATCGAGCCACGAGGGCGACACCGGCAGCGTCGAGTCCTTCTGGCCCTGCGTGGGTCAGGCGCGCATCGTTCCCGACTACATCAGCCTGTTCCCGCAGTCGAAAGAAGTCGCGCCGTTCGCCGGAGCGCTGCGCAATCTGTGCGACCGGAAGCTCGTGACACTGGATGACCAGACCTCCGCGCTGGCGAAGTTCTGGGTCTTCACCTCGACTCACGCCGCGGCCCATTACACCGGCATCATCACCGACGACTTCACCTCGGAATTCGATCCGTTCTCGCCGACATTCGGTGAGAAATTCTCGCCGGCCAACCTGCCGGTATCCATCAAGGATTGGACCGGAACCGAGATCTCGCGCGTGTATACCGATCACTGGGGCGCCTTCAACGGCTTGACTTACTCGACCTGGGAAGTCAACCCGCCCAATCCGACCGGGTATGCGCCCACGATGATGGTCACGTGCATGAACGACCCGGGCACCGGCAGCACTCCGGATCCGCTGTTCAACCCGCAATACAGCCAGTTCTGCTACGAGATCCCGTTCATGCCGGCGCAGACCCAGTACATGGACACGCCGGTCACGCCCACGTCCGCCTTCGCGGGTGCCGGGTACAACAACCCGGACTGCGCCTATCCGAATGCGACGCCGGCGGTCGGCGAAGTCGACGGCGATGGAATCGGACCCTATGTGAGCGCGGCCGGTCATGCGCTGCACATTTACACGATCAACGGCAAGCCCCCGGTCCCGGCGGGCGTGATAGCGGGGGACATGGCGGTCCCGAACTATGGCTATTCCGGGCCCTCGGCCACGGTGAGCCCCTTCAACCAGAAGATGGTGACCCGCCACTATGGCTTCGGAGGCACGGCCGGGACTGTCGCGCTGGTCGGCTCGGACGGCGTCGCGCGTCCTCTGACGGGCGTGTCGTGGTCGGATACGACGATCACGGGAACGGTTCCGAGCGGCCTGCCGAACTGCGCCATTCAGCAGCAAGCGCAATTCGGCGGCTCGACCGCGCAATGCGGTCAACTGGTCATCACGACTGCGCCCTCGGCAGCCTACCCCAACGGACAGCAGTCGATCGACACGGTGACGGTCACCATCGGCGGCAAGGGGCCGACCCGGCTGACTGCCGGACAGACGATTCAGTCCAGGATCGATGCCGCCCTACCGGGCGACCTGATCATCGTGCCTCCCGGCACCTACAATGAGATCCTGCTGATGTGGAAGCCCGTGCGGCTGCAGGGCGTGGGGGCTGCCTCCAGCATCGTCAACGCCAATACCCATCCCGCGGGCAAGTTGGATGTCTGGCGCCGGCAGGTCAATTGCCTGTTCGGACTGGCGCTCAATGGCTATCCCATCACCAGCAGCAATCCTTATGACCCGACCCGGGCCTTCACCTGCCCGGCGGCGATGCAGTTCCAGGTGGATCGATTGCCGCTGGAAGCCGTGATCGGCTGGGACGTCACGCAGAACGGGAACCTGGCCGAGCTGCTGCAGGAGCCGAGCCTGATGGGCGCGTTGGAAGGGGCCGCCATCACCGTGCTGGCGAGAGGAGTGAAATATCCGCCAGGGACGGATCCGTTCGGAGTCGGGCCGACGGCCGCCGGCACTTTCCCGGCTGGCACGACGCTGCTGACGGCCGCCAATTGCACCACGAGCAGCACGAATACGACCAATCCGTTCCGGAGCAACTTCTGGTGCAACCCGTCGGCCATCGATGGCCTGGGCATCACCAACAGCTCCCAGGGGGGTGGCGGCATCTTCGTGCACGGCTGGGGGCACAACATCCAGATCGCCAACAACCGGATCGCCAACAACTCCGGAACGCTCTCGGGCGGCATCAATATCGGCCAGGGTGAGTTTCCTCCCGGGTATACGGTCGGGAGCACCACCAACGCGGATCCGGGCTCCTGCCAGAGCCAGACCGGCCTGCCCGCGGGTACCCAGCTGCAGTACTGCCTGGACCTGAACGTGAACGTGCACCACAACGCGGTCACCGCGAACATGTCCGTCGGCGACGAGCTGTTCTCGGCCACACCGGCGGGGGCGGGCGGGGTCACGTTCTGCGACGGTTCGGACTACTACAAGTTCAGCTACAACTGGGTGTGCGGGAATCTGAGCACCGGTGACGGCGGCGGCGTCGGGCACGTCGGGTTCAGCTACAACGGCACCATCGAGCACAACGCGATCCTGTTCAATCAGAGCACCAACCCGACCATCCCGGCCAACGGCGGCGGGATCCTCGTGATGGGCGCCCCCGATGTCGATCCTCCGTGCGGGGCCACGACCGACGCGGATTGCGTGCCGCCCACGCCCAATATTCCGGGCGACGGCACCGGTCCCGGCCTGGTGATCAATGCCAACCTGATCATGGGCAATGCCGCGGAAAGCGGCAGCGGCGGCGGCCTGCGCTTGCAGAGCGTCAACGGCTCGGACGTGATCACGTTCCCGACGACCCCCTCCAACTGGTACTCGGTGAAGATCACCAACAACATCATCGCCGACAACGTTGCCGGCTGGGATGGCGCTGGAATTTCGCTGCAGGATGCGTTGGTGGCGAACATCATCAACAACACCATCATCTCCAACGACACCACCGCTTCAGCGGGAGTGCTGTTCAATACGCTCGGGGCTCCGCTGGCCAGCTCGTCGGGGCCGACGTGCACCTCGAACTGCGGCACGACATCGGCGCCGCAACCGGCTGGACTCGTGGCCATTCAGAACAGCTCGAACCTGACCGCGAATATTCCCGCAACGATCACCTGCCCCGAGGGTCACTACGCCGGCACCACGGCCAGCAACGGAACCTGCCGGACCGTCTCGTACCCGGAGCTGTATAACAACGTGTTCTGGCAGAACCGTGCGTTCTACATCGGCGTGGGGTCGCTCGGTACGGGCACCCAGAACCAGCAGAACGTCGTCGCGCTGTACAACGCGTTCAGCGGGACGGCGGCGGCGAGCCAGCCGTCGGGGGACGCCACGGCGCCCAACGCGTCCGGGGGCGTGCACATCACCGGGGGCACCGGCGCGTGCGTGTCCGGTACGAGTTTCTGGGACCTCGGTGTGCGCGGCGATACGGGGCCGACCAACCACAACTCGACGGTGACGCTCAACCCGATGTACTCGTTGCTGACGAACGTCACGGGTTACAACGGCGCCACCCAGCATAACGCGCAGGCCGACCCGTCGGTCGTCAGCCAGTACTGCAACGGCTCGCGAGTCCCGCCGGAATTCAAGTCGATGGGCTACCAGGTGCCTCCGGGCATCGCGGACTCGACCGTGCCCAACCCGATCTTCAACCTGACGCCGGCTGCGACGGTGGACGAGGGTAACAACTGGATCAACATCAGCTGGGGCCCGCTGGCGACGACGAACTCATCGAACGGCTCGATGAACGGCGTCACGCTCGGCAACTACGCACTCGCGACGGCGTCATCGCCGGCCGTGAATTACATCCCGGCCATTGCGCCCACCTACGCGCCGGCGCCGAGCACCGACTTCTTCGGCAATGCGAGAAAGACCAACAACTTCGTTGACGCCGGCGCAGTCGAGTTTGCGGGCGGTCCCGTCGTTGCGGCGGCAGCGGTCGTGAGTACGATTTCTCCGGCGTCGGGGGCCAGCGGCTCGCTATTGGTTCCAGTGACGCTTACAGGCACGAACCTGACCGGCGCTACGGCAGTCACCGTATCCGGCACAGGGGTCACCTTCGCTGGCGTTACCGTGGTGAACGCCACTACGGTCAGGGCGTTCTTTACGATCACGGCTGCCGCTGCGCAGGGAGCGAGGGCCGTCACCGTCACGACGCCGGGCGGGACCAGCAACGCCGTGACGTTCACGGTGGTTGCGCCGTCGGGGACGCTGAGCTTTACCTCGGCCACCAATGGGACCCTGGGGACGGGGCTTCTGGGCGTGCGGACCCTCACCTTCACGATTCCGTCGCCGCGCACCCCGGTCACCAGCGTGGTGACAGTAACCAACGCAGGTGCCACGCCGCTGCAGATCACGGAAGAAGCGCTGACAATCAACATAGGAGGCTTGTATAGCGTGACGGGCACCAGCTGCTCGTTCACGACGCCACTGGCACCCGCCGGCACGTGTACCGTCAATTTGACGTATGCGACGGCGGCCACTCAGCCAGCGTTGCCTGTTCTCGGTGCACTCGGCGTTATCAACCTCGGCACTACACCAAATGGTGCACTGGTCCTGTCCGCGCGGTAGGACGGCAGCATGATGCGAGGCACGGAGGTTGGCGCAAGCCAGCCCCCGGAGCCTCGACGCGGGTCAGACGGGAAGGAACGCCGCTGCTCGCAGAGAAATCTGCGAGCAGCGCGCCTTCTGGGAACTCGACTTGCGTCGACTAGTCGAAGCTAATAAGAAGAGGCGGCACAAGCCGCTCGGAGCTTAAAGATGAAACTGGGACTGATGACTGCGCGTATCCAAGGCAGGGTCGGCGCTGCGCTGATGTGCGCCGGGCTGCTCGCGGTCGCAACGGCGTCCACAGTCTCACGTTCAACCGTGTCCTACGAGGCTCCGGACGTCACCCTGGTGCGCGCAGATGGTAAGCCCGTCTCGCTGCCGCACGAACTGGATGACGGACGGCCGGTACTGCTGAATTTCATTTTCACGACGTGCTCGTCCATCTGCCCGCTGACCAGCCGCACGTTGGAGGAATTTCAGCGCAAGCTGGGACGCGAGGCGTCCAGGGTGCACCTGATGTCGATCTCGATCGACCCGGAGCAGGACACGCCGGCGCGCCTTACCGAGTACGCCCGCAAATTCCATGCAGGACCCGAGTGGCAGTACTACACCGGCTCCGTCGCGGCGAGCATCGCGGCACAGAAGGCCTTTGACGTCTACCGTGGCGAGAAGATGAGCCACACCCCGGTGACGCTCATGCGATCGGCGCCGGGGAAGCCCTGGCTGCGGATCGAGGGCTTCGTGACGCCTGACGAGCTTTTCGACGACTACCAGAAGCTGCTTGCTTCCCCCTAGGATCACCCGCCCCCCGCGGGTAAGGAATATATAAGAGCAAGGGCGTGGCCGCCGCGCAAGATCGACACGGCGATCTGGGTCGGACACCTCGAGACCGGAAATCCGGCAGTGCCGTTCCTTCCTTTCGTTCTGGAGATGAAGCGCCCGGACGATACACGCTTCGAAATCCGGGCGGAGGAGCAGCAAGCGGTCCGCATTTTCGACGGCGCAGAAGGCTGGAAGATGGGCCTGGAGCGCGCGGTCAGCCCAGCGTGCGGTCCTACAGAGCCGAGGAGCTGCAATCGGCACGCGACGCGCAGACCCTACCGCAGCGCCACTACGCTGCGCCATGGACGCCGGGCAGACGGGGCGGCCCCCGGCGGTGATGTGGATCTCCACCGATCCAGAGCAGGACACGCCGGTGCGCCTCAGGAATACGCCCGAAAGTTTCGACCCGGCCCCGGGCAGACCGTGGGTGCACATCGATGGCTTCGTGACACCGGACAAGCTGCTCGAGGAGTACCGCCAGGCGCTTGCCACGCGGTGAACCGCGTGAGTAGGTGTGGACGCGTCGTTGCGTCCCCTGAAGGTCGAGTGTCACCCCCAACTACCGGATCCTGCGCCGCTGGCGCACCTATCGACGCCGTCTTTGCCGACAGCGATGGTTATTGCGCCAGGCGGTTCGTGTACGAGCCGCGCTTGCGCCGCAGGGTCGGCGCTCCCGGGACTGTGACCCTGTGAGCCCACAATAGCCCGCGCGGGCATTGTCGAAGCGCCTGCCTGGACCGGCGGCTTCCCCATGCCGCCAACCCTCTGACGCGCCCGTTTCGCCCCCCCCCGCTGTTGATTATGTCAACCCTGTTGCGGCTCACGGGGCCGAATAGGGTTTAACGGTAGGAGGAGTGGGTATTCAAAACTACGTGTTTTAGGAATGAGGGGTATTACGTACGGGCGCACACGGGTCTATTTTTCACCGTGACGAAAACGAGATTTACGGCCGAGCAGAGGTCTGACAGGGCGGACGGTTCATCGAGGGGGGGCGGAGAGCGCGAGGGAATCCGGCGCACACAACCCCAGCCGCCAGAGCAGATCGGCCTCAGAAGCAACAACAGAAGCACATAGCCGCATCGTGTCTGAATCGAAACAGGTCGGGGCGACACACGCCCTTCACGGTCACTCACGGGTGTTCACCGCGCTCCGCCTGATGGCGGATCGGGTTGGAGGCGTTATGTTTAATACACGCGGTTGGATTGCATTGGGCTTGCTGAGCACGTTCGCGCTGCCCGCGATGGCTCAGTCGTTTCGCGTCCAGTGTCCAACCAACACCGTCACCCACCCGAACCCGGCCAACAACAATTTGGAGCCGACCTACGTCGGTCCGACGTACACCGGTACGACTGGTTACGGCACGACGCCGGCCCACGTGAACGGTGCGATCAAGTGCCAGCAGATCTCCGGCGGCGACGGCTACGCGACCATGGGCGATGGCACGCAGACCTACCTGTTCTCGTTCGGACCGCTGTCGGGGCTGGCGAGCATTGCGAGCGGTCAGCCCGGCACGCTTCCTCCCAGCGCCTTCAATACTCGGTACGACCCGACGACGACGAACGGCCCACTGCAGCCGGGCGACCCGGCGGCCACCGTGGCCACCGTGACGACTCAGTTCGTACCGCCGCTGACGCCCGCTCAGATGACGCAGCTCGCCGGCTTCTACAACGGCGCGGTGGGGCTGGACTACGACGTCGCCAACTCGGTCAACGTTCTCAACATCAGCGAGGGCACCACAACGGCCACGGCACACACGGTGACAGTGGTTGGCTACACGCCGCTGGATCTGAACCTGACGGTGGGCGACCAGGTCGTCATTGCGGGGGGTACCGCCCTCGACCTTCCGGCCGGCTACCAGGGCACCTTTAGCGTGACGGCGATCAACGTCGCCAATCCCTTCTTCCCGCCGAATTACGCCTTTCAGTACACCGCCGCGACCACCGGGCTCGCGACGGTGAACGAATCGTCGGATGTAACCGCATCCTTTCCGCGGGCCCTTAACGGTCACGTGGATCCGCGCCCGATCATGGATGTGGGCGTGATGAACGGCAACATCCCGGCGCCGCTGATGGCGATCGACGAGGATGACGAGTTCTTCCTGACGCTGACCAACGTCGGCATGATCATGCGGCCGGACCTGTTCGAGCAGCACACCGTGCACTTCCACGGCTACCCGAACGCTTCGGCCTTCTACGACGGCGTGCCGGACGCCTCGGTGGCGATCAACATCGGCGCGAGCTTCACCTACTACTACCTGTCCCCCGATGCGGGCACCTACTTCTGGCACTGCCACATCACCCCGCCCGAGCACTTGCAGATGGGCATGGTCGGGCAGCTGTTCGTGCGGCCGCGCCAGGATCGGGTGGCGGCGGGCGGTGGCTTGTATTCCGCGCGCCAGCAGCAGGACCTGGATTTGCGCACGGCCTGCGTCTCGGCCAACGACATCCTGTGCAGCAATCCGCTGCCGGCCACCGCCAATACCGTGAGTCGCGCTGTCACCGGCAGATATGCCTACAACGACGGCGACGGCTCGACCTTCTACAACGTCGACTATCCGCTGCAGATCCACGGCTTCGACCCGAACTTCCACTTCGTCGGCATGACCTTCAACCCGGAAGGCTTTGCGGACATGAAGGACAAGTACTTCCTTCTCAACGGTCGCAGCTATCCCGACACGGTCACGCCGGGTCCTCTGCAGACGCAGTCGGCCGACGGCGTGAACCACTTCTCGCAGCCCCTGCCGGCGATCATCAAGATCACCCCCGGTCAGAGAGCGCTGCTCAGGATCTCAGACCTCGACGTGTCGGAGTACCAGACACTGGCGTCACTCGGCATCCCGATGCAGGTGATCGGCTACAACGCCAAGCTGCTGCGCGACGAGGCGGGCAACAACCTGTACTACACGACCAACTCGATCACCCTCGGTGGCGGCGAATCGCTGGACGTGATCCTGGACACCTGTGCGGTAAGGCCGACGGTAGGTGCTGTGGCTGGCGCACCGCCCGACTACACGACCTGCACGACGCCCCTACCCACGGGGACCTATTACCTGTACACGCCGAACCTCGACCATCTGTCGAACGACGCGGAGAACTTCGGCGGTTTGATGACCGAAGTGCGTGTCAACTAGGGGAACGGCCATGAGCGCAGCAAACATGAAAAACGCGATCTCAACGAAGCGACTGCTTTCCGTGGTGGCTGCAACAGCGGCGCTGCTGCTGACCGCGGCCGCACAGGCCGCAGCCCCGGGCATCACCGGCCCCACGTTTAACCTGACCGCACAGGCGGCATCCATCAGCCAGCCCGACGGCCTGGCGGTGTATTCATGGGGCTACGGTTGCAACGGCGCGCCAGGCGGCTTTTCACCGGCGAGCATCACGACGACACCCGCTTGCTCGACCATGCAGATTCCCGGTCCGACGCTGATCGTCACGGAAGGTGAGACGGTCACGGTGAACCTGATCAACCAACTGCCCACTTCCGCTGGCAACACCTCGATTCTATTTCCGGGGTTTACCTTGACTTCGACGAGCGGCGGCGCGCAGGGCTTGCTGACCCAGGAGGCACCTCCGGGACAGACTGTAACCTACACCTTCACGGCTTCCTCGCCCGGAACGCGCGCCTACTACAGCGGTACGCAGGGTGATCTGCAGGTCGAGATGGGCCTGTACGGGGCGATTATCGTGCTGCCGAACGGCGCGCCAACCAACGGGAGCTGTCCGTTCCACAACCCCGCAGCCGGAATTGATCCGAACGCGACCGACCAGACGACTCTAACCGGCACTGAAAGTAACTTCCGGCTTTCCCCGACCGGGGCCGCCTATCACCTGACGCAAAGCTGCTACGACCGCGAGTACCTGTTCCAGTTCTCGGAGATGGATCCGAACATCCACATCCAGGCGCTGGCGCAGGTGACCGCCTGCTTGGCACCAGGGGCCCCCGCCGGATGCCACCTGAACGTGCCGACCGAGCCCTACCATCCGGTTTATTTCATGATCAACGGCCGCTCGATGCCGGACGACATGGACACCAACTATGCGGCGCAGTATCCGCACCAGCCCTACAACGGCAATCCTCATATGCACCCGGGCGAGCTGGTGCTGCTGCGGATCATCGGTCAGGGGCGCTGGCAGCACCCCTTCCACGAGCATGGCAACCACGTGCGGGTCCTGGCGCGCGACGGCAACCTGATCGTGAGCGGCCTCACCGGGGCAAGTGCGAGCCAGCTGGCCGGGCCGCTGCTGTTCACCACGACGACTACGCCCGGTCAGGCGATGGACGGGATCTTCTACTGGACCGGCAAGGGCCTGAACTGGGATGCCTACGGTCACAAACCGACGTCTGCGGACCCCGCCGCGAGGCTCGGCTGTACGCCGGATCCCAACGGCTACAACACCGGCACGGCGGTGCGGACCAAGATCAACTATTACGAGTGGTGCCAGGACCACAACAAGCCGCTGCAGGCGGCTCCGTTCGGCGACGTCGCAGGCGGCGGACCGACGACGCTGCCGGATCCGAATCTGTTCACCAACGGCGCCTGGTATGGCGGCAGCCCGTACCTGGGCCCGAATGCGACGGTGCGCGCCACGGGTCCGACAGGCACGACCCCGCCCTCGGGCACGATCGCGAACCCGCCGGCGAGTGAGGCGGGCTTCGCCTTCATGTGGCACTCCCATAACGAACGGGAGATCACCACCAACAACATCTTCCCCGGCGGCATGTTGATGATGATGCTGGTCGATTCGCGTGAGTTCGTGATCGACGAATCGAATTAAGCGAGGACAATCTCAATGCGCTCCAACAACTACAAGTCGGTCCTGAAGCACGCGGGACTCGCGGCCTCCGTTCTGCTCCTGGCGAGCGGTGCGGCCTTCGGCCAGCAGCAGGTCAGCCTCTCTGCAGGGTTCGCCACGGCATACCCCAGCGGGACTCCCATGTGGGGCTATACCTGCGGCACAGCGGTCAGCGGTTCCACTGCAACGTGCACCGCGCTCAATAAGGCGGTGGCGGCCGGAACGGCGGCGGCGGGCACCTGGTCCCCCGTCGTGATCACGGTTCCCACCGGGCAGGATCTGCAGATCAACCTGACGAACACTCTTACGTTCGCCGGGGGCAACATCCCGACCTCGCTGGTGATCGTCGGGCAGCTGGGCGCCGGACTCGGAACCGCAGCGACCTCGACCGCGAGCCCGGATCACAGCAACGCCCAGCCGCTCACCTGGCCGATTGCGGGCGACGCGCCGGGCGCAGGGTTGAGTGGGGTCGGGACTCCGCCGGTGCAGGGCACTCGCGTGCAGTCCTTCTCCACCGAGGTGGCAGTGGGCACCCCGGGCAGCTTGTGCTGGGGAGTCTGTGGCGTCACTGGAAGGCCGGCGCTGAAGCCGGGCACCTACCTGATCGAGTCGGGCACGCATCCATCCATCCAGGGTCCGATGGGCCTGTACGGGATCCTGGTCGTCACGACGGCGCCGGGCACCACCGCCGGGTGTGCTTATCCAGGCGCCACCGCCGCGACGTGCGCGGTGTCCTACAACGCCGACATTCCGGTGCTGCTGAGTGAAATCGACCCGGTGCAGAACGCCGCGGTCAACGCGGCGGTCCGGACCACGGGATTCAACGAGTCCACGGTGTGGTCGGGCGCGTTCGGTGGCTGCGGCAATCCGTGGAACGCGAATGGAACTGCGAATACGACGATTTACGGGACCTGTTATCCGCCGGCGGTCAACTACACGCCGCTGTATTACCTCATCAACGGCACCGCGTTCGACAAGACCAGCACTGCTGCCTCGCTGTTCCCGGCTGCGCCGCCCACCGGGGTCGCCGCAACGGGAGCGGTGCTGGTACGCCTGGTCAACGCGGGTTTGCGCATGCACGTGCCGGCGATCGTCGGATCGCAGACCGGCACCGCGGCCGCCCCGGCGCTGCCGCCTGCAGGCTTCGCGCTGATCGCCGAGGACGGCAACGTGCTCCCCGGCGTCCCGCGCGTGCAGAGCGAAGTGTTCATGGCCGCGGGCAAGACCTATGACGTGATGATCAACGTGCCGGCCGCGGCCGCGACGGCGCTGCCGATCTTCGACCGCGAACTGAGCCTGTCCGGCAATTCGATCGCGCGCGATGCAGGCATGCTCGCTTACCTCAGCGTCAATAACGCGCCATTGCCCACTGCCGGTGCGTTCAGCACAGCCTCATCCGCGGTGCAAGCCAACCCGGACATCTACAACTCGGTGATCACCGGACACACCCTCATCGTGTCCGATGCCGGCAAGGGCGTGATCGCCAACGACATCAATATCTCCGCCGTCCAGGTGGTCGGCACGGTTCCCGGACTGACCCTCAATCCGGATGGCACGTTCACCTACACCGGCGGGCCGACCACGTTCACCTATTGTGGAAACGGCGCGACCTCCGGTGCAGCCTGCACGACGGTGAACCTCGCGCCTGCGCCCGTCGAGCCGGCCACCGGCATCGCGATGAACGGCACCACGTACAACGCGAACGGGACGTTCCTGAAGATCCTGCCTCCTGGGATCCTGGCGTTCGATAAGGACGCGGCCGGCTATCCGCTGACGGTGAACGCCGCGAGTGTGACAGGGGGAGCAGGCCTGACGCTGAGCGTGGATCCAAATGGCGGCTTTTCCGCCTCGGTTGCGAGCTGCGCTCCGGCGGCCCCCGCCACGACCTGCCCCCGCACGTTCAGCTACCATGCGCAGAACTCGCAGGGCACGGTCAGCGCGGCCCCGGCCACAGTGACGGTGAACTTTGCGCCGGCCACGGGCCTTACGGTGAGAGTGCTGGACGGCACCGACAAGACGACCGTGATCAGCGACTACCGCTGGATCATCGAGGAGGATCGGACCTTCTATGTGAATCCGAACTGCACGACGAACCCGCCGGCGGCGGGCTGCCCCGGTGCAACCACGCCCGGTATCACGGGAACACCAGGCATTGTCCCGACCTTCGGCACCAACTTCCATACCAGCTACATGCCGTTGATCGCGACCGGTTGCACCGGGCCGCTGTCCTGCGAAGGGGGACAGATGTTCTTCAATCCGGCCACCGGGACGCACGTCAATGCGGTGTGCGATGTCGGCAACGGCGGCTGCCGGCCTGGCAACGCCTTTGCGGCGACGTTACCGGGTACGGTCCACCTGGATCCGACCAAGCGCTACTACCTCTCAGTCCTGCCGGGCGATGCGGCCACTCCGTTCCAGGGCGGTGCCAAAGGTCACGGCATGGGTGGGGCTCCGGTGCTGTGCACCATTACACCTCCGGCGACCACGTGCACCTTCCCCACCACGGCCGCCAAACAGCTCACGCTACTGACGCAGCCCACGCCCTTCCCACCCTCGAAACTCTCGGTCTTCGTGTTCCAGGACGACTTCCCGCTGAACGGTGAGCACGATGGCGGGGGTGGAATCGATGTGTTGGGGCCCAACGAGGCGGGCCTCGGGACCTTCAACATCATTCTGTTCGACGATGCCGGCGGCACCGGGGATGCGACCGGGCAGATGACCTACGACATGTTCAACATGCCGTTATCGAACAGTCTGGCCGGGACGAAAGATCCGGCCACCGGCCTCGACGCGTGTCCGATTTCCGCGATCTCGCGCATCGGCGCGGCTGACCCGACTCAAACGGGAATCACCGGCACGATCGTGACCTGCCCGAGGGTCGAATCGGACGGCCATACACTTTCCCCACTGGCGGGCCAGGCGGTCGTGGCCAACCTGATGCCGGGCCGCTACGGCGTGGTCGCCACGCCGGGTGCAGATCGCATCGCGCGGGGTGAGGAGTGGCTGCAGACCAACACGCTCGACGGCCAGAAGGCCCACGACTCGTTCCTGCGCATCGGCGAGCCGAACTTCTTCCAGGAGTACGGCCCCGCCGGCTACCACGTATCCATCGGCTTTGCGAATCCGAAGATCATCAACTCACGCCTGGACGGCGTCTGCAGGGGTAGCGACCCGAACGTCAGTGTCAGCGCCCTCAACTGCAGGAATACGTTGACGGGTCTGGTCACGACGGAGCGCATGAGCCGCACGCCCGATGAGCGGCTGTACGGCAGCGGCGACAACAGCAGCTTCGCCTTCAGCCAGTGCTATGTGAGCGTCGGCGACGCCGACGGCGAGGATTTCGCGTTCACCAAGTGCGACGACAAAGGTAACTTCACGCTGTCCGGGCTGCCTGATGGCATGTGGAGAATCACGATATTCGACCAGTGGAACGACATGCTGGTCGACGGCCTGTCAACTCCGGTGCGCCTGAGCGGTGGAACCACCCCCCTGGGTGAGATCGCGCTGAACCAGTGGCAGGCGAACATCTACACCAGCACCTTCTTCGATGCGAACGGCAACGGCGTCCGGGACGCCAACGAGACCGGACTCACGCTGGTGCCGACCAATATCCGCTTCCGCGACGGCAGCTACTCGAACTTCAACAACACGGACCTGGCCGGCAACGCCGGCTTCAACGAGGTGTTCCCGCTGTTCAGCTGGTACGTGATCGAAACGGACGCGAACCGCTATAAGAACACGGGCACTCACGTGGTTTACGACGCCGGCGGACCGGCCGACGGCAGCCCAGGGTGTACGAGTACGACCGTGCCCCACGCACCGTGCGGCAACTCCGCGATCGCCGCGCACATGGCCAACACCGCCGAGCAGGTCTCCGTGCCGGTCGCGTTGCGCATCCCGGGCGCGGTGTACTGCGCTGGTGCGGATTGCGCCGGCAAGTCGATTAATCCGACGGTCACCGGTGGCGGGTCCACCAACTCGAGCGATCCGATCAGCGCCTGCACGACCTCGGCCTCGACAGGCGTCACGACATGCACCAGCACACTGTCGACCGGCCGCATCGACCCGCCGTGGGTCAAGAGCGAGGGTTGGCAGGGCTTCTCCGGTCAGAACTCGTTCATCGAGTTCGGCAAGGCGACCTTCGCGCCGGCAAACGGCACTCTTCCCGCCGAGAACGGCGGCATCCGGGGTGAGGTGATTTACGCCTCGACCCGTCCATTCGATGACCCGCAGCTGCTCCTGCATACGAGCTGGACCCCGGACGTACCGGGCGTGACCATCAACCTGTATCAGGTGGGGACGGCGCCCGATGGCAGCCAGTCGCTGACATTGGTCGACACGACCAAGACCAGCAGCTTTGATGACTGGGCCCAGGGGTTCTATCCGGGCACCGCCAACAAACCCTACATGAGCTGCCCGGGCCAGCTCCCGGCGCCCACGAGCTCGAACGCTGGCGACCTGTTCTTCTTCACGCTGTTCAACCAGCCGACGTACCTGGACGTGTACAACAACGGTGGCACGACGCCGGCGCACACGATTCCGAACAACTCGCAGTTCAAGTGCTATGACGGCATGCACAACTGGAATCAGGTGCAGCCGGCGCCTTATGACGGCGCCTACCAGTTCCCGAGCATCATCGGTCGGGATCCGACCAGCGGTGCCCCCATCGGCGCCGGCTCGACTAACGGCACGGCGGGAACGCGCCCCGGCAGCAACTGCACCGTCTGCATCGCCAATCCGACCGACGGCACGCCGATGCTGCCCAGGGGCCAGTACGTGGTCGAAATGGTCGTGCCCCCCGGCTACGAGCTGGTGAAGGAAGAGGACAAGAACATCCTGATCGGCGACGTCTACATCGCGCCGGTGACGATGCAGTTCGGCGCCCTCGCGAGCATCTACATCCTGCCCGACCAGGCTTCAGTGGCTGCGGTCTATAACGCCAGCCAGGGCGCGCTTTCCGCCTACAACGCCACCAACGCGCAAAATCCGACCCAGTCTTTCGGAAGAATATCGTCCCTGTCGAGTGGCGAAGGTGACACCGGCAGCGTCGAGATCTTCTGGCCGTGCGTGGGCGCGACGCGCATCGTGCCTGACTACATCAGCCTGTTCCCGCGATCGAAGGAAGTTGCACCGTTCGCCGGTGCGAAGCGCAACCTCTGCGATCGCAAGCTGGTGACGCTGGATGACCAGACCTCGGCCCTGGCGAAGTTCTGGGTCTTCACCTCAGCCCACGCCGCGGCCCACTTCACCGGCATCATCACCGACGACTTCACTTCCGAGTTCGACCCGTTCTCGCCCTCCTTCGGCGAGAAGTTCTCCCCGGCCAACCTGCCGGTGGCGATCAAGGATTGGACCGGAAACGAAATCTCGCGCGTGTATTCGGATCAGTGGGGAAGCTACACCGGCCTGACCTACTCGACCTGGGAAGTCAACCCGCCGAATCCGACCGGGTATGCGCCCACGATGATGGTCACCTGCATGAACGACCCGGGCAGGGGCCCGACCCCCGATCCGCTGTTCAACCCGGTCTACAGCCAGTTCTGCTACGAGATCCCGTTCATGCCGGGCCAGACGCAGTACATGGACACGCCAGTGATACCGACGGCCGCCTTCGCGAGCGCGGGATACAACAATCCCGACTGCGATTATCCGGATGCGACGCCCGCCATCAGCGAAGTGGATGGCAACAGCATCGGACCGCGGGTGGCCACGGCCGGCGAGACGCTGCACATTTATGCGCTGGGCAGCGTGCCGGTGAACAACTACGGCTATTCCGGGCCTTCGGCGACGACGGCGCCGTTCAACGCCAAGACCGTGACCCGGAAATACAGCTTCGGAACCGCAGTCGGTACCGTGGCGCTGCTCGACTCCAACGGCAATCCACATCCTCTGGGCAGCATCGCCTGGGGCGACCTCGTGATCACGGGCACGGTGCCTTCTCTGAGCGCAGCGCAGTCGACCTGCCCGATACAGCAACAGACGCAGTACGGCGGCTCAACTATGCGGTGCGGCGAGCTGGTCATCACGCGCGGCGACAACGGCAAGCAATCCGTCGACACGGTGACCGTCACGATCGGCGGCAAGACGCCGACTCACGTGTTGCCCACCGCCAGCATCCAGGCCGCGATCGATCGCGCCAGACCCGGCGACATGCTGATCATCGACCCGGCGCTCCGCGCGACCAATGCGGCTCCCGCGGTGCCGGCGATACACCAGGAACTGTTGCTGATGTGGAAGCCGATCCGGCTGCAGGGCGTCGGGGCGGCAGCCAGCGTGATCAACGCCAATACTCATCCGGCGGGCAAGATGGATCCCTGGCGCCGCCAGGTTACCTGCCTGTTTGGCGTGTCGATCAATGGAGGAGAGTCAACCGGCAGCAGCGGCAGCAATCCTTATGATCCGACCGGGACGTACTCATGCGGGACGTCGGCAAACTTCTCCGGGACTCCGACCACTCTGCGCGACTATGTGGCGCGGACCGCCACGAATCCGAATCCGCAGGTCGATCGACTTCCCCTGGAATCCGTCATCGGCTGGAATACCTCGCTGAACGGCAATCTGGCGGAGTTGCTGCAGGAGCCCAGCCTGATGGGCGCCCTGGAAGGGGCCGCCATCACCGTGTTGGCGAAGGGCGTGCGAATTCCGAACGGTGCCACCGATATTTTCGGAGGTTCGGCGGCTACCGCGGGCGTGTTCCCGTCGGGCACCTTGTTGCTGACCGGAGCCTCGGGCAACGCCGCCGGTCTCGGCTGCAACAATTCGGGGACGAATCCGTTCCCGAGTAACTTCTACTGCAATCCATCGAGCATCGATGCGCTGACCATCGAGAACAGCTCGCAGGGCGGCGGCGGCATCTTCGTGCACGGTTGGGGGCATAACCTGCAGATCGCCAACAACCGGGTCACGAACAACGCCGGAACGATGTCCGGCGGGATCAACGTCGGTCAGGGTGAATTCCCGCCCGCGTACACTCAGGGAGGGGGCACCATCACGGTTCCGGGTTCGTGCCAGGCCGGGGGCCCGGCCAACACCCAGCTGCCGTTCTGCTTCGACGTGAACGTGAACATGCACCACAACGCGGTCACGAAGAACTCCTCCACCGGCGACGAGCTGTTCTCGGCGACACCGGCGGGGGCGGGCGGTGCCAGCTTGTGCAATGGTTCGGACTTCTACAAGTTCAACTACAACTGGGTGTGCGGCAACCTGAGCACCGGTGACGGCGGCGGTCTCGCTCACATCGGGTTCAGTTACAACGGCCACATCGAGCACAACAGCATCCTGTTCAATCAGAGTGCGAACCCAACCATCGCAACCAATGGCGGCGGCCTGCTCGTCATGGGCGCCCCGGACTCCGATCCGGAGTGCCCGGCGCCCGACCAGGATTGCCTCGTCAACCCACCGGTCGGGCCGTCCGACGGCGCCGGTCCGGGCCTGGTCATCAACGCAAACCTGGTCCAGGGCAATGCCGCGGAAAGCGGCAGCGGCGGCGGCATGGCTTTCATTGGCGTCAACGGCACAGATGTGCTGACCTTCCCCACGACCCCGGCACTCTGGTACGCGGTGACCGTCACCAACAACATCATTACCGATAACGTAGCCGGCTGGGATGGCGCGGGAATCTCGCTCCTGGATTCGTTGAAGGTGAACATCATCAACAACACGATTGTGTCCAACGACACCACCGCCTCGTCTGGCATGCTGTTCAATACGGTGGGCGCTCCGCTGGCCAGCACGCAGGGGCCCTGCAGCGTTCCCCGCAACCCTGACGGCACCTGTCCGAATGCCGTGACGACATCGACGGCTCAGGCCGCCGGCATCGTGGCCATTCAGAACAGCGCGCCGCTGAGGGCGAACCTGCCGACGACGGGGATCACGTGTCCGGCAGGCCACTTCCAGCCGGGCACGACGGCGACCAACGGAACCTGCGCGACCGTCTCGTATCCGCAGCTGTACAACGACGTGATCTGGGACAACCGTACGTTCAACATCAGTGTGGGTGGGCTCGGCACGGGGGCGTTGAACCAGCAAAACGTGGTCACACTCGTTCCGACGTTGAACCAGACCGCAACCGGCCAATGTGTGTCGGGCGCGCACTACTGGGACATCGGCGTGCGGGGCGACACCGGGCCGACCAACCATCCCGGCGTCACGCTGGCTCCGCTGTACTCGGTGATGACGAGTACTGCGGGGTATGACGCGTCGAACACGACGGGCAGCCCCAACTTTGTGCGCCTGTACTGCAACGGCGCCCGCGTTCCGCCGGAAAATGGCGGCTTGGGCTACAACGTGCCGCCGGGTATTGCGGACGCCACCGTGCCCAACCCGATCTTCAACCTGACGCCGGCGGCGACCGTGGACGAAGGCAACAACTGGATCAACATCGCCTGGGGTCCATTGTCGCTGTCGAATCCTTCGACCGTCGCGACGCCCGGTACCACCGCCACCCCGCTGGGCAACTACACGACGGCGGCGGGTTCGTCCGCGATCAACAAGGTCCCGTCGTCGGCCCCGACCTACCCGCCGGCGCCGTTCGTCGACTTCTTCGGCAATGCGCGCAAGACCAATAACGCGGTCGATGCGGGCGCGGTCGAGTTTGGGGCCGCTGGTGGTGGTGGTGGTGGTGGTGGTGGTGGGAACGTGAGCGCAAGCCTGACTCCGGCCACGGCAGACTTTGGAACGGTGGCCAGGGGAACGACCACAGCGGGTCCGGTCCAGGTGTTCGTTCTGACCAATACCGGCGACGTACCGCTCACGGGCGTCACGCAAGGAGTGCTCGGAGACGCCAGCGCGCTCGACTACTTCGTCGTGCGGCTTTTTTCGACCTGCGGTCCGCCTGGAAATGGCCAGCTGCTGGGCCAGACGACCCTGGCTGTGGCGCCGGCGCTGGGGTCCTCCTGCGTGGTCACCGTGCAGTTCCGGCCGCAGGCCGCGCCGGCGCCCACTGGGCTCAAGGCCGCGACGATAACGGTGACCAGCGCCGCGGGCACGCAGACGTCGATCTTGACTGGAACCGCAAATTAGCGGCGGTCGGCCCGGGGCAGACGGAAGGACGATGCTGCTCGCAGAGAAATCTGCGAGCAGCGTCGCGTTCTGAGCAACTTGACTTGCGCGGGCAGGTCGAACGTAATAGCAAGAGCCGGCGGAAAAAAGCGGTCGGAATCGACACATGAATACAGGCTGGAAGATTCACCCCGCGATCGCCGCATGGTTGGCGGCGGTCCTCATGGGCACCGGTGGCATACGCAGAATGCGCCGCGCTGGCGGCTGTTCCGCGTGGCTGGCGTGTGCCTGGCTGGCTTTGTCGCCGCTCGCCTTTGCTGACGGCCCGGCGCCGAACGCCCAAGCGCTCGGCGTCGCAGAAAGCGCTCTTAACTATTGTGGGCCGCTCGACCCTGTGGACGCCGACAGGATGCGGCAGATGATCAAGCAGCTCGTGCAGGGGGCCAGCGAGCAACAGCTGGCCGAAGTGCGCAACAGCGATGAGTACCGGAAGGCTTATGACTCGGTGGTCGATTTTGTGAGTAAGATCGACCCGCGCAACGCTAAGCAATTCTGTTCCGAAACCTCGCATGAGCGCAAATAGGATAGGGCCGGGTGCCGCAGCGATATCGCTGGCGGGAGTGCTGGCGGCCGCCGCACTGTCGGCACAGACCAGCCCGCAGTCGGCTGATGCGGCGCACGCACCTGCCCCACAGCCCGCCAAGGGCGTGCAATCGTCCGCGCAACCCAAGCAAAGCGGGAAGTCGAGCCGCTATCGGCCCGATCGTTTCGCAGGGCGGGCGGGTACCTATTACAGGATGGTCTGGGGTGTTGATTCCTTGGCGGTGAAGTGGGGCGAGTCGGGAGAGGTCATACGCTTCACTTACCGCGTGCTGGACGCGGACAAGGCCAGGATCCTCAACGACAAGAAGTTCGAGCCCTCACTCATCGACCCGCAGGCCGGGGTCAAGCTGGTGGTTCCGTCCATGGAGAACGTCGGGCAGCTGCGTCAGAGCGCCCCGCCGGAAAACGGCAAGTCCTACTGGATGGTTTTTTCCAACAAGGGGCGGCTGGCGAAGCGTGGCGACCACGTCAGCGTCGTGATCGGGGCATTTCGAGCGGACGGACTCGTCGTCGACTAACGCGCGCAGCTGATCGATGGGACCCGCGACGCGGACACAAAATGAGAGAGAAAATGATGTTAGAATTCCAAAATTCCCATAGGTCCAATCAAGCGAGTCCGGGTATGCGAAGCAAAACGCCCCTGCTTATGAGCATCCTGCTGAGCGCATCGCTCGCGCACGCGCTGGCCGCGGCCGAGAGCAAAGCGCCGGCCAGCAACCTGACTGCCGCGCAGGTCGTCGATAAGCATGTGGAGGCGCGCGGGGGACTGCAGGCGTGGCGCGCCGTGCAGACGCTGTCGATGTCGGGCAAGCTCGATGCCGGCAGTGGCGACTCGGTGGAACGCAGCGCAAGACTGGCCCGCGAGGGAATGGGTGCGAGCGCGAAGCGAGCGGAGAGGGCCGCCGCAGAGGCCTCGGTCAAGGCGGCCGCGGCGCAGCAGATGCAACTGCCCTTCAGGCTCGAGATGAAACGGCCGCGCAAGTCACGCCTGGAAATCGACTTCGCCGGCAAGACGGCGGTGCAAGTCTACGACGGTCAGAACGGCTGGAAGCTCCGACCCTATCTCAACCGCGATGACGTGGAGCCATTCAGCGCGGATGAAGCGAAATCGGAGGCGGCCAAGGCGGATCTCGAAGGCTCACTCGTTGATTACGCCGCGAAGGGCACCCAGGTCGCACTCGAGGGGATGGATCCGGTAGAGGGTCACCCCGCCTACAAGCTCAAACTCACGATGAAGAGCGGCGATGTGCAGCACATCTGGATCGACGCGCAGAGCTTTCTCGATGTGAAGGTCGAGGGAATCCCGCGCCGCATGGACGGCAAGATGCGCAGTGTGTGGGTCTACCAGCGCGATTTCAGATCCGTGCAGGGCCTGAAGGTGCCTTATCTGTACGAGACGGCAGTCGAAAGCGACCCGCGCACCCACCGGATGGTGATCGAGGCGGTCGCCGTGAATCGTACACTGGACGATGTGCGCTTCGCTAAACCGCAAGTGCTGGTCGCGGCATCCCCGCCGCAGGCAGCGCAGGCCGCGCCCGCCAAGAAATAGCAAGCGCCGGATGAAGCTGCGCGCGCAAGGCACAGTCACCGCGGTCCTGGTGTGCGCCGCTGCACTGCTGCTCACCGCAGCCGCGGCAGCCACGGTCTCGCGCTCGACGGTGAGCTACCAGACTCCGGACGTCAGCTTGGTGCGCCAGGACGGCAGGAGCGTGTCGCTGCCACGTGAGCTCGATGACGGACGGCCGGTGCTGCTGAATTTCATTTTCACCACCTGCTCGTCGGTCTGCCCGCTCACTAGCCGCACGCTGGAGGAGTTCCAGCGCAAGCTCGGGCCCGAGGCTCACCACGTTCACCTGGTGTCGATCTCGATCGACCCCGAGCAGGACACCTCCGCGCGCCTCACCGAGTACGCGCGCAAGTTCCACGCCGGTCCAGAGTGGCAGTATTACACCGGCACGGTGGCCGCGAGCATCGCCGCGCAGCGTGCCTTCGACGTCTACCGCGGCGAGAAGATGAGCCACACCCCGGTGACGCTCATGCGATCGGCGCCGGGGAAGCCCTGGCTGCGGATCGAGGGCTTTGTGACGCCTGACGAGCTGGTGGACGACTACCGTAACCTGCTTGCTCCCCCCTAGGATTCTCCGCCAGGCCCCGTGAAGCGCCACACGACGATGTTTCGCGTCGAGCGGCGTGAACTGGCAGTGCTTCTGGCGTAAGGCCTCCATCTTCTCTCGCATCTCGGCCGCGGGATCCGCGCACTTCTTGATAATCGTGACTTGCAGCTTGGCCGGGGCGAGTTTCAGAAGCGCGCTGCCGTAGTCTGACGCTGCGAGAAAGACACCGTGTGAATGACTCTTCGACAACCGAGATCCGGCGTCAGGGACTGAAGCTCCCGCCGCAGTCCTGGCTCCTGGGCGCGGGCTTCCTCACGCTCTATCTGCTGCTCGACTGGGCGAGCTACGTCGAGCCGCTGCGCGACACGAACATCACGCCCTGGCATCCGAACACCGGGTTGGTCATGGCGTTGTTGCTCGCGCGCGGCGCGCGCTGGGCGCCGCTGGTGGCGTTCGGGATCTTCACCGGAGAGCTCCTCACGGGCGAGGGTCCGTCCCCGTGGCAGGTGCTGGCGCCGACCTCGCTGTATCTGGCTGCCGTATATGCGTGCGCGGCGTGGGCCCTGCGCCGGCGCGGCCTCGATCGACCCATCGGCACGCCGCAGGGTGCCGCGTGGTTCGCCGGCGTCACGGCCGTGGCAGGCGGCTTTGCTGCCGCAGGCTATGTTGCCATCCTGGTGAGCGGCGGGCTGCTGAACAGCAGCGAAGCCTGGAGCAGCGTCGGGCGTTACTGGATCGGCGACTTCAACGGCATCATCGCGCTCACACCGGTGCTGCTGCTGTCCGTTCGATCTGCCGGCGCAGCGCGTGATTCGCATGAACTATCCACTCGGCTGGTTCAGGATCCAGCACATACCGGTCGTGGACGAGCGCACGCAGACAGACACGTATCTCGCCTGCTCGATCGTGGCCGAAGGCGCCGGCACCATGCTCGACAATTTCGTGCCCGACTACCTCATCGAGCGTGTGGAAGTCGAGCTCAGCCATCGCATCATCAACGGCTACTATCCGCGGCTGGGACTTGCGCCGGGACAGCGGTTCGCGTCCAAGGGCGCCTACCTCGTGCGCTTCTCCGACCCGCAGGGTAGGGTTCCTGGGTACGTCAATTGGTGATTGACCCCGTGACGCGGCGGTGGGTTTAGGCGCGACGGCGGGTGGCAGTGCGGCTCCTGAATTCCGGTTGCCTGGCACGGACACTAGCCCCGCTCGGGGCATTCGCTCGATTTCGGGGGCTCCGCTGTTGATTATTTCAGCTCTGTTGCGGCGCACGGGGCCAAATAGGGTTTAACGCTAGGAAGACTGGGTATTCAAATATACGGATTTTAGGAATGAGGGGTATTACGTACGGGCGCACACGGATCTATCTTCCACCCTGACGATAACGAGATTTAAGGCAGACCGAGTTTGACAGGGCGGACGGTTCATCGAGGGGGCTGAGGGCGCGAGGGAATCCGGCGCGCACGACCCCAGCCGCCACAGAAGATCGGTCTTTAGAAGCAATAACAGAAACCGAAGCAAACAGCAGCGCCGGCAAGAGTCGAACTTTGTACCTGCATACAGAACGAACAGCGGGCGATACACGCCCTTCACAGTCACTCACGGGTGTTCACCGCGCTCCGCCTGCTGGCTTTTTTTGCCGCTTTGACGTGCGGCTTGGGGGGCGTGCTCAGCATTTTGCGCAGCACGTCATCGAGGGTGGGGTGGCGCTTCGGTGTTTGTTGCTTTATGGCTAGATTCTCGCCGTGAAAACAAGACATTCAATTGATGAAGTAGACGATGAAAAAATGGTCATTTCGATTGCACGTGCCATTTACGACGCCATGGCAGGCGCCGATAAGTTTCCGCCAACCGCATATATTGGCTCAGCTGATGAGTTGAGAGACGTTTCGATTGATGGGGTTTTCGATTTATACGTCATTGCTCGGGCTGTTCTTCGCCTCCTGTGATTGCATGCGTCTCATTTAGCATCTCTTTCGTTCCTCGCTCCGGCGCCTCGTAGCGCGGCATGGAACCTCGCTTGCCCATAAGATCGCCAGAAACATCGGCCATCGCGTGACGGATACGGCGGTGAAGTGGGGCGAGAGTCGGGCGAGATCATTCGCTTCACGTACCGCGTGCTGGATGCGGACAAGGCGAACGTTCTCAACGACAAGAAGTTCGAGCCTTCACTCATCGACCCGCGCGGGGTCGGGGCAAAGTCAGCTGGAAACGTAGCGGTCCTGGGGTGCGTCTGAGCGACGCGAACTAGCAGTTCTCTTTCCTGAGGGCCGCCATTTTCTCACGGATGTCGGCGCCGGGATCCGCGCATTTACGGACCGTTGAGACCTGCGGCTTCGCAGACTTCTCACTCACAAGCGTGCGCCGATATTCCCACATCCCGGGCTGAAAAACGGGGTAACTCAACTGCGCTCGTCTCCAAGTCAGCTGCCGGCGCCAGCGTGTCCGGGGGATCGGCTGCGCGCAAGGCGGTGCTCGTTATGAAGGGAGGACGGTCACGGTAACACTGACCAACAACCTGCCGAAGGAGCGAGGCATTCGCAGACACGACGGAACTGAAGGCGTTGGTGCAGACGACGCTGCCATCGAGCGTGGCGCCGGAGGCATACGTACACGGCCGTAAGGGTTGTCGCTTATGTCAGCATGAGGGCAACATCGTAGCGTCTTCATAGAACATATTCACGACCATGACGCGCACTGCGAAGCGCGTCACAAGTTATGCCCCTGCGGCACCGACAGCTGTCATTGTTTGGGGACGGAGTGTTCCTGTAAAAAGGGTAAGGACCGAGTGAGTACTCCGCACTACTAAGAATCAGGAACGCTTTCATGACGACGAGCTCGGGCCTGCGAGGAATCCGCAGGTAATCTCCGCCGTGGGTCGCGCAGGTATCGGGCGATCCGCACTTCTGGCCACTCCGATCGGTCCGTGAACGGGCGGGGCGAGTTTCAGAAGCGCGCTGCCGTAGTCTGACGCTGCGAGAAA
>Ga0209267_1000599_pt1 | contig 26069 bp, 26 predicted proteins | sample GraSoiAngelo_137_FD_185894 | JGI IMG/M metagenome (GOLD analysis project Ga0209267, IMG submission 185894) | Grasslands soil microbial communities from the Angelo Coastal Reserve, California, USA - 14_0929_09_30cm (SPAdes) (version 2) | ecosystem: Environmental > Terrestrial > Soil > Grasslands ... | reverse complement strand
GAAAGTGAGATGCGTGATTCCCTCACCTCTATTATTCCGGTCGGACGGATCGGAGCCGGCGAAGAAATCGCAGCGGCGGTTCTCTATCTCTCTTCCGATGACGCGAAATTCACCACCGGCACGTCACTGGTCGTCGATGGAGGTTATGTGGCGCAATGAGTTATCAGAAATTTTTTCGAAAACACGAAAACAACACAAAGGAAATCTAAATAATGAAAACTAAATTCTATTGGGTCGCGTTGCTTGCGAGCGCGGCTTTGACCGCACCAGTGCAAGCTGGTGGCGGTAGTCATGGCGGAGGAGGCGGAGGCGGTGGCGGTGGAGGACACTTCGCCGCGTCCAGCTCTGGTTCGGCGCGAAGTGGCGGAGGTCCATCATTTCATTCCATGCCGATGGGAAGCTTTGGCGGCGGACGGATGATTTATTCAGGCCAACGCTTCTCCTCGGTCGGGATGCGTTCGCCGAGATCAATGGAGTTCCGCCCGCAAAACGTTCATCCGAATGCGGGCAGATCGATCGGTTCGGCTCAGTTCGTGCGCGGAAATATCAACCGCGGCGATAGTTCGGCGCGATTCTCGAACACAGGAAATCGCGCGATTACGAACTTGAGACGCGAGGGAACTGGCGCAGGCCAAGTGCGCAGTGGAAATAATCTTCCCACGAACTGGCGGAACCACGTCGTAGCGCAGCATTCGGGCAACTGGCAGCGCAATTGGGATCGCAGCCGCGATCACGTTTGGCGCGGGCATCATTGCCGATTCATCAATGGCTCCTGGGTCATCTTTGACTTCGGATTCGATCCATGGTGGCCGTACTGGTATCCCTATGATTACTACGGATACGGGTATTACGGCGATCCGTACGCATACGACTCGAGTTATTACGACGCGGGCGCTTACGGCGATGCCTACTCCGATCAGAACGGTTACGCCGACCAATCCACCAACTCGATCGTCGCCGCTGCGCAGGAGCGACTCGCGCGCGAGGGTTACTATCGCGGACAAATCGACGGCGTTGCTGGCCCAGAAACACGGCGAGCTGTTGCACGCTACCAAAGCAGCCACGGACTGCGTGTGACCGGAGCTTTGACGACGGACACGCTCGAAGCTTTGGGATTGCGCCCAAGTTAAGAGGGAACCGTAAACTCGCAGGTCGATTCATGAATAAAAAAATGAAAGCGGCGCAGATCAGCAAACCCGGCGGAGATTTTGAATTGGTGGAGCGCGACATTCCGGAGCCGGGCGCCGGGCAGGTCCGCGTGAAAGTGGAGGCGTGCGGCATTTGCCACAGCGATATGCTGGTCAAAGAGGGTCTGTGGCCCGGGCTTCAGTATCCACGCGTGCCGGGTCACGAGGTGGCTGGGAGAATCGACGCGCTCGGCAACGGCGTTACAACATGGAAGAAGGGCCAGCGCGTTGGTGTCGGCTGGCACGGCGGACACGATTTTGTTTGCGACGAATGCCGTCGCGGAGATTTCGGCATGTGCACGAATCGCAAAGTCACCGGCATCGATTTCGACGGCGGTTACGCCGAATACATGATTGCGCCCGCCGAAGCGGTGGCGGCGATTCCGGATGAATTGCCGGCGGAAGAGGCCGGTCCGTTCATGTGCGCGGGCGTTACGGTGTTCAACGCGCTGCGCAATTCGGGCGCGCGCTCTGGCGACGTCGTCGCGGTGCAAGGTATCGGCGGGCTTGGCCATCTCGGCGTGCAATACGCGCGGCGTATGGGCTTTGAAACCGTCGCGCTCGGTCGCGGAAAAGATAAGGAACCGCTCGCCAAAAAACTTGGCGCGCATCACTACATCGATTCGGATGTTGTCGATCCGGTAGCGGAGTTGCAAAAACTTGGCGGCGCGCGCGTGATCCTGGCCACGGCGCCGAGCGCAAAAGCAATTTCAGAGGTCGTCGGCGGCTTGGGCGTGAATGGCAATTTGTTGGTGCCTGCGGCTCCGAGCGAACCGCTAAGTATTAGCGTCATGCCGCTGATCATGGGCCGGCGATCCGTTTCCGGCTGCTATTCCGGCACGGCCAGAGATTCGCAGGACACATTGGAATTCAGCGCTTTGAGCGGCGTCCATCCGATGATCGAGAAATATCCGCTCAACCGCGCGGCCGAAGCTTACGAGCAAATGCACAGCGGCAAAGTGCGTTTCCGCGTCGTCCTTACGATGCAGGAGTAAATCTCATGACAACTCTTACAAAAACACTCGCGCGCAAGGCCGCGACCGTGACCGGCGCGGACTGGGACGTCTCGTTCTGGTTCGCTGTTCTGAGCCCTGTGCTTGGGATTCTGGCCGGCTTTCTCGCGCTTCTCTTCTTCTACCACTGACAACGAAGGACAACGAATGAACTCAAAAACGAAAATTGACCGGGATCGACGAAGTCTCACGGCCAGTTGGCGCGAAACATTTCGCCACCGCCGCCGGGTGCACGATCCAATGCTTGTGCTCAACATGTCGATCTTCAACTTCGACAATGGGTGGGACCGAATTTTCAACCCACTCAAGGCTCACGAGAACCGGACGAGATGAACGTCACACAAACGTAACGTGACAAGCCGGTAGGAGAAGCATGTAATCGCTGAACTCCCACCATCTGCCGGGGCAAAGCTCACAAGAAAGACCCACTACTATGCCATACATCGCCGTTGGTAAGGAGAACGGAGCTAACATCGACATCTATTATAAAGATTGGGGCAAAGGACAGCCCATCGTCTTCAGCCACGGTTGGCCGCTGTCGGCCGATGACTGGGACGCGCAGATGCTGTTCTTTTTGAATAACGGTTATCGCGTCATTGCCCATGACCGGCGCGGGCATGGCCGATCAACTCAAACCGGTGGCGGCCACGACATGGATCACTATGCCGACGATCTGGCGGCAGTGACCAAGCATCTCGATTTGAAGAACGCGGTCCACGTTGGCCATTCGACCGGGGGCGGCGAAGTCGTGCACTATCTGGCGCGCCACGGCGAAAGTCGGGTGGCGAAAGCGGCGCTGCTCGCTGCGGTACCGCCGCTGATGGTGAAGACGAAGAAAAATCCTGGCGGTCTGCCCAAGAAAGTTTTTGACGATTTTCAAACGCATGTCGCGACCAATCGCGCCCAATTCTATTATGATGTGCCGGCCGGACCGTTCTACGGCTTCAACCGGCCGGGCGTGAAAGCCTCGGAGGCGATCATCCAGAACTGGTGGCGTCAGGGCATGATGGGCGGCGCGAAGGCGCATTACGATGGCATCGTCGCCTTTTCACAAACCGATTTCACCGAAGACCTGAAGAAGATCACCGTACCAGTCCTGGTGATGCATGGCGACGACGATCAGATCGTTCCCTACGCCGACGCCGGGCCATTATCGGCAAAGCTCCTAAAGAACGGGACGCTGAAAACTTACAAGGGTTTCCCACACGGCATGCCGACCACGCAGGCCGACACGATCAACGCCGACCTGCTCGCATTCATCAAATCGTAAATGAACCCGATGCGATGCCGCACTGCTGGTGAATTGAAACGACTGCTCACGGTCGCGGCGTTTGCCGCTGTTTCTCTGATTGTTGGTGATTGCAGCAAATCAACGGCTAACAAGGGCGCGCCGCCACTGCCAGTCAACGTCGTGACTGTTGTTGAGAAGGAAGTAAACGAATGGGACGAATTCACCGGGCGCCTGGATCCGGTTGAATCGGTCGAAATCCGGCCACGCGTGTCGGGTTACATCACTGAGATTCATTTTGAAGCCGGCGCGATCGTTAAAAAGGGCGACCTGCTTTATGTGATCGATCCGCGTCCTTATCAGGCGGACTTCGATCGCGCGAAAGCCGAGGTCGATCGAATGGACGCGCAGCTCAAGCTTGCCCAGATTGAGCTGAATCGGTCGAAGGAACTGCGGGACAAGAATACGATCTCGGCGAGCGAGTTCGACCAAAAAGCTGCGACCTTTCAAGGGTCTGCCGCAGCCAAGAGTTCAGCCGAAGCAGCAAAAAATTCCGCCGCCCTCAATCTTGAGTTCACGCAGGTCAAATCGCCGATCGACGGACGAGTGAGCGACCAGCGTATTACCGTGGGTAATCTCGTCCAGCCCGGCGCCGGCCCCGAGAGCGTGCTGACCACCGTGGTCTCGGTCGATCCGATTTATGCCAAGGTCGATGCCGATGAGAACGCGGTTTTAAAATACGTAAAGCTCAGTGAGGAAGGGAAACGCGTCAGCGCGCGCACGGCCAAAATTCCGGCATGGGTCGAGCTAGGCAACGAGACCGATTTTCCCCACGAAGGTTACGTCGACTTCGTCGACAATCGCCTTGATCCTGGAACAGGAACGGTGCGCGCGCGCGTGGTTCTAAAAAACTGGAACCCTAACTTCATCACGCCGGGTTTTTTTGCTCGCGTGCGCGTTGCCGGCGCAACGCCTTATCGGGCTGCACTGGTCGCTGACAAAGTGATCAGTTCACAGCAGGGCCTGAAATACGCGTTCGTGGTGAAACCCGATAGCACCGTCGAACGCCGCAATCTTGAGACCGGAAGTCTTTTCGAAGGCAAACGCATCGTGAAAAGTGGACTTAAGGACGGCGACAAGGTGGTCTCTACCCGTCTGCAATTGTTGCAAGCCGGAATGAAAGTCACGCCAGTGCCGGAGGAGCCGTCCGCCGGTGGAACGGACGCGAAGAAAACGCCCGCTCAATCGCAAAACGGAAAATGACGACGCAGGTGCAACGGCGGTCGGGATGAACTTTCCGCACTTCTTCATCGACCGGCCAATTTTTGCCGGCGTGATCAGCATCGTCATCACGCTGGTTGGGGTCATCGCGCTTTCAACCCTGCCAATCGCGCAATATCCTGAAATCGCACCGCCAACGATTCAGGTCACGACCAATTATCCTGGCGCGAACGCGAAAGTGGTGTCGGAAACAGTAGCGACGCCGATCGAGCAGCAAGTCAACGGTGTCGAGAACATGCTCTACATGTCGTCGCAAAGCACCAGCGACGGCAACATGACGCTGAGCATCACGTTCAAGCTTGGAACGAATCTCGATACCGCACAGGTGCTCGTGCAAAATCGGGTGGCCATCGCGATTCCTGTGCTTCCGCCCGACGTTCAGCGGATCGGCGTGACTACGAAAAAGCAGTCGCCCGACATCACAATGGTAGTGCATCTGGTCTCGCCGGACGGATCGCTCGATTCGCTTTTCACCAGCAATTACGCGCTCCTCCAGATCCGCGACGAACTCGCGCGGGTCGATGGTGTGGGGGACATCAACGTTTTCGGCGCGCGAGAATATTCGATGCGTCTCTGGCTCGATCCTCACCAACTTTCCGCGCGCGGACTGACGGCTCAAGATGTGGTCGCGGCGATCCAGGAGCAGAATGTGCAAGTCGCAGCCGGAATTATCGGCGCGCCGCCCGTCCCGAAAGGCGCAACCGCATTTCAATACACGGTTAGCACGCAAGGGCGATTAACGGACGAAAAGCAGTTCGGTGAAATCATCGTGAAGACCGGCGCAAATGGACAAGTCACTCGCATCCGCGATATCGCGCGGGTTGAGCTGGCCGCGCGTGACTACACCGTTAACAGTCAGCTCGGCGGAAAACCGGCGACCGCCATTGCCATTTACCAATTGCCGGGCTCAAACGCTCTCGCGACTTCCGATGCAGTGCGAAAGAAGATGGCCGAGCTCAAGCAGCGCTTTCCGACCGGACTCGACTACACAATTGTTTACGATCCGACGGTTTCTGTCCGCGAATCGATCCGTGAAGTGCAGAAGACGCTCTTCGAAGCGATCGCGCTGGTCGTGCTCGTTGTTCTGATCTTTCTCCAAACCTGGCGCGCCGCGATCATCCCGCTGGTTGCGATCCCCGTTTCGTTGATCGGAACATTTGCAGCGATGAAAGGCTTCGGGTTCTCGATCAACAATCTCTCGCTTTTCGGCATCGTCCTCGCCATCGGCATCGTGGTCGACGACGCGATCGTGGTCGTGGAAGCAATCGAGCATCACATTGAAGATGGTCTCAGTCCACGTGACGCCGCCCGCAAAGCCATGACCGAAGTCGGCGGAGCATTAGTCGCGATCGCGCTCGTGCTTTGCTCGGTTTTCATCCCGACTGCATTCATCAGCGGCATCACGGGCACATTTTTTCGGCAGTTCGCGCTTACAATTGCGGTGTCAACCGCGATCTCCGCGCTTAATTCGTTGACACTTTCGCCGGCGCTTGCGGCGCTTTTGCTTAAGCCCCGCGGAGCAGAGAAGGATTCATTTCAACGAATACTCGACGGTTTGCTCGGATGGTTGTTCAAAGGCTTCAACAAGGCTTTCGCCTGGAGTTCGAACGCATACGGCAACACCATCGCGCGCTTTGTTCGTCTTGCCGTCATCATTTTGTTCATCTACGCAGGCTTGCTTGGCCTGACCGGTCTGGGTTTCAAAATCGTGCCAGGCGGTTTTTTACCGACGCAAGATCGCGGCTACGCCGTCGTTTTTGCGCAATTACCCGACGCCTCTTCGCTCGATCGCACCCAAGCAGTCGTCGACAAGATTTCGAAGATCGCCCACGAGACGCCCGGAATTCTCAACACGGTCGAATTCGCCGGATTCAATCTCTTCGGCGGCAATCAACCGAACACTGCGGCCGTGTTCCTTCCCTTCAAGGAATTTTCCGAACGAAAAACGCGCGAACAGGGAATGCCGGCGATCCTCGCGAAGATAAATGCGCGCGTTCGCGCCGAGATTCCCGAAGCTCTTGTCATTGCCTTTCCGCCGCCGCCGGTGGCCGGCATTGGCAACGCCGGCGGATTTAAACTCTTCATTCAAGATCGCGGCAACGCCGGTCTCGATGAACTGCAAACGCAGGCCTTCGCGATGATGGTGAAGGCGAATCAAACGCCCGGGCTGGCGAACAACCTGACGACGTTTCGCGCGAACGTCCCGCAGCTTTGGCTCGACGTCGACCGCGTCAAAGCGAAAAGCATGAACGTGCCGCTCAGCAATATTTTCGGCACGCTCCAGACGTATCTTGGATCGACATATGTGAATGATCTCACGCTTTTCGGCCGCACTTATCGCGTCACCGCTCAGGCGGACTCTGAGTTCCGTCTGAAAGCGGACGACATTCGCTTACTTAAGACGCGCAACAATTCAGGTGGAATTGTTCCGCTCGGTTCGGTTGCAACCGTGCAGGAAGTGAGCGGCGCCGACAAAATCACGCGCTACAACATGTTCGCTGCGGCCGACCTCAGCGGCCAGCCTGCCCCCGGCGCGAGTACGGGTGACGCGTTGGCGGCGGTCGAACGGCTCGCCAAACAAATTCTGCCGACGAGCTTCACCACCGAATGGACGGAGATCGCGCTCCAGCAAACGCTCGCCGGCAACAGCGCGATTTATATTTTCCCGCTCTGCGTTCTGTTCGTTTTTCTTCTGCTCTCGGCGCTTTACGAGAGTTGGTCGTTGCCGCTCGCGATCATTCTAATTGTCCCGATGTGTTTGTTCAGCTCGATCTACGGTGTCTGGCTCCGCTCGATGGAGAACAACATTTTTACCCAGATCGGTTTTATTGTTCTGGTCGGACTCGCTTGCAAGAACGCCATCCTGATCGTCGAATTCGCCAAACAGATTCAGGATCGCGACCAAAAAGACCGGTTCACTGCCGCGGTCGAAGCATGTCGTCTCCGACTGCGTCCGATCCTGATGACTTCATTCGCGTTTATCTTCGGCGTGCTTCCGCTGGTTGTTAGTTCAGGCGCCGGCGCGGAAATGCGCCAAGCCCTCGGGACCGCGGTCTTTTTCGGAATGCTCGGAGTGACCGGCTTCGGTCTATTCCTCACCCCCGTTTTTTACGTCGTCATCATGTGGTTTAGAGAGCGACGCGCCAAAGCTGCTGCACCTGCGCCAACCGAATCCGGTCCAACGTTAACAGCGGAGCCAGCCATTTGATCGACAATCTTCCAAAACCGATCGCGCTTTACGTTGCCGCTGAGAACAGCGGCGACGGCAATTTGTTCGACCAATGTTTCGTCGAAGACGCGGTCGTGCGGGATGAGGGCAAAACGATCGACGGTTTGGCGGCGATCAAGAAATGGAAAGCTGAGACAAAAAAGAAATATCAACACACGGTCGAGCCGCTGAAACTTGTCGACAAAGACGGCAAGGCCATCGTTACCAATCGGCTTACCGGGAATTTTCCCGGCAGTCCGATCGAGCTGGAGTTCGTCTTCATCGTTCGCGGCGACAAAATCGTTTCGCTCGAGATTCGCTCGTGAACTCCAATTTCCCCAAGACCCAACAAAAGGAGTAATTCCATGATTCTTCAGATCTACACCATCATTCACACTTTGATCAGTCTGGTCGCGATTTTTACCGGCATCGTTGTCGTGCTTGGAATGCTCGCCGGCAATCGCGTTGACGGTTGGACCAAGTGGTTCCTGATAACGGCGCTGGCCACTACCGTGACCGGCTTCTTCTTTCCGTTTCACGGCATGACTCCGGCAATCAAGCTAGGGATCATTTCGTCAGTCGTGCTGGTGGTGACGATCTACGCGCGTTATGCAAAGCATCTCGCCGGGGCGTGGCGCTGGATCTATGCCGTCGGCGCTGTGCTGACTTTGTATTTCAACGTCTTCGTCGGGATCGTGCAGTCGTTTGAGAAAATTCCGGCATTAAACGCAATGGCCCCGACGCAGACCGAGCAGCCCTTTCAACTCACTCAGCTTTCGGTATTGGGTTTGTTCGTCGTCCTTGGTTTCGTCGCCGCGATTCGATTCCGACCGGAACCAGCCCGCCTTGCTTAAGCGAATCGGAACAATTCTGATAAGTGATGAGGCCGCAGCCTGATTTCATTCACGAATTCGCTCCCGGCAGCTCTGCGCGGACGTTGTTGCTGTTGCATGGGACCGGTGGAAATGAGCGCGATCTGATCCCGCTCGGACATGAGCTCGATCCGAACGCGTCGTTGCTCAGTCCGCGCGGCAAAGTGTTGGAGAACGGGATGCCGCGATTCTTTCGTCGCCTGGCCGAGGGCGTTTTTGATTTGGAAGATTTACAAAAGCGGACCAACGAATTGGCCGACTTCGTGATCGCAGCGGCGAGACACTACGAGATCGACATTAAGAACATTGTGGCGGTCGGGTATTCCAATGGCGCGAATATCGCCGCGAGCGTGCTGTTACTTCGCCCGGAAACATTGTCGGCGGCGATCTTGTTTCGAGCGATGGTGCCTTTGATTCCGGAAACGCCAGCCGATCTTGGTTCAGTGCGCGTCTGGATTGGCGCCGGCTCGAATGATCCAATCGTCCCCGCGTCGGAGACGAAAGAATTGGCTGAACTCTTGCGCGGCGCAGGTGCGGACGTCACGATTCGGTTTTTCCAGGCCGGCCATGATTTAACGCAACAAGATGTCGAAGCTGCGCAGGAGTGGTTGAAGGTTTAGGTTGTGCAAGTGACGTCCGACGAACAGGAAGACGAGCAGTTTTATCGCGACACCGAAAGCATCGCATTCCCGAAGCTGGACGATCATCAGCTTTCGCTACTTGAGCCGTTGGGAAAGCGGCAGGTCCTTAAACGCGGCGACGTGCTTTTTAAAGCCGGGCAGCGCGATTTGGGATTGGCAGTTGTTTTGCGCGGCGAACTCGAAGCCTTCGAAACGCGCGATGGTACGGAATATAACCTCGCTACCGCGCGTGAACGCGATTTCATGGGCGACGTATCGATGCTCCAGGGCACATCGATCCTCGGTTCGAGCCGAGTCACATCGGATGAGGCCGAAATACTCCATATTCCAGCCGCGGAACTTCGCCGCGCGCTGGCGGAAATTCCCGGCGTGAGCAAGACGATCGTCGATGCGTTGATCATGCGACGGCGTCGACTTCGCCGCGATCGCGAATTCGCAGGGATGCGTGTCTTGGCCAGTCGCGATGCGCGCGATGGACATCAGCTCGATGATTTTCTCGACAAGAATCGCATCCCGCATCGGCTGGTTGACTTTGAGAGCGAACAGGGTCGGGCGCTGAGCGAACGTTTTCACCTAACGACTCGCGATTTGCCGGTCCTGATCACTCCGGCCGGTGCGCGGCTGCGCCGGCCGTCGTTGCGCGAAGTCGCGCGCGAAGCTGGCTTGCTGCGGTCACTCGCGGAGGAAGATGAAGCCGAAGTTCTCTGCGACCTCGCAATCGTTGGCGCTGGACCGGCCGGCCTGGCCGCAGCGGTCTATGCCGCGTCCGAGGGATTGAAGACGGTCGTGTTGGAAAGTTATGCGCCGGGCGGACAAGCTGGTTCCTCGTCACTCATTGAAAACTTCTTTGGATTTCCGACTGGCATTGGCGGCGGCGAATTAACCTGGCTCGCTCAACTTCAGGCCTATCGGTTCGGTGCGAAGTTTTCCACACCCGCCGCGGCCCTCTCACTGCAATACAATCCCGATGGTGAATACCGCGTCTGCCTCGAGACGGAAGGTTGCGGTGCGGTGCTTCGCGCAAAAGCTGCCCTGATTACGACTGGCGCCGATTATCGCCGGCTCGAAGCCGAGGGCCGCGAACAATTCGAAGGCGTCGGCGTTTATTATGCTGCCACCGCGCTGGAAGGTCAGCTTTGCCGCAACGAAACTGTTGTTGTCGCCGGCAGCGGCAACTCAGCCGGCCAAGCTGCGATGTTCCTTTCCGATGGCGCGGCCAAAGTGCTCCTTCTCGTTAGGGGGAATAATCTGAAAATGTCGACTTACCTTTCGCGCCGGGTGGAAGCCTGCGCGAACATCGACATCCTGTACCACACCGAGATCCGCAAAATGTCCGGCGGAAAAAAGCTCGAACAAATCGAACTGGAAAATACCAAGGCCGGCGAACGCCGAGTCGTTCGAACGCCGGCCGTTTTTTCCATGATCGGCGCCAAGCCTTGCACCGACTGGTTACCACCGGAAATCGACCGCGACGCCAACGGATTTATCAAAACCGGGATGAGCGTCGCCGGCGCACCAGCCTGGCAGGCGAACAAACATCAACCCAGCCCGCTCGAAACCAGTCTCCCGGGAATTTTCGCTGCGGGCGATGTGCGCTCCGGTTCGGTCAAACGTTGTGCCGCTGCCGTGGGCGAAGGCGGCATGGCCATCGCCGGCGTGCAAATTGCACTCGCCGCATCGGCTGAGCGCAGTTAGAAAACGTCAACATGAGCTTTGTACGCAAATAAAATTATGTCCGACCGGGGCTGCTCTCATCTCAACGCTATCGTGTCGATCAGACAAACTAATCGTCGCGAATGCGCCGAGTGCGTGAAAGTCGGCGCACAATGGGTGCATCTCCGGACCTGTCAGCAATGCGGCGTCACTTTATGTTGCGACAGCTCACCGAATCGACACGCCAGCAAACACGCGCGCGCCGCCGGGCATCCGGTGATCGCTTCCGCGCAACCAGAGGAACGCTGGTTGTATTGCTATCCGGACGACGCGTTTTCGGAGTATTAATTACCGCTGCGCGGCAAAAATTCCTCGCGTACGATCTTGCCGTTCTTCACCGTGTAAACGCCAACTTCGGAGAGTTGGAACCGCTTTTTGGAGTTTCTGTCTGTCACGTCGGCGTCGTATTGCACCACGAAGCGGTCGTGCGCGACGAATGGCCCATTCGCTTTGAAGCTGTGGACCTGCATGTTCTCGAGCCACCAATCGACCTTGCCGCGGACGCCATCCTTTCCTTTTGTCTCGGGCGAACTGCCGTCCATGGTGCGCGCTTCCACGCTCACGATGTCCTTGTCATACAGCGTATCCACCGCTTCATGCCACGCTTGTTTGCGGACCAACTCTATTACTTTTTTCGCTACTTCTTCGGTATTCATTTTTCCTCCCTTGTTTAGATCGACAATTACTTGCTCAATAACTTCTCCAATTTGTTGAGGGCGCTGTTCCAGCCTCGGGTGTGACCGTCACGTGATTCTTCGCTTGGCAGTTGCTCGTGCCTTAAACGGAGTTCGGTCCCGCCGTCGGCGTCTGCGAGTTCCACCGTCACGACGCTGGTGTGGTTTTCCCAAGTCTCATCGTCTTCCCATTGCCACGTAAAAACGATTTTCTTGCCGGGTTGCAGCTCACGGTACCCGCCGCGGCACGTCATCTTCTCGCCTTCCGGATTGGTGAGGTCCCAGCGAAACTTTCCGCCCACGCGGGCGTCAGCGATTAGATCGCGAGTTTCGACATTTTCAGGTCCGAACCATTGCTTCAACTGCGCGGGATCAGTCCACGCCGCGTAAACGCGATCGCGCGGCGCCTTGATGAGCCGTTTGATTTCGAGCGAGACTTTGTCTGATGCTTTCGTGGTCATGATTTTCCTTTCTGCTTTCCTTCAAGAAATTGCTTCAGTTCCGAGCCAATAATGGCGGTCCATCCAGCCTCGAAATTCTTGCGCGCGAATGCCGCCGTCTTCGGGAAAGTCTCTAACCCTTGGTGGGTCAGTTTCAGCCGCGTTTCGTCGCCATCGGCGAACAATTCAAATGTGACCAACGAGTCGCCTTCGTGTCCCTTATACCGCCAGGTGTAGGCGAGTTTCTTTTGCGGAATTACCTCGGTGACCTTGCAAAGATGGTGATAGGTCATGCCTTCGTGCTCGACCACGAATTCAAATTCAAAACCGACCTCGGCTTTGAATTGCTTGAGATTGAAATACCACTGCCGCATTTCCTCAACATCGGTCAGCGCTTTCCAAACCCGCCCGACCGGCGCGTTGAAAGTGCGTTCGATCACTACTGCTTCCGCCAAATCATGTTTCGTGGTCATGGTGTTTGTTCAATCAACTGGCATTTGTGTCTGGCTCGATAATTCCGAACACATTGCCGGCTGGATCTTCCGCGTAAGCGAGCCAGCCCACTTTCGGAATCGCCATCTTGGGCATGCAAATCTTTCCGCCGCGCTGCTCAACCTTTTTCATCGTTTGATCCAGCGAAGAAACAGCGATCGTGTTTAACGTGCCGGGAGTTTGCCCTTCCCGCGGACGGGTGAGGCCGCCATTGATCCCCGGTTCCTTGTCGTCGCCGGTCGTGACCAGCCAATACTCAACTGGACCACCCGCGAACTTCTGGAACTTCCAGCCGAAGACATCCCGGTAAAACGGTTGCGCCGCTTCGGGGTCGTCGGTGTAAATCTCAAAGTGAGTCACGCGATTCATGTCGGTTCTTTCGTGTTCTTTCGTTCAGTTCCTCACTTGGTGTCGCCGCCTTTAGAGGAGGCCCGGGCGGCGCGAAGTTGCACGAGTCCGGGTCGATCTTCATCCGTCGTGTTTGGTTCGTCGTGCCAGATCCACCACTCGTACGTCGGAGTCTGGGGGTAGCCCTCCGGCGAGTCCTCCCATTCCTCCTGGCGTCCCAGCGCAGTGATGTCGAGATAGCTCCAGGTGCTCCCCATCGCCTCGTCGCCGCGGTTGTTGATGAAATAAGTGCGGAACACATTGTCGCCGTCGCGGATGAACGCGTTCGTCCCGTGCCATTCGTCCACGCCGAAGTCTTTATCGAAGTCGTCCATTATGGTGTACCAGGGCATCTCCCAGCCCATCCGCGCCTTCACGCGCTTGATGTCCGTCTGCGGCGCGCGCGAGGCGAACGCGAGAGTGGTGCCGCGGGCATTCAAATGGGCCACGTGGGCAACTTGGTCGGCCACCATGGAGCAGCCGACGCAGGCATGCTCGGGCCAGCCTTTCACGCCGGGCTCGAAGAACGCGCGGTAGACGATCAACTGACGGCGGCCCTCGAACAGGTCGAGCAGGCTAGCTTTGCCCTTGGGTCCGTAGAACTCATAGTTCTTCTCCACAGCGAGCCATGGCATTCGCCGGCGCTCGGCCGCCAACGCGTCACGGGCGCGGGTCAAGGCCTTTTCCTTTACGAGCAGTTGCTGACGCGCAGCCTCCCACTTCTGGGGTGACACGATCGGCGGTGTTTTCATTGTTTCTCGTTCCTTTATTTCCATTAGTTTCATTTTTAGTTCCTCTGATCTCCTCTTTGTTTCTTTCGTTTAGGAAATTTCGCGAGCGCGAGCGTCGTCAACCCCCCGCTCGAAGTCGCGCCAATTGCGATCAAAACGAGATTGGCGAAGCAAACGGGACACATGGTTATTTATTTCCTTTCTTGGCTTTGTTTGTTTTTTCCAAATACTCGGCCAGACGATCGAGCGATCCCTCCCAGAACTTCCGATATTTCTCGACCCATAGCGCGGCCTGTTTTAAGGGCTTCGCTTCCAATTGCATTTCGTGGACGCGGCCATAGCGGCGGCGGCGGAGCAGTCCGGCTTTCTCCAGAACGCGGAGATGTTTTGAAACGGCCGGCAGCGACATCGCGTGCGGCCGGGCCAGATCAGTGACACACCGATCGCCGCGAGCAAGGTGGGCGAGGATCCGGCGCCGGGTCGGGTCGGCCAGGGCGGCAAAGGTTCGATTCAACATTTTCGGCGAATATTTAACCATCTGGTTAACTACATAGCAGAACGTTTTGGAGTTCGCAAACACTTTTTTCAGCTCGTCCCAGTTTGTAGAAGATCGCTAATCGCGCTCGCCGCCGCCACGATCGGCCAGGCGGAAATGATCAGGAGAACAGCGAAGAGGAGCGCTTCGACGACAAACTCCAGGTGATTTTCAGTCGCGAAGAAATCTTGAGCGAATTGGCGGATGGATCCGCGACTGGTCGATGTTTTGGCTCGCTCCCTTGTGAAAACGGTTCGTTTAATCGTGATTATGCGCATGAGTGAGCGTAATCGCGGCGCGTGCGCGGTCAGGTTACGAATTGTCAAAACGACGTGACGATTGAGTAAACCGACCTGCGTGGTGAGATGTCTCCGAACCAGAAGCGTTATGCGTCTACCGCACACATCTCCTCGCACCACGTTTCAATGCGGGCGCGAATCTGATCGCGAATCTTGCGCGTGCCTTGGAGCCGTTCTTCGCGTGAGCCAGTGAGCGCAGCTGGATCGGCGAAGCTCCAATGCAACCGCTTGGTCATGCCAGGGAATATCGGACAGCGGTCGGCGCTGCTCTTATCGCAGACGGTGATCACGTACGGGAAAAATTGTCCTGTCTTAAAAACATCGAAGACGCTTTGCGTTTTCTTTCCAGAAATATCGGTTCCGATTTCTTTCATCGCTTCGATCGCGAGGGGGCTCAGCGTGCCAGGCTCGAGCCCGGCGCTGTGCGCTTCGAAATTATCAGGACAAGCGAGATTAAGAAACGCCTCCGCCATCTGGCTGCGCGCGCTATTGTGCACGCAAATGAACAGCACTTTCTTCTTCATAGGAGATTGCTTTACGCGCAGCAACGTTGCGCATCCCCGCTCCGGGCGCGGTCTCGTGCCTTACAAGTCGTTGCCGGCGGTTGCAGCAAAACTCGCAGTGCATCCTTGTCTGCCGAGATAGAATTAATGCCGTAGAGGCTCGGAAAGAAATTCTCGTCTCCGTATTCGATCCGGACCTCCGCATTTTCATCGACCGGAATCGAAGCACTGACCTTTTCGTAAATTCGGAGAAACTTATCCGCGTTCATGTACTCATCGTCAGCGCTCTCAGGCACCCACAATTGGAAAATTGTTTCCGGCCAACGATTCACCTGGCCGCCGCAGTCGACCGTGTCGAAGCGTGCAGCCTTGATTTCGGTAAGGTGATAACCAGTGTGGATGGTGTCGCCATCCGAATTGGTAAAAATCAAGCGCTTACTCTGCGCGACGCGAAGCTTCTCGATGAACTCTCTTGTATTCATGTGGTGCAAACCTCGCTCCGAATCGGGCCGAAAACAAAATCCGTCCTCGCAAACGCATCGGCTCCGATCGCTGTGCAAGCAAGCTGCCCGCGATTGGTGCGACCAGATAAATCTAAGGACTTGAAAGATGTTGACACATGACGGCGGGCGCAGTGTTCGTCATTTGATCGGGACAAATCCAACTTGCTCGACAATTTTCTGGCCGGCATCGCTGATCGTAAAATCCACAAATTCCTTGGCCACGCCGGTCGGTTCGCCGTTGGTGTAATAAAAGGTCGGTCGCGCGTAGGGGTAAGCTTTGCCAAGCACGCTTTCTTTCGACGGCACCGCGCCGTCGATTGCGACTACTTTGATGCCACTCGCTTTCGTGTAAGCGAGCCCGACGTAGCCGACACCATTTGGATTCTTGCTCACTTCCGATGCGATTTGTTCGTTGCCCGCCATCTTTTGTGAATCGGGAGAGTAGTCGCGCTTCTTCATCGCCAGTTCTTTGAACTCGGAGTAGGTGCCGGAAGAAGTGTTACGCGTATAAACGGAAATTTTACCGCCCGAACCGCCAACTGCGCTCCAGTCCGTCACATCGCCGGTAAAAATTTGTTCGACCTGTTTTTTTGTCAGACCTTTGATCGGATTGGCCGCGTTCACGATGGCGGCGATGCCGTCATAAGCGACTATCGTTTCTTTAAAATTCACGCCTTTGGCTTTTGCTGCGGAGATTTCTTCCGGTTTCGTAGGACGGCTCGACATCCCAATTTGGGCGGTGCCATCAATGATCGCCGCGATACCGGTGGTCGATCCTTCTGCGGCAATATTGAAAGCAGTGCCGGGATGTTGCGCCTTGAACTCTTCCGCCAATTGCGGGACGAGTTTTGCGCCGAGTGTGTCCGACCCCTTGATCACGAGGGTGTCGGCCCGTGTGAGCAGCGCTCCAGCGGCGAGCGCGAATAGAGTGAGAAGTGATTTTTTCATGATTTGTTGAGTCGTGTATTGAATCGTTTGTTTCGCGATCCGGCAGTGGTGTAGGAAAAACTTGATCAGAACATCACCTGCACGCGTGCGATGAATTCATCGAATTCGTCCTCGCCAAATTGCGGATGCGCCGCGCGGAAATCCGACCAGGTGTGAACGTAGTTTGCCATCAGTTTGATCGAATCGCCGTGGATGTAGTAATTCAATCCGGCCGTAATGGAGTGAATGTTGTCGTCGTCCACTTGATCTGGCTCAAGCGATTCCCATTTCACCACTGCTTGCAGTTTCTTCGGAATAATGAAGTAGCTGCCCTGCACGTACCAACCGCTCGGATCGAAATCGGCAAAGCCAGGCGGATGGCCCGCCACCGTCCGACCATCGACATCCTCTGCGAGATATTCCCCGATCAAATCGAACGGACCAACTGTGAGCCAGGCGTCCGCGCTCCATGCTGTCCGCTCGTCTGCTCCCGGTAAAACGTATGGCGACAGGGAACCGTCCGCATTCACCAACAGGTTCAACGTTTGCGAGATGTTTGTTCCTTTATCGTCGCGACTATTCATGACATCGCCGCCAAGTTTCAGGCTGGAATCCTGGCCGAACAGTTTGCCTTTGAACGGCATCAACTCCAGGCGGCCAACCGCCATGAAGTTGTTGTTGTCGTTGATGGTGGTGTTGCGTCCGTTCCCGTTGAAGATGCCGGCGTAGTAAGTAAGAAGGTCTTTCTGTTCGGGCCAGATACTGGTGAATGGTTTGCCCCAAATTTGCACACCAATCTGCCGTTCGGGCGTGATCGCGCCGGTCGGCAGACTGCGCTCGATCGTGAACAGACTCGTGTCAGGCGTTGTTTGTTCCAAACCAAACGGCGCTTTCCACTGACCAATTTTGATCTGCGCCTCAGGAAATTGATGCCAATTGATGAAAATGTCCGTGGCTGAAAAGGCGGTACGGCTGGATGAAATGCCGTCGCTATTCTCAAAATCGCCTTCGATTTTGAAGTCGAAGTTCTCCGCAAATTCGCCGGTTAGATTGATTCGTGCCCGGCGCAACCGAAACCGATCTTTTAGCTCGGTCAAACCGAAGCGCCCTTCGAACGCCGAGACGTCGCCGTCCTCGAAGTTGGCCTGGATGAATCCGCCGAGCGTGAGTTTAATTTCTGGCCCGCGCGGAAGGACGTAAACCGGCGGCTTCTCGGGGACGGCGACATTTTTTTCGACATACGTTTTCCCGTCGGAAGTGATTTTCGTTTTCGTCGAGCCTTCTGCAGGAGCGGCGGGCGCAGACGCGGTCTGTTTTTTCAAGTTTTTGACTTCGCTTTCGAGTTCAGCGTTGCGCTTTTGCAGCTGCTCGACTGCGCGCTCGAGTTTCTCGAGTCGCGCGGAGTCGGAGGCTGTCTGTGCGGTTAGCGGCTGCAGCGCCACGAAGACGAGGCCAACCGCAGCAAGGATCGTGAATTTTTTGATGAACATTTGTTTCTCCTGATGTTGGTGAGGTTTTTCAGCGATTCGCTTCCAGCAAACACGTTGGAAGCTAAAAGCCGATTGTTACAGCCTTATGACGGAAAGGTAACGATTCGGCAAACTTTCCGCGAAAACGCGAGACCATTGTTTTGTAATAAAACGCGGTCGCCGCGACTTTATTTAACTAAGATCGACATCTTCCGATGGAAGGAGACGCGCTGGCGGCGTCCTATCGGGAAAACTACGGCTTCTTTGGCGGCGCAACTTGCGCCGCGACGAGCGAAACGATCTTGTTCACAAAGCTGCGACCAGTCTTAGAGAGAAACATTCAAAAAGACAACCCCTGTCTCTCGACTAACGATCGAATTTGTTCAGCTGCGGTTTTCCACGCGACGATTGCTGATTGCCTCGTTATGATCAATCCCCGTGCGTTGCCAAAGAACAGGTATAGTCGTTTTTGTCTCTGTTAATCTCGTCAGTTTGGCAATGGCGGAGCGGCCGATTGACCCGCAGCCGAGTGATCTTCTGCGAATTCCCGCCAACCGGATTCATGGATCGGTTACCGAACCCCTGATTGTCGATCTTGCCCACGGCATCGGCCCGGATGAAGCCGCCACAATCGCGTTGTTTTCGAATCCGGCGCTGCGGTCCATTCGCGATCGCCGTGGGCTGGCGTCTGCGCAATTGATCCAGGCCGGAATTTTGCCGAACCCAGTCGTTTCCTACGAACGCGACTACGTCACGGGCGGCAATACTCTTGGGACGAGGACCGGATATACTCTGAATGCAGGCTGGGAATTCAGTGCGCTCATCCCCTTTTTGCCAAAACAAACCGCCGCTCGCAAAAATTTTCGCTCCGTGGATTTGGACGTGGCCTGGCAGGAATGGCAGATCGCGGTGAATGCGCGCACGGCTGTTTATCGCGTGCTCGCTTTGGATGGCCAGGTTGCGCGGGCGCGCGAAGCTACCGACGGCTTGCAACAGAGCACGGATGCGATGCGAAAAGCGGTCGATGCGCATGAGAAAACGGTGCTCGATCTGGCGGCCGTTGAATCGGCCAGCCAGGATTCGCGCGCTACCACGCTCGCGCTCGAGCAGGAATTCGACAAACAGCGCCTCGGTTTGAACAAAATTTTGGGAGCGGAACCGGAAGCGAAAGTGGTCTTGCGCCCCGGCATGATTCTGCCGACGCGTTTAGCTCCGCCTGCGGAACACGAGTTATTTGATAATCTTGAATCGCAGCGTCTCGATCTTCTTGGGTTGCGCCAGGGACTCGAGAGCCAGGATGCGACGGTGCGCGCCGCCATTCTCGCCCAATTTCCCAAAATGTCGGTCGCGATCGTGCCAGCCACCGACACCGGCAACGTGCACACTACAGGCTTCAACGTCACTGTTGATGTCCCGATCTTCGACCGCAATCAGGGCGTCATCGCGACCGAGCGCGCTACGCGTCAAAGATTGCGCGACGAATACAGTCAGCGCGCATTCGAAGCGCGTTCCGACATTGCGGCGGCGATTGCGGACATTCGGTCGTTGGATCGACAGATAGCTGCTGCGGAAGAAGCGTTGCCGCTGCTGGAAAAACTCGTTGATTCCGCGCAAACTGCGATCGAGCAGCGTAACGTCGACGTGCTGAGTTACTACACTGCACGGAGCAATTTGCTCCAAAAGCGAATCCAGCTGATCAAGCTCCAGGAACAATTACTCGAGGCGCACACCGCACTGGAGATCGCCTCCGGGCGTTATCTCCCGATGAACACGATATTGCAGCCCAGATGAAAAGAACGCGACTCATCATCGGTGCGATCGCGCTCGTTTTGATCGTTGGCGGACTTGTCTGGATCGCGCAACGATTCGGTGTTGGAAAAGAGGAAAAAAAGGCCGGCCCGATTCCCGAAGTGCAGGTCGCGAAAGTGGAACGAAAAACCATCACTGAAAAAGTGATCGTTTACGGAAGCGTGGTCGCGCAGCCGGGCAAGACGCATTCCGTGTCGATCGCGTTTGAAACGCGCGTGCGACACATCCTGGTGGCGCCCGGCCAATTCGTACGGGAGAACGATCCTCTGATCGAGATTGAGTTAAGTCCTGGTGCGCAAGTGCAATTCCAACAAGCCAAGAATGCGGCGGAGGCTGCGCGGAAAGAACTCAAGCAGGCGCAAGAGCGTTTCAATTTGAAGCTCGCGACAAATCAGGATTTGAGCGCAGCGGAAAAAACGGCGCGCGATGCCGAGGCTCAGCTCAGCGGTCTGCAACGCGCCGGCGCCGGAGGGGATAACCGCATTCACTCCGACATGTCTGGTGTGATTGCCAAAGTCGACGCCCAGGACGGTCAGATTGTTCCGCCTGGCGGTCCACTGGTTGAAATCGTTGCCGAGAATGAAATCGAAGTGAAACTCGGCGTGGAAGCGGAAGATCTCTCGGCCGCGCAAGAAGGCGCGCCGATCACAGTCGTGGCGATGAACGACCCAACCGCGGCAAAAGTAGATGGAACCGTCCGCTTGGTTACGCGCCGGATTGATCCAACGACTCGACTTGTCGATGTTTACGTCGCCTTGCCGGAGGGAACAAAACTCTTATTAGATGGCTATGTGCGCGGTGAGATTCAGCGCACCGAAAAAAACGCGCTGGTCGTGCCACGACCGGCCGTTTTGCCTAACGAGTCACGCGAGTTTGAGGTTTTCACAGTGGCCAATAATCGCGCGACCAAGCACACCGTCAAAATCGGTGCGGAAAATCCAAATGAAATCCAAGTGACCGCGGACGACCTGCATGAAGGCGACCCGGTCGTGACCGTCGGAAATTACGAGCTCGAAGACGGCATGGCCGTCGAGATCAAAAAATGAGCTTCACCGCGTGGACGCACAGCCATGCGCGTTCCATTTTGTTTTTGCTCGGTGCATTCGCCCTTGCGGGCGCGCTCGCCAGCTTTTCGCTACCGGTCTCGCTTTTTCCGCAGGTGAGCTTCCCGCGCGTCCGCATCACGCTCGATGCCGGCGATCGGCCAGCCGAGCAGATGACCGTAGAAGTTACGACACCGGTCGAGGAAGCAGTCCGCGCAATTCCGGGCGTACGCAACTTAAGATCGACAACCAGTCGCGGCACTTCGGAGATCTCGGTCAACTTCAATTGGGGCGAAGACATGATCTCGGCAATGCTGCAATGCCAGTCGCAGGTAAACAAAATTCTCCCGAGCCTGCCGTCCGGCACTTCGTTCGAAGTCGAGCGCATGGATCCAACCGTGTTTCCGGTGATTGCCTACAGTCTCACCTCCGATTCGCATTCGCTGGTCGAGCTGCGCGATCTCGCCCTCTACACTTTGCGTCCGGCCCTTTCCACGGTTTCGGGAGTCGCGCGCGTCAGCGTTCAAGGTGGTCGCGTCGAGGAGTACCGGGTCACGGTCGATCCAGATAAATTGCAATCCTTTAAGATGACGCTGGCTGAAGTCGCGAGCGCGTTGTCAGCCTCGAACGTTCTGGTCGCAGTCGGGCGGCTCGAGCAGTACGACAAACTTTACCTCGTCGTTTCGGACACGCGGTTCATAAAGTTCGACCAAATCGAACACACCGTGTTGCGGTCGACGCCCGACGGCGTGGTTTTGCTCGACGACGTCGCCACGGTCGAACACTCATCTGAGCCGCAATGGGTTCGTGTGACCGCCGATGGCCACGACGCGGTTCTTTTCCAGGTTTATCAGCAGCCGTCTGGAAATACGGTGGAGATCGCGCGTGGGATCAAAACGAAGCTCGGCCAGATCAAGAAACAAATTCCTGAAGGAGTGAAGATCGCCGATTGGTACGACCAGAGCGATCTCATCATCGCGTCGGAACGCAGCACGCGCGATGCAATCCTGATCGGCATGGTTCTGGCCGGCTTCGTTTTATTGATTTTTCTGCGCGACTGGAAAGTTACGCTGATCGCGAGCCTGACTGTGCCGGCCGTGCTGGCCGCCACCATTCTGCTGCTCTACGTCCTGAAAATGAGTTTCAACATCATGACGCTTGGCGGCATGGCCGCTGCCGTTGGTCTCATCATCGACGATGGAATTGTGATGGTGGAACACATCGTGCGTCGCGTGCGCGGCGTGGGTGAAGGCGATCCGCATTCGCGAGTGCTCGACGCCGCCCGCGAATTCAGCAACCCGCTGGCCGGTTCCTCCGCGGCAACGATCATCATCTTTACACCGCTGGCATTTCTGAGCGGTGTTGCGGGCGCCTTTTTCAAGGCGCTTTCGCTGACAATGGCGGCGAGTCTCATCATCTCGTTTATTGTGGCGTGGCTCGCAGTACCGATATTGTGCGCCACGTTTCTAAAAAGAAGAGACGCCGAGATCAAGGAACACGGACCATTCACGCGTCGCGTGCACGAAGTTTATCGCGAGAAGATGCAGTGGTTTCTTGGCCAGCCGCGCGTCGTCATCATCTTTTTGGTGCCACTACTATTGCTTGGCTTCATCGCTTTCGAAGATGTTGGTTCCGGTTTTATGCCGGTCATGGACGAGGGCGGTTTCATTCTCGATTACATTTCGCCGCCCGGCACGTCCCTCGCCGAAACCGATCGTTTGCTTCGGCAGGTCGAATCGATTTTGCAAGAGACTCCGGAAGTGCAGACCTATTCGCGCCGCACCGGACTGCAGCTCGGCGGCGGCATCACTGAAGCTAACATCGGCGATTTTTTTGTTCGTTTAAAACCATTTCCGCGGCGTGGGATTGAGGAAGTCATGAACGATGTTCGGGATGAGATCGAAAAACATATTCCCGGTCTTCAAGTCGAACTTTTGCAGTTGATGGAAGACTTGATCGGCGACCTGACCAGCGTGCCGCAACCGATCGAAATCAAACTTTATTCCGACGACGAAGAACTTCTGCGCACGTTGCCGCCGCAGGTGGCCGACACGATTTCGAAAGTTCGCGGCGTAGTCGAGGTAAAAAACGGCATCGTTCCGGCAGGTGATGCGCTCAACATACAGGTGGACCGAGTCAAGGTAGCGCTTGAAGGCATGGACCCGGAGGCAGTTACCAAAGCGCTCAATGATTTCTTGAGGGGCAACGTGACCACGCACGTCCAACAGGGACCGAAACTAATCGGTGTGCGCGTTTGGATTCCACGCGATGCCCGCGAAACCATGCGCAACGTCGACAATCTTCTCTTGCGAGCGCCGGACGGGCACTTGTTTCCGCTCAAGCGCGTGGCCACGCTTATTCCGTTGAGCGGCCAGCCCGAAATTATGCGTGACGATCTCAAACGCATGGTCGCGGTGACCGCACGCATCAGCGGCCGCGACCTCGGTTCGACGGTTCGCGAAGTGAAACGCAAGCTCGCCAGCTCGCGCGTGATTCCGAGCAACGTTCTCTACACTTTCGGCGGACTTTACGAACAACAGCAGATCGCCTTCCGCGGTCTCACTATCATTTTGATTGCGGCCATCATTCTCGTTTTTCTGCTTCTGCTTTTTCTTTACGAAAGTTTCCGCGTCGCCTTTGCCATGTTGCTCGTCCCGTTGTTTGCCGTTGCCGGAGTTTTCGTCGGACTGTGGGTCACCGGCACCGAGTTCAATATCACCTCACGCATGGGCATGACCATGATTGTGGGAATCGTCACCGAGATCGCGATTTTTTATTACTCGGAATTTCGTTCGCTGCCCCCCAGCGACGACCGTTTGATTCTGGCAGGAATTAATCGGATGCGCGCGATTTCGATGACCGCTTTCGCTGCCATTCTTGCTTTGCTCCCGCTGGCACTGGGCATCGGTCACGGCGCAGCCATGCAGCAACCATTGGCGATTGCCATTATTTCGGGACTAATTTTTTCCCTGCCGCTCGTGCTGATTATTCTCCCCGCATTGCTCGCTATCTTGGAGCCCACAGCGGGGGTTCACAGTCAGACTAACCGCCGTTAGGGTTTCGGCGATTCGGTTGGGCCGTAAACCAAAAGCTTCAGCGTATTTGGTACAATCGTCGGCCGTGCGGGAGATGCACCCGGCGCTGGCGAAGGCGCGGGCTGAAATTGCGCGGTAGGCAAATAGATTCGATGCGTTTCGGGGTCGAGCACCATCGTTCGCGCACCACGTTCTGTTTTTAACGTCTGAACGACAGTCAACTTCTGTGGAGTCTCTTCCTTCGCAATTGTGATCGTGCCATCGCCGCATGATGCAAAGGCGAACTGCGTCGCATCTTCGAATACACAGGCGTCGACACCGGCGCCGATTGGTACCGTGGCGACAACTTTGCCCGTTTGCGTGTCGAGCATTGGCATCAACTTGTTATGACAACCGGCAAATAACCGATGATGAGCTGCATCCAACGCCATTCCAGTGGGCTCCTCTCCGGGTGCGAGCGGCCAACGTGCGACGACCTCGTGCTTCGATGTGTCGATGACTTCGATCTCGCTCTTGTCTTCGATGTTGCAGTAAACACGATCTGCATCGGCGGCGGCGAACTCCGGGTTGCCATCAAGAGGGATGGTGCTGATTACCTTTGCTGCTTTTGCGTCTATCACCGTCGCCGAATTTCCCGTGTGATTAAAAACATAGAGTTCGCCACGACGCGCCTCGTAGATCAACGCATCGGGATTTGCCCCGGTGTCGATCTTCGAAATCGTCTTGAGCGTACTTAAGTCAACAACGCTAACTTTCGCTTCCTTTCCGTTGGTTGAGAAACCGCGCTGCAACTCCGGCACCGCTACGAATCCGTGCACACCGGGCGTGTCAGCGATCTCGCCGATTACGGCATTCTTGACAAGATCGACAACGACTACTTTCGTGGCGTGCGAGAGATAAAGACGGCGCGCCGTGGCATCGATCGTTACATAATCCCAGCCGCCTTCGCCTCCGATCCGGATTTCGTTGAAAAATTTGTAAGGCTCTTGCGCAAAAGTCGTTCCGCACAATACAAGCGCGCATTGCGCCGTTAGTGCTGCCATCACACGCATTGGGGCACTGTTACCGTGTTTTTCGACAAATGCACACGCCGCTCCCGTGCAGTATCTCCAACCACCTCGATCGTGCAGCGTTAACTCAGCGGCGAGTTCGCGCGACAACAGATTACTGTTTGGGTTTCGGTGAAGCTGGGGGCGCAGCCGGTGCCGACGCCACTGGTGTCGCGCTTCCCGCGGGCACAACTCCAGCACCGGAGGCAGGCGCGGCCGATCCAGATGGTTTTGCCGCTGCTGGCGACGCCGATGGTAGCGCGGCGCTTTGCTGCTTGAGCAGTTCCTGCCGGAGTCCCGTGTCCCGGCTGGCCTTATGCGCATACAAGATCGACAAAGTGAAGGTGAGGGCGAAGAAGATCCCGGCCAACCAGCCGGTAAACTTGACCAGCACATTGGTGGTTTGCGCGCCGAAAATATTTTCGGTCACGCCACCGCCAAAGGCCGCGCCCAGTCCTTCGCTCTTTGGACGCTGCATCAAAATGACCAGCAACATCAGAAGCGCGACCAGAACGTAAATCGCGAGCAGGAAGTTAATCAGGATCTGCATCGGGGACGGGCAATATGGCTAAACGCGACGCAGAAGCAACCTCACTTCCTCTTGATCTCATTCCAGATCGCATCCATCTCCTCAAGATCGACATCGCCCAGTTTCTTCCCGCGCGCTCGCAGTTCATCCTCCAATAAATTAAATCTGCGGACGAATTTGTCGGTGGCGGATTGCAGCGCGGTCTCCGCGTCGAGTTTGCATTTGCGCGCCAGATTGACGACCGCAAAAAGCAAATCGCCAATCTCGTCCTCGGTCGATTCTCGATCATTGCTTTCGACCGCGTGCTTTAATTCGCCGAGCTCTTCTTCAACTTTGGCGATCACGTCGCGCAGTTCTGTCCAATCGAAATTGACCCGCGCGGCTTTTCCTTGCGCTTTTTGCGCGCGCATTAGAGCGGGCAAAGCGCCCGGAAGGCTGGCGAGATAGTGTTGGTCGCCTTTTTTCTCTTCGCGTTTGATTGCTTCCCATTGTTTCAAAACG
>Ga0209267_1000598_pt1 | contig 26085 bp, 22 predicted proteins | sample GraSoiAngelo_137_FD_185894 | JGI IMG/M metagenome (GOLD analysis project Ga0209267, IMG submission 185894) | Grasslands soil microbial communities from the Angelo Coastal Reserve, California, USA - 14_0929_09_30cm (SPAdes) (version 2) | ecosystem: Environmental > Terrestrial > Soil > Grasslands ... | reverse complement strand
CGAGGAAAAGATCGATATTTGGGCGCTTGGACCCGGTCTGGGAAAAGAGCACGCGTCCGAAGTCCTGAACTTAATCGAGAACGCGCAGCAACCGATGGTGGTCGACGCGGACGGATTAAATATTCTCGCGGACAAGATCCATACTCTGCGCACTTGCCGCGGCCCGAGGCTGCTCACTCCACATCCTGGCGAAATGAAACGGTTGATGGAAGTCGGCAAAATGGCGCGCTCGGGAATCGCGCGAAACTTTTGCGACCAATTTCCAATTACACTTTTGCTCAAAGGAAGCCGCAGCATTGTTTGCGAGCGCGGGAAACCGATCAGTTACAACACCACCGGCAATCCGGGAATGGCTAGCGGCGGAATGGGCGACGTTTTGACCGGTGTGTGTGCCGGTCTGGCTGGGCGTGAATTATCAATGTACGACGCGGGTCGCGTCGGAGCCTGGATCTGCGGACGCGCCGCCGAGATATCGATCTTTCAATTTGGCGCGAGTGAGGAATCGCTCCTCGCAAGTGATGTGCTGGCACATTTGGGCAACGCGTTTAACGAACTGCGAAATCCGTCGGTCTAGAAATCGATGAACAACGAGACGCAAAGCACGGAGTTTGCTTCGCCGCGGACCGAGACGGGTTGGAGTCGGATAAAGAAAGCGCTCGGCCCGGTCGCCGTTGTTGGAGTCGTGATCGCGAAATTTTTCGCCAAACTGAAATTCTTCATCCTCCCCGCACTCAAGTTTCTGCCGCTCCTGCTCAAGTCCGGCGGCACGATGGTGTTAATGATTTGGGTTTACACCATGATGTGGGGTTGGAAGTTCGCGGTCGGCTTCGTAGTGCTTCTGCTCGTCCACGAATGCGGGCATCTGATCGTCGCCAAAAAATTCGGACTCAAAGTCGGCGCGCCAGTTTTCATTCCGTTCATGGGCGCGTTCATCGCGTTGAAGGAAGCGCCGCGCAACGCCTGGATGGAAGCTTGCGTCGGAATCGGCGGGCCGATGTTGGGTTCGCTCGGCGCCCTTGTCTGCAATTCCATCGGCGAGTTTTCCGACATTCCGATTTTCTTCGCGCTCGCCTGGTTCGGTTATTTTTTGAATCTGTTTAATCTGACGCCGGTGGGCATGCTCGATGGCGGGCGAATTGTCACCGCTTTGTCGCGCTGGCTTTGGTTGCCGGGTTTCGCGGTATTGCTTTGGTTCGGTTGGAAGTACCCGAACTTCATTGTCTGGCTAATGGTGATCGCTTCCCTGCCGCGGATTTATTCGCTTTTCCGGAAACGAACCGAGGAAGAGCGACGTTATTATGAAGTGACACCAATCCAGCGCTGGACGATGTCGATCATGTATTTCGGTCTGATCGCGGTGCTTATTTTCGGAATGCATCTCGCCGCGCGTGATTTGCACAACTACGGCGTCCGCTCGCACGGCCACGGTCAGGATGTGATTTTCCAGTAATCAGCGCGCCGCCCCGGCCGCAAAAACTTTTGTCGGCTCGACCCCGAGCGCTCGCAACTTGACCGGTTTAACCGGTCAACTTTGAGATCGACTGCTTTAAGTAGTCAAGCCGTCTTCAACGCGCCACGTTCGCCGCAAAAACTCTTTCTGGCTCGAGGCCAATTTTCCTGAGGATCGACAAGAACCGTTTGTCGGATCGAAGCGGTTCGAATTCGGGCGCGATGCCAACAAAATGAAGCGATGAAGATCGTTCGCTGCACGCCCGCTCGAGCTCGCGAATTGCGTCATCGTGCGCACCCAGCGCCACATGAACATGAGCGATCGCGTCGCCGGGCGTATAACTCCCGCGACTCGCGACAGCTTTGGCAAGCATCCCGCGCGCTTCATCCGGTCGATCCATGCGCGCGTAAGTAATGGCAATACCAAATCCGGGTCTGCCGTTTAAGCGCTGCGCTTTCGCGTAAAGTTCGATTGCTTTGTCGAATTGCCCCATTTCGCGATAGAGCGCACCGAGCAACGGTTCGCCATAGACAAACGCAGGGTCGAGTTCCAATGCGCGTTCGCCGGCCGCCATCGCCTCGTCATACAAACCGAAATACCGATAGAGTTCGCAGGCTGAATTGTTCACCCAAAGGGAACCAGGATCGATTGTGGATGTCCGCTGCAAGTAGACCAGCGCTTCGTCGCGTTCCCCGCGCGCGGCCCAAAACGCGGCCGAAAAATAATTTGAAGGTGTCGACTTCGGATCGAGCTCGACCGCGCGGCGAAATTCGCGGGCCGCTCCATCCATGTCCCAATCGAGAATCCGCTTCGTTTCGCCGAGATAAACGTGCGCCTCGGCATCGTCATTGTCGATCGTAAGCGCGTTAGTCGCGGCCTCGCGTACTTTTGAATAGGCTTCGAGAGGAGCCACGTAGGCATCGGCCAGCCAAAGCCACGCCTTCGCGATCCCGGTCCAGGCGCGACCGAATTGCGGATCTTTTTCGAGCGCGCGTTCGAAATACTCCAAACTTTTCCGCAGATCTTCCTCAGTCGCTTTGTCGGAATAAAAGAGACCGTGCAGATAAACGTCGTAAGCAGCGGTGCTACGGACGAGCCGCGACGCAATCGGTGCGGAGATATCGAGCTTCAATTTCAGTGCATCGACAATCGCCCGCGTAATTTCATCCTGGAGCGCAAAGATTCCCTGCATCTCGCGTTCGAATGTCTCCGACCAAAGCGTGAAGCCATTGCAACAATCCGTCAGCTCGGCGCTGATGCGGATGCGATTCCCGTCGCGACGCACACTGCCTTCAAGCACATGCTCCACGTTGAGTTTGTCCGCGATTTCCTTCAGGTCCGCTTTCTTGTCCTTAAACCAAAACGAGGAGCGGCGCGCGGCCACCCGCAGTCCCTCAATCTTCGCCAGCGCTGTCTGGATTTCCTCCGCGATGCCTTCGCCGAAATAATCACGCCCTTCGCCCGGGCTCAAATCGGTAAAAGGGAGGACTGCAATGGACCGTTCGGTCGAACTGACAGCCGGTAGGACGTCGATCTCATCTTTCAGATCCGGCGTTCGAACGATTCCGTGGCGCGTGAAATCGAAAAACCACGACAGCACAAGCGCGATCGGAAAGCCGAGAACAATTGCGACGATGACTAAACGCACGGCCCAGTTTGGAATGTCAAACACGGGAAAAACCTGAGCTACGCCCTGGGCCAGGGCCCAACCTGCGACGATGTAGGCAACCGCCACGCTGTAAACTTTTCGGCGTTTCAGCTCCGCGAAAAATCGGTTCACGGTTTCGCGTTCACGAATTTCTGGAAACGCGGGTCATTCCGAATCGGGTCCCATTCCCACCGATATTTCAAATCGTTCACCGTGATACTGTAAACCACGCTGTCGACTGCGCCGGGCGTTTTGAGCAAACGCTCGATCAACGGGATAGCGAGGTCTTTTTCGCCGCAGCGCGCATAAATGAGCGCGAGATAGCAATTCATGATTGCGCCATCGAAGGCGTCAGCAGATTCGGGTTTCAGCTCAACGGCGCGGCGGCCTTCCCGAATCGCATCTTCCTTCCGGCCCATGAAAGCGTAACACCAACCGAGATTAGCGTGCCGATCGGCACTATCCGGAGCTTCTTTCACTTGCGCTTCAAACGCCGGACGCGCCAATTCAAAAGCCTTCTCGGCATCAGCGTTGTTCCCCGTCGCCAGGAGAACACAACCAACAAAAAAACTTTTAGGCGTTGCCCCGGCGTTGGTATAGGAAATATCGGTCAACGGAGATTTCTCCAGAGCCTCTTTGGCACCGGTAAAGTCGCGCTCCAGCATTGCCACGTCCCATCGAACACTCGTAATCACCCCATCCGGATCCGTCCCGGCGGGGACCTGGTCCGCCAGCGATTTCAATAACTTCGTGTCCCCTTTCCACCAAAAATCGATATAACCGCTCTGGATCTTGGCGACGAGCGACGCGGGCGCCATCGCTCGCATTCGCTCGGCCCCGCGCGCGGCTTCCGGCCAGCGCCGCAAAGCCGTGTGGGTAAAGACCAGATTGCGGGCAATGTTCGGATTTTGCGGGTCGAGCTTGCTAATCTTTTGATAGCTGTCGAGCGACTCCTGCCATTTCCCCTGTCGTCGTTTAATCGCGGCGATCAGTCCGCCCGCCTCGCTGTTGTTCGGTGACAGACGCGAGGCGGTGTCGAATTCGACCAGAGCGCGATTGTAATCCTGGTCGATCCAGTACATGCATTGACCGAGAGCGAGATGCGCCTCGGCCAGATTTTGCTGCAGCTGAAGGGCAATATCGGCTTCGATGCGGGCTTTCGTTTTCCAAGCATCCAGCGGTTCGTAATAATGAAAAATCGCCGCGCGCGTGGAAGCGAGTCGCCCATGGGCCAGAGCGAACTTTGGATCGAGCCCGATAGCGGCCATGTAAAGTTGCTCCGCCTTTTTGTAGTCCCCGAGCAATGTGTCCGGATTGCGCTCAATCTGGTTCGCCTGCAGATAAACCAGGTAAGCATCGGTATTTTCGGTCGGCTTGGTTTCGATGCGCGCCTTTTCGTTAGGGCTTAACGTCACTCGCAACGCCTCTGCGATCTCTGCGGCGAGTTCGCCTTGCAGGCCTAACGAATCTGCCAGCGTCCGTTCGTAACGATTGGCCCAGAGATGTCGATCTTTCAAGGCGTCGATCAATTGCACATTCACCACCACTCGATCCCCTTCTCGCCGCACACTCCCTTCGAGCACGTTGGTCACACCGAGCAGCTTTCCGATTTCGCGCAGATTGTGCGCCGCCGGATCGCGAAATTGCATCGCCGACGAACGGCTGATCACACGCAAGGCCCCGATCTTGGCCAGGCTCGTCAGGATGTCATCCTGAATACCGTCGGCGAAAAATGCGTTTTGTTTGTTGTCGCTAATATTGGTGAACGGCAGCACTGCGATACTTTTTTCAGGTATCGGTTCACCGGCTGATGAGAGAAATGGCCGCCTTTCGTAAAGGAACAGCCCAACCAAAGCGGCGAACAAAATAGCCGCGACGATGACGACATTTCGCCGCCTAAGCATGGGCGGTGGACGACTCGCGGCCGCTCTGGCAGTTCGTTCTTCCTGTGCGCGCCTCAGCTTTTGCGGCACCTCGGGATTTCCTGCCTCATGGGTGTACAGGTTTACCACTGAGACGTTGACGCCGTGTTTCACTGCGCATTCGCCTAGATCGTGCAAATACGGTTGCCACTCGCGCGAGTGCGCCAGGTCCTCGGCCACGCGTTTGGAAAGCAGAATGTGTCCGGCATCGGCGCAATCCATCACCCGCTGGGCAATGTTAATTCCAGCGCCCGCGATATTGGTGCGGTCGTTCACGTCGCGGACTTGATTGACGGGACCGCTGTGAATCCCCATTCGCAATTGAATGTTCGGATAATTTTTCAACGCGTTGCTGATTTCAATCGCGCATTGCACCGGTGCTTCCGGACTGTGGAAAAAGACCAGTGCCATCCCGTCACCAACCGGAAGCCGAATGAGGCGGCCGGCCGCTTCGGCGCTCCGAAAACAATTTGTGCGCCGGACGATCTCACTGAGTTGCTCCTGCAACTCGCGCTGATCGTTGATTAACAACTTCGAGTAACCGACCACGTCCATGAACAAGACGTGCCCAATCTCCAACTGAACGTCCGGTGCCGAGTCAGTTGACATTTGATTGTCGATCTTATCACGGCCTTGGCCTGCGCAGTCAAATTGACCGCACTCACTTTCAGCGCCAGCCGCGTGATGCTACTTTGTTCGATGCCGTTTCAGCTCGAATCCAACTATAAACCGCGCGGCGACCAGGGGCAGGCCATCGCCAAACTCATTAAATCGGTTGAAGCAGGCAATCGACACCAGACGCTGCTCGGCGTGACCGGTTCGGGCAAAACATTCACGATCGCCAATGTAATTCGAGAGCTGAACCGGCCGACGCTGGTGATTTCGCACAACAAAACACTCGGGGCCCAGCTTTACTCCGAGTTCAAGCAATTCTTCCCGAAAAACGCGGTCGAATATTTCGTCAGCTATTTCGATTACTATCAGCCCGAAGCTTACATCCCGCGCACCGACACCTACATTGAGAAGGATTCGTCGATTAACGAAGAGATCGAGCGCTTGCGGCTGGCCGCAACCAGCGCGCTACTGCAGCGCCGCGATACGATCGTGGTCGCGAGCGTCTCGTGCATTTACGGGGTCACGTCGCCGGAAGATTATGAACGAATGCTGCTCACCGTAAAACGCGGCCAGCATACGTCGCGCGATGCGGTACTCAGTCGCCTCGTCGATATGCTTTACGAGCGCAATGACATCAATTTCTCGCGTGGGAAATTTCGGGTCCGCGGCGACGTGGTCGAAGTTTATCCCGCGACCGCGGACGAGGAAGCGTTGCGGCTGGAATTTTTCGGCGACGAAATCGATGCTATCACCCGATTCGATCCTCTGACCGGACACGCCCGCGAGTCGCTCAGTGTGATTACATTTTTTCCAGCCAAACAATTCGTGACGCCGGCGGACAAATTGAATCGAGCGTTACAGACGATCCGGGTCGAGCTGGAAGACCGGATCAAAGTTCTGGAATCGCAAAATAAGCTTCTCGAGGCCCAACGGCTCCGCATCCGCACCGAATACGATCTCGAGATGCTGCAGGAGATGGGCTTTTGCAATGGCATTGAGAATTATTCGCGCCATCTGTCCGGACGGCCGCCGGGCTCGAAGCCTTACACGATTGTCGATTTTTTCCCGAAAGACTTTCTCGTTGTGATCGACGAATCGCACGCGACCATTCCACAAATCGGCGGCATGTACGAAGGCGACCGTTCGCGCAAGACCGTACTGGTCAATTACGGTTTCCGTTTGCCGAGCGCGCTCGACAATCGGCCGCTGAATTTCGATGAGTTCATGAAACTAACAAACCAATTAATCTACGTCGGTGCGACCCCGGCTGAGTTCGAAATTCAAAACAGCGTGGTCGGAAACAGGGGCTACGTTCCCCATCGGCGCCAGCGCATCGGCGAAGAGGAACTCGTGCCATTTGCGTTGCCTGGCAGAAAGCGTTCAAGATTCAACGGCGAAGTGCACATCTCGCGCACCGACGAGCCCGCCGAAAAATTCGAAGTTAAAAAAACTGGAGCGCCGCTGGTTGTCGAACAGATCATTCGCCCGACTGGTTTGCTCGATCCAAAAATAACAATCAAATCGTTGAAGAACCAGATCGACGACACGATCGAGCTTTGTCGCCAGCGCGTCGAGAAAGGCGAACGCGTGCTGATCACAACGTTGACCAAGCGTACGGCCGAAGATCTGGCCGATTACTTGCGCGACGTTGGATTAAAGGTGCGCTATCTCCACAGCGACATCGACACGATCGAGCGCGTGGAAATTTTACGCGGCCTGCGCGCGGCCGATTTCGACATTCTCGTCGGCATCAATTTGCTCCGCGAAGGGCTCGATCTTCCCGAAGTCTCCCTCGTTTGCATTCTCGATGCCGACAAGGAAGGATTTTTGCGCAGCGAAACTTCATTGATTCAAACTGCCGGCCGCGCCGCGCGGCACGTCAATGGCGAGGTAGTGCTGTTTGCCGATCAAATCACGCAAAGCATGGAAGCGCTGATATCGATCTCGGAATATAGGCGTGGCAAACAGATGGAATATAACGAGAAACACGGGATTACGCCGCAAACGGTCCGGCGCGCGGTCCAGGAAAGTTTGCACACGATCTTGCGCGGTCGAGAAATTGAATCATCGGTCATTCGCGAAGCCGGCGGCAATTTTGATCTCACCGAATTGTTGCGCGAGCTGGAAGAGGAAATGCAACAAGCGTCGGCGAATCTCGAATTCGAGCGCGCGGCCCTGTTGCGCGATCAGATCATGGAAGTAAAGAGCGGCACCGGGCTCACCAAGATCGAACCAAAACGGTCGCCGCGGCGACTGAAATACACGCGCAATTCAGGCCGGAGACGTTCGCGCGTGTAGGTGTAGCCACGTCGCTGCGCGACGGTTAACGGCCGACAGGGCCGTGGCCACAACAATTCAAAGCCTCGCATAGAATTAGCTGCATCGGCGGAGCTATGCGCTGCTCGTCGATCTTCGCGATGTCGATTTTATTCGCAACCTCGGCCGTCGCCCAGATCAACGAATCGAGCTCGCTCCCCGAAATCGAATTTTCGCAGTTAAGCCAGCGCGATCCGAATCCGCTCGGCGAGAAAGCACTCGCGATTCATCCGGAGCAATGGAAACACGCCGAGACCGAGCATTTCATCTATCATTTCGTTCACAGTTATGCCGCTACGCCCGTGTCAGTGGAAGCGGAGTTTCATTACCGCGTCATCGCGAAAGAACTGGAGCGTGACCAGCCCGCCGGCGACGTCAAATCGCACATTTACATTTTTGAGCGGCCGGAGGAGTGGCAGCAATTTCAGGTTTTCGGAAACCTAGAACCCTGGAGCGGCGGAATTCACTCTGCTGGCAGCCTCTTCGTCCAACGAAATCCAGCCTACAAATTCAGCAATAATCTTCTTGGACACGAGATCGTTCATCTCGTTCTTCACCGCTTCTACGCCGATGGAATTCCCTGTTGGTTGAATGAAGGATTTGCTCAGTTTATTTCAAAAGATGCCCACGCCAGTTACGAGCGTGCGCGCGGTTACATTTCCAAGCCACATTCGGACGCGATCGCGCCACAAGACTTGATCCCCCTCAGCGTTCTGACCGCCGCAACTCGTCCGTTCTCAGATCGCGTCCACATTTTTTATGATGAATCAGAGCGTCTGGTGCGATTTTTGGCCGCGACTGATAAGCCAGCTTTTCTCGCGCTGCTCGACGCACTTGCGCGGCATCAACCATTCGAAAGTGCGCTGCCCCGTTCTTACCCGGGCAAATTTGCAAATACCGCATCGCTCGAGGAAAAATTCCGCGACTACGCCTCCAAAGATTTCGGAACTTCTTTGCAACAAGCCAGCAATGAATAGGATTGGCATCGGAGCCGATGCCAAAAACGAAAGCAAAAACTGCTGCCGCAAAAGTCTATGCCGTCGTCGGATCGGATGACGTCGAAGTAAAACACACCGCGGCGGAACTGGCCGAGAAATTGAAACCCGCCGAGGCGGGCGATTTCGGCTTGGAAACAATCGACGGCGCGGCCGACAACGCCGACCAGGCCGCAGCGCGGATAAGATCGACAATTGAGGCGCTGCGAACTCTTCCATTTTTCGGCGGCGAGAAGGTGGTCTGGCTGAAAAACGCGAATTTCCTCGGCGACGATCAGAAAGCGCGCGCCGCGGCGGTACAGGCGGCGCTGGAAGAGTTGGCTGAAACGATTAACGCCGGTCTTGGGCCCGAAATTACATTTTTGTTAAGCGCGATCGAGGTCGATCGGCGGCGCTCGTTTTACAAATCGCTCGCTAAACGCGCCGAGCTTCAGGTTTTCGAGAAACTCGATTCGAGTCGTGGCGGCTGGGAAGAGGAAGCAACCGAGATGGTCCAGGCGCGCGCGAAAAAGCGAAAGCTGCAGTTCGATGACGACGCGCTCGAGGTCTTCGTCCTTCTCACCGGCGGCGACACGCGCGAGATCGACAGCGAATTGGAAAAGATCGACATCTACCTTGGCAAAGAGCGCCAGGTGAATGTCGATCTTGTTCGCGAGCTGGTGCCCCTCACGCACGCTGGAGTCATTTTCGATTTGAGCAACGCCTTGGCCGAGCACGATCTCAAGCGCGCGCTCGAATTGGTCCGGCAATTACTCGATCAAGGCGAGAGCGCGATCGGGATCTTGCTCGCCGCAATCCTTCCGACCGTCCGGAACCTATTGCTCGCAAACGACTTAATGGAACGGCATCGCTTGCCGCGGCCACACGCGCCTTTTCCATTTATTTCCGCGATCAATCGCCTGCCCGCCGGTGCGGTCGCGCATTTGCCGCGCAAAAAAGACGGTTCAATCAACGCCTACACTCTCGCAATCGCCGCGCAAAATGCGCACCGCTTTTCGACCGAACAGTTAGTCGCCGGAATGCAGGCCTGTCTTGCCGCAAATCTTCAACTCGTCACGACGCAGCTCGATCACGAACTGATTTTGACCGAGGTCGTGGTGAAGCTGCTCGGCGAAGTTTAACTTTCGCCGACTTGTTTGCGCGCGATTGGGCCGACGTACGGAATATCCCAGCGCGCGCCGGTGAACGCTTTCACCGTGGCAATGATCCAGAGAACTACAAAGCCAATCTGAACGATCGCAGCGATGATGGCCCAAAAGAATACGAGGATCCCGCCAATTCCCGGAATGGCGCCAAAAATCGCGTGCACGATCGCTGAAATGATGTTGAACAAAAACCAAGCGAGACCGAAAACGATCGATTGCATCGAATAGAAGCGCACGAATGGATCTTGTTTCTCTAAAATAAAAAACACGATGCCTCCGATTAAAGGAATACAGGCCAGCGCCGCGGCGATATTAGAAGGCAGCCCGGTCGATTTTGGCGAGTCGGAGGCAGGTGGCGGAGGTGGCGGTTCGTCGGGCATAATCTACTTACACAGGATGAAAGCCTGCTTTGTCAACTCCGAATGCCTTCGCGAGTGAATGGTTTTCCTTTTTCGAAGCACCAAAAGCCAATAACGTCTCGCCGTGATTTCGACGGAAGTTAGCGCCGGTCAGCATTCCTATCGTGTGCTGATTGGCCCGGGGGTGTTGGACACCGTTGCCGATGCGATACAACAAAAACTATCGCCGTCACGGTGCGCGATCATATCCGACACGAATGTCGCGCCGCTTTTTGCTGACAAGATTCAAAAGAGTTTAACGCCCGCGGGCTTTGAACCAACGCTAATCACGATTCCGGCGGGTGAAAAATCAAAGACGCTCGAACAAGCCGGCACCCTCTGCGGACAAATGCTGCGACAGGGCCTGGATCGACAATCGTTTGTCATTGGACTTGGCGGCGGCGTGATTGGCGATCTCTCCGGGTTTGTGGCGGCGATTTTTCAGAGAAAAATTCCGCACGTCCAAATTCCAACCACGCTTCTGGCAATGGTCGATAGTTCGATTGGCGGCAAAACGGGCGTCAACACGAGTGCGGGAAAAAATTTACTCGGCGCCTTTCATCAACCAACGCTCGTCATCGACGACGTCGAAGTTCTGAAAAGACTGCCGTCCCGCGAATTGAGTCAGGGTTTCGCCGAAATCGTCAAGCACGCCATCATCGCCGACGCAGAAATGTTCCGTCAGCTGTCCCGCCACCGCGGGATCGATCTTAACAAGGTCGATTTTGCGCCGCTCGTTCTTCGAAATGTTGAAATCAAAGCGCGGATGATAGCAAACGACGAGCGCGACCGAAACGGTGAGCGCGCTTTGCTGAATTTCGGGCATACCATTGGGCACGCGATCGAGCGTGCGGCTGATTACTGCAAGATTTTGCACGGCGAAGCGGTAAGCCTGGGAATGGTTGCCGCGTGCAGTGTCTCAATGAAAAAGGCGGGACTGGCAAAGGAAGACCGGAACGAAATTGTTAATCTTTTGCAGAAGTTCCAGTTGCCGACAAGGCTCCCGACAAATTTTCCGCGTCAGAAGATTTTCGACGCGCTCAAGTTCGACAAGAAATTTGAGCACGGCCAAATCCGGTTTGTGGTCACGCCGAAAATAGGATCGGCAAATTTATCGCGCGATGTGACGATGGAAGATATTGGCGCGGCGGTTGACAAGCTGTAGGTAGGGGCGGTTCACAGAACCGGCCGCAAACGCAAATCCGGCTCGCATCGATTGAGGTCAATCGCCCTTACGTCGGGCATTTCGATAGTACTCCGCCAAGCCTTCGGCCACGCTGTCGGCATATTCGCGAAAAATACTTTTTTGATCGACCCCGTTGATCTGCTTCGTTCCGTCGTAGTCGCCGGCCTGAATCCGTGCGAACCCATCTTTGCTGTTCATAACGTAAGGTTCACAATACACGACCGGGCAGCGATACAACCGTGGGGCGAGCAGGTTACGCGCGTAAACGTAACCGCTCGATCCAACTTTGGTGGTGGTGAGCGTAGTTGGATATTGATACGCCGGAAGTCCAGTCGCCTTGGCCATTGAAGTGGCAACCGTGTCGCTAATCGCAAGTTCTTCATCGTAAGCGCGACTGAGCAAGCGCCGAATCATCTCAAATCGCTGGTCATCGAGCTCGAGCTCGTCCTGCAGATACGAACCGCCGACGAGCAGATGGAGATGATTGTTGTCGATCAAAGTGGGATTTGCGGGATCGCCCCAGCCTTCGGCATTGAAGTGTAGACAAACTGTGAGATCGGGATGCAGCTTGGTATTCACAAGCACCGCGCGACGCCGGATCTCGCTGTAGCGGTAGAACAACATCTCGCTCTGCCAGCGGATCGTTTGCTGTTTTTCGGGATCGCTTGGATCGAGAACATCCGGCCGCGGCTGAGGCAGGCCGTTCTTGATCAGAATTTTTCGGGCGAGCTCTTTGAAATCGCCCGGACGTTTTGAAGTGATCGGCTGAGTGCTGTTGCGAACGAATAAAACTGTTGCGCCCAGTTTTCTTAATCGTGAAGCGAGCATTCGCGATACGCGCAACGTCAAATCGCCTTCTGTGACCGGTTTGGTGTCGCCAACTTGAAACCAGCGCTCTTCCATCTTCGCCCATTTACCGCCAAGATGACCCGGGTCGAGCGCGATCCGCAACCCGCCCAGCGGTTTGTCCGGTTGAGCGGAAGGCAAAGATTTCGCCGGTCGCCAGAGCCGTGGAATGCGCGCTTTCGAAATTGGATCCGAAGCGAAGCGCAGAGTGAAAGTGGTGCGCGATTCGCGATTGGTCAGAATCTGCGCGGCATCGTTCTCAATCTTGATCAAGTCCTGCGCGAAACCGTGCGTGCAATAGACGTCGTTTATGAGATGCGCGAATTCGTCGTGCGTAATCGTGTCCTGATAATTTTCGAGTACGCTCCATTTGGGTTTGCTGCCGAGGACGCCAAGATTATCGGCGGCCGAGGCGAGGCTGGGGATGACTGACAAGCAGATCAGCGCGGCAACGAACCGGTTCACAATACAATCAAGCATCGACTGCTGGATTTTGCCGCCATTAATACGAAGATCGCAAAATGTTGACTGTTCTCTTTCTCGGCGACGTCGTGGGCGAACCCGGCCGCAATGCGGTCATTGCCCGACTCCCGGAATTAAAGGAACAGCATGATGTGGACTTTATTGTCGTGAACGGTGAAAACGCCGCCGGCGGCCGTGGCATCACCGGCAAAATCACGATCGATCTTTTGCGAGCTGGTGTTTCAGTCGTGACCACCGGCGACCACGTCTGGGACCAGAAAGATATTTTGTCCTTCATCGACACGGAGCCGCGTTTGCTGCGACCGGTAAATTATCCGCCGGGGGCGCCCGGAAGCGGATCGATCGTCCTTGAGACGGCGAAGGGAAAGGTCGGTGTGACCAACGTGCAATGCCGCACGTTCATGCAGTCGATTTTGGAGAATCCATTTCGAGTGATGGAAGAAACCGTCGCCAAAATGCGCACAGAAACTCCAAGCATCATTGTCGATGTTCACGGTGAAACGACCAGCGAGAAAATCGCAATGGGCCGTTTCCTTGACGGGAAAGTCTCGGCTGTGATCGGAACGCATACTCATGTGCAAACCGCGGACGAACAAATTCTCCCGGGCGGGACTGCGTTCTTGTGCGATGCCGGAATGTGCGGGCCGGTCAACTCGATTCTCGGCCGCGCAGTCGAACCAATCATGAACCGGTTTGTTTCCAACATGCCGGCGTCATTTCCGGTCGCAGCGGGCGAAGTTCGCTTGCACGGGGCGCTCGTCGAGATCGACGAAAAGAGCGGCCGCGCCCTGCGAATCACGCGGGTGGATGAGCCCGGACCAACGCAAGCCTCGGGCGAACCCGAACCGAAGATCGACATTGAACAATCGCCGAACCCGGAACAGACGTAGTCAGGCTCATTTCCCTCAAGAATTGTGATCGCCAACTTTGAATTGTTTGATCAAACTAATCGTCAACATCGCTAACCATGAAAACACTGCTCGCCCTGTGCCTCGTTACTACGCTCGGACTTTCGACTGCACAATCCGCCCAGCAAGAGGGAAGCCCGGAAGCGGCGAAAATTGCGCGGGAAGGTTCGCAAGCTGCCAGGGGCCAGGATTGGGATAAAGCCGTCGAGCGTTTTCGCAAAGCCGCAGAGATGGATCGGAAATATACGCAGAACCTTGCCATTGCTTATCAACAGCGCGCTTTTTCTTACGCCAATGATCAAAGATTCCAGGATGCTTTGAACGATTTAAGCGAGGCGATAAAGGTCAACCCGCGAGACGCGCGCGCTTACGAACAACGCGCGGCGGTCGAAATGAGAATCAACGACTACGACAAAGCGCTGGCCGATTACGGGGAGGCGATCAAGACGAATCCGGGTGAGATCCGCTATCATCTTTATCGGAGCTACATTTACGAACTGCGCGGCGACATTCAAAATGCAATGGCCGACACCGATCGCGCCCTGAAAATCGATTCGAAGAACAAAGAAGCGGTGGATCGCAAGCAGCGATTGCAAAAGATCCAATCAGCGACGGCGCCGACGCCGCCACCTAATGCTCCTCCGGTTACGGCGCCGCCGAAGAAAAACCCGTAAAACGGGTTAGGCGCCGACGCCGTTCAGGATTTGCTGCCGTTTTGAGAATCGGCGGCTGCTTCAACCTTCGGCGGCGGCAAGAAACGTCGCTTGCGTCGGTTCGACGGCAGCGGCGTCAAAGTCATTGTGATATTGCGACCGGTGATCTTTGGCTCCATTTCCACCTGCGACATTCCGGAAAGATCGTCGCGCACTTTTTCCACCAACTGCATCCCGAATTCTTGGTGCGCCATTTCGCGACCTCGGAACTGAAGCTGAACCCTGACTTTATTGCCGCGCTCGAGAAATTCTTCGCCATGGCGGACCTTGGTCAGATAATCGTGCTCGTCGATGTTGACGCGAAACTTGATCTCCTTCAGCCTGGCACCGCCGGCTTTTTTATCTTTGTCGTGCTTGGAGAGATCGTAACGGAATTTCCCGAGCGAAACGATTTTGCAAACTGGCGGATTAGCGGTCGGAGCGACTTCGACCAAGTCGAGACCGCGGCTCTGCGCTTCACGCAAGGCATCCGACAATTTGAGGACGCCCAGCTGTTGGCCGCTCGATCCCAAAATGACCCGAACTTCGCGAGCGCGAATGCGGCCGTTTACACGAAATTGCGGTTGCAGATTAGTTCGATCTCCTGGCCTGCGAGACGGGAGTGCGCCATTTCGCCGGTGTTTCTTTCATCGCATAATCAGCGTCCACTTTCGCATAACGCCGATGCACTCTGCTTCGCCGCGGCTGCGATGACCGCCGCGAAGTGCTCGCATCATTAATCGCGAGCCGAAGGGAAGTTGTAGGCAACATTTCGATGCTGGCAAGATGAATCTCGTCGTCGACTGCGATTATAACGAAGCAGGACGCGCGCCTACAAACTCATTTCGGCGGCGGATCGCCAAAATGCGCCTTGTGCGCGGCATAGGCCGTCGCATCGTCGAGCATGCTGTGGACTGTCGCCGCGAGCGGCTCAAGTTCCACGACTCCTGAAAATATTGCGCGATCTCCGATTTCAGTGTCGATCAGAAAAGCGGGCCGCTGCGTGACTTGGAATGAGTGGAATTCCGCGGTGGCTGCGCGAATGCGTTTTTCGACTGCTGAGGATTGCGCACCATTGAGCAATTTCGTTTTGTCGAGATTGGCCGCAGCCGCGCCGATTTCCACAGCAACATTCCAATCGCCCACTTTCTTTCCGTCCCGCAACGCGGCGTTTGCAATTGCGAGACGAACGCGATCATCGGTAACGCCAAAATCTTTCGCCGCCTCGGCTATCGCATTTGGGACAAGCCATTCCTTTAACGTCGCGTCGTACCAGTCCGTGTTCAGCATAAAGGACGAGCGCATCATCATTCCGCTCCGGCGGTAAAACCATTGCTCTTGCTCACGTGAAGTGGGCAAACCGCTCGGATCCATCAACGCGATCTTCCATTGGAACTCAACCCGATCTTGATAGCGCTTTTTCAATTCCGCCCAGGTTGGTTCAGACCAGAAACACCACGAGGAAACAACGTCCAGATAATCGGTCACTGTAATTCGCATAAGGTAAGATCGACAATAACCAGCGGCGTTTGACTTCAAACATCAAAAGTCGAACCTCAACGCGCGGTCGTGGATCTCAATCATATTTTCCTTTTCATCGCGGTCATTTCGCCGTTGCTTGTCCTGGCGCGGGCGTGGCGGCCAGGCGGAATTTTTCGCGGCTGGCGTATCGCCGCGATTATCGTGCTTGGTATCACCGGCGCCGCCTGGCTGTTCTTTCGTGAAAACGCCGGTTATGTGGGCGGTGGCGCCTGGTTCGCGCTTCTGTTTTTGCCGGCGGTCGGTTTGCGAAAAGCATCACAACTCGCCGCCCAGGGTCGCTACGAATCGGCCAGACGATTGACTGCGCTGCTGCATTTCCTGCATCCGACCGCGCAGTTGCGCGATCAGCTTCAACTTTTTCAGAGTTTGGAATTACGAGGACGCGCTGTCGATCAAATCGAGATTGAGAAGGTTCCGCAAGATCGACCTAGTCGATTACGAAATGCTCGGGTCGTAGTTATTTTTATCCTGCTCAACGTCGCGGCCTTTTGCGTTGAACTCTGGAGAGGCGCATTGACCAATCCAGCCACGTTGCATCGCCTCGGCGCGCTCGATTTCGTCGCAGTGATCAACAAAGGGGAATTTTGGCGGCTCTTCACCGCTCTGTTCCTCCACTACAACTTGCTTCATCTCGTCTTTAATCTCTTCGCGCTCTATGTGCTGGGTCCACCATTAGAACGAACCATCGGCGCGTTACGATTTGCAATGTGCTACGTGATTGCTGGAATTGGATCCACCGGCGGCGTGGTCCTGCTCACGTTGTTAAAGATCGTGCGGCCAGCCGAGCTTGTTGGTGCGTCCGGTTGCGTTATGGGAATTGTCGGCGCCTGGGCTGGATTTCTTATTCGCCATCGCCACGTTTGGCAGGCGAAGCAGCGTCTTCTCAATATTCTCCTCATCATCGCCATTCAAATCGTGTTCGACATTTCCACGCCGCAAGTCAGCACCTCGGCGCATTTATGCGGTTTGGTAACCGGTTTCGTGATCGGCCTGGCCGTCGCCCCAAAAAGAACCTCGTTGTCACAATCCGCTTAAGACAAAAATTTGGCGCGCGTTATGCAGCTAACATATTGAGAAACTTGCCGCTCAAGAATTTTTCGCCAACTTCCCATTTCGTTGCCGCTAATGCCGACGTTTCAGATTTATAACGTAATCCCCACCCTTCCCGCGGCTCTCGAGCCGCTTCGGGAAATGACCTTTAACCTCTGGTGGACGTGGGAGCCGTTGGCCCGCCGGCTCTTCCGTCATCTCGATCCCGATCTTTGGAATCGCACCAATCACAATCCGGTGCGCATGCTGCAACTCTCGCGCCAGGCGCGTTTGGAAGAGCTCGCACAGGACAAAGCCTTCCTTCGGGAGCTAAAGCAGGTGCACGACGCTTTCCGGAATTATCTTGCGCGCCAGGACACTTATGGAAAAACGGGGGCGGGGGCGGCCATTAAACGACCGGTCGCGTATTTCTCGGCCGAGTTCGGCTTTCACGAATCGATCCCAAATTATTCCGGCGGCCTCGGTATTCTGGCAGGCGACCATTGCAAATCCGCCAGCGATCTTGATTTAAACTTCGTCGCGGTCGGGCTGCTCTATCGGCACGGCTATTTTCGGCAGGAGATCGACCGGGACGGCGCGCAACAAGCGATCAGTCTGAATCAAAATTTTCATCATCTCCCAATTCGCGAAGTACAACGCGATGGCGCAAATCTTCTCATTTCAGTCCGCATTTTGGACCGGGAAGTCTTTGCCAAGGTTTGGCAACTGCCGGTCGGCCGAATCAATTTGTTTCTTCTCGACACCGATACTCCGGAAAACAACGCCGAAGATCGCCTGATCACCGCGGAGCTTTACGGCGGCGATCAGGAAATGCGGATGCGTCAGGAAATCATGCTCGGCATCGGCGGCGTCAAAGCACTGAACGCGCTCGGGATCGATCCGGAGGTTTTCCACATGAACGAAGGTCACTCCGCGTTCCTCGCGCTCGAGCGCGTTCGCCGGAAAGTCGTTGAGAAAAAACTCGAGTTCTATTCAGCGCTTCAAATCGTGGCCTCGGCGAACATTTTCACCACCCACACACCGGTGCCTGCCGGCAACGATTCATTCCCGCGCGATATGATGCGCAAATATTTCGGCGATTTCGCGAAGGAGCTTGGCATTCCTTTCGACGAGCTTTTCTCGTTTGGTCAAACGCGGGTCGACCGCTCTGATCCGTTCAGTCTGACAATTCTCGCCCTGCGGATGAGCCGGCATTCGAATGGCGTAAGCAAACTGCACGGCGCAGTCAGCCGCGCGCTCTGGAAAGATGTTTGGAACGGCGTGCCGGTGCACGAGGTCCCGATCACGAGCGTGACCAACGGCATTCACACCAAAACCTGGATGGCGCCGGAGTTTTCCGCGCTTTATCGAAAATTTCTAGGCGAATGGGAGGAACACATCTCCGAGCCCGAGTTCTGGCGCGGCGTCATCGACATTCCGGACTCGCAGTTGTGGGAAACGCACCAGCAATTGAAACATCGTCTGGTGGAATTTGTGCGAGAACGCGTGCGTAGTCGCCGGGAGCGTATCGGCGACTCGCCCGAAGCGATTCGCGATGTAAGCCGGATCCTCGATCCCGAAGTTTTAACGATCGGTTTCGCGCGACGGTTCGCGACCTACAAACGCGGTGCGCTTTTGTTTAGCGATAAAGAGCGATTGAAACGGCTGCTCAACGACACCACGCGTCCGGTGCAATTCATTTTTGCCGGCAAAGCGCATCCGCGCGATGAAGGCGGTCGCGCTCTCATCCAGGAAGTTTACAAGTTCAGCCGCGAAGCCGGATTCGAAAATCGAGTCGTGTTCCTCGAAGATTACGACAGCTACATCGCGCGCCGTCTCGTGCAGGGTGTCGATCTTTGGTTAAACAATCCGCTCCGGCCAATGGAGGCGAGCGGCACCAGTGGAATGAAATGCGCGCCGAACGGCGGAATTAATTTGAGCGTGCTCGACGGCTGGTGGGGTGAAGGATTCAACGGAAATAACGGCTGGGCGATCGCGGCTGAGATTAGTGATGGAACGGTTGAATTCCAAAGCGCCGTTGATGCGAACAGTCTTTATCAGCTGCTCGAGAACCAGATCATCCCGCTCTATTACGCGAAGCCCGACGGCAAACTTCCGCTCGCGTGGCTGCAATTGATGCGTGAGTCGATCCGCAGCGTGACGCCGGTGTTCAACACGCATCGGATGGTCAAGGAATACACCGAGCGGCTTTACATTCCGGCGGCGCGATCACACGAAAACTTCGCCCAGAACGGCTGCGAACCGGCGACGCAGTTGAGTCAATGGAAAGCGCGGATGCGGAGAGATTGGCCGCAAGTTCGTATTCATGATGTCCAAGTCGGCAACAAGGATCGACAAAACATTGTCGTTGGCGAATCGCTTCAAGTGAGCGCGCATGTTCACCTTGGAGATGTCGATCCAAACCATGTCCGGGTGGAAGCGTATCACGGCGAAGCCGAGAACGGCGGAATCAAAAACCCGTCCGTTAGTGTTTTAAACGCAAGCGGGCGCAACGGCGACGGCAGTTATCTTTACCAGGGATTGGTACCAGCATCAGAAAGCGGCGCCTACGGATTTAGTGTTCGCGTCGTTCCGATCCATCCGAATCTGATGCAAGCGCACGAGCTGCGCCTGATCGCCTGGTCGTAAACTAATCAATCGCGCTGAGGGCGCGGATGAATTCGGAAAAGTCTTTGCCGTTGCGGGCGGCGTGATTGAGGGCATCGAGCCGCGCATCGCCAAATGCTTCAGGCAAAGCCACGCGCCGCGAGAGCGCGCCGTTGGCAAATACCAGTTCGTCCCATTGAATGGACGCGATCTGATCATTGAAACGTGCGACTGAACGTCCGCGGAAAAACGCGCGGGTTGTTTCCGGCGGCGTAAAGATCGCGGTCTTGATCTCTTCTTCTTTTACCAGTCGCCGGACTGAGCCCTGACGCGCAAGCTCGTAATACAAACCGGATTCAAGATCGACATTGTGGTATTCGAGATCGATCGATTGCAGCCACGGGTCGCTCCAGGAAAGTTTTTCTTCTTCCTGCAACGCATTGAGCAAAAATTTCTTGGCCACCCAATCGACCCGATCGCGCGTGGTCATGACATCGCGCTCAAGATCGTTGAGAACATTTTCCCATTCCTGCAAAATCCATTGTCGATCTTCGTCAGCGGACTCGCCCTCAATCTTGGACGCGGCCCGTAAATAAATTCGCTGCACTTCGATCGCGGAAATTTTGCGGCCATCCTTCAACTCGATTATCCAATCGTAAGTTTGGTCGCGACTGATCGATTTGTTCGCATCAACCGGCTGCGCGATCTCAAGCTGCGGCGCCTGCCCGCGTTCGATCAGATCGAGCACGAGCGCGGTGGTGCCGATTTTGAGCGCAGTCGCCCATTCGCTCATGTTCGAATCGCCCAGGATGACGTGAAACCGTCGATAACGGCTGGCGTCGACGTGCGGCTCATCGCGGGTGTTGATGAGCGGGCGGCGATTCATCGTGTCGATGCTGACGACCACGCTAAAAAAATCCGCGCGCGACGAAATCTGGTAAAGTCCCGGCTGGCTGGAAGAGCTTTCGCCTTCCACGCCCATTTTGCCGGCACCGGCGAAAATCTGACGCGTGATCAAGAACGGCAGAATCGAGCTGACGATCCGGTCCCACGGCACGTCGCGCTGCATGAGATAATTATCGTGGCAGCCGTAGCTGTGTCCGAAAAAGTCGGTATTGTTTTTGTAGAGGCGAACTTGCTGGCCGCTCGGCAATTTTAGATTTCTGCGTCGCGCACACTCCGCCAGAATTCGTTCGCCCGCTTTGTCCTGAGTCACGATTTGACGAATGGTCGTGCATTCCGGCGTCGAATATTCCGGGTGCGCGTGATCGTTATAAAAACGAGCGCCGTTCGAAAGCACGAGGTCGCTCTTAATTTCTTCGAAACTGAGCGGGCGATTCTTGTCGATCTCGTAATAAGCCGATTCGTCTGTGTCCTGCATCAGGGCCTTGGCGCGAAAGCCGCGCGCATCGAGATGCGGGTCCTCCAGCTCGTAATCCCATTTCATGTGCGCACCGTGATCGGTGTAGCGCCGCACGAGCTCGATCGATTCGGCGACAACATCGACAGTCTCCGCACCGTTGACAGTGATGCCGTATTCCGTCTCGAGACCAAAGACGCGGTTCATATGTCGCGCCAAAGATTAAATGACACCGGAACCAGGGCGATCCGCCGAATCCGCAACCGGCCTGACCGGCGCGATCTTCACCACATTTTCCGGATCGTAATCGATCAGTTTAAGCCAATCTTCAGTGATGTCGGTCGTCGGAAAGATATCGTTCTCGGTGTATTCGGCATCGAAGGCGAGGTGCAGGTCCATTTCCCGAATTCCTTCCTCCTGTTGGGTGGCGATCGCACGCTTGATTGCGATCGCTTTCGCGCGCTCAACAATCGAGGCGATAATTGCGCCGCTGGTGAGATCGCTCCGGTAAAGAATTTCTTTGCGCCCACTGCGGAGCGTGACTTCGAGAAATTTATTTTCTTCGCGGCGGGCAAACTGCCAATCGACGAAGCGCTCGATCAGTTTATCCACTGCCGCTCCGATGTGCTCCGCTTCCTTGGAGAGCGCGCCGTCGTAGGGCAGGTCGGGCGTGAGGTAGATGCGGTAAATGTCTCGTGCGCCTTGGCGATTCGGCCGATTGACTTTGATTTTTCGATCGATCCGACCCGGCCGCAAAATCGCCGGATCAATTAGGTCGGCACGGTTGGACGCCAGGATAATCACGACGTCGTTCAACGAATCGATTCCATCCATCTCCGAGCAGAACATCGGCACCAGGGTTGAGAGAATGTTCGAGTAACGCGACGCGCGGCGTGTGCCCAGAATCGATTCCGCTTCGTCGATGAATAGGAACGGCATGAAGCCATCGCGCCGTTTCTCGCGCGCGGTCGCGAAAATTTCGCGGACCATTCGTTCGGATTCGCCAACCCACATATTCAAAATCTCCGGTCCTTTGACGTGCATGAAGTATTCCTTCATCTGGGCGCCGGTTTTTTCGCCTAGCCGTTTGGTCAAGTTATAAGCGGTCGCTTTGCCGATGAGCGTTTTGCCGCAACCAGGCGGGCCGTAAAGCAGGAATCCTTTCGGTGTGGCGTGCTGGAATTTTTTGAAAAGATCGACATGCAACAGCGGAAGCTCGATCGCGTCCTTGATCGCCTGGAGCGCGTCCTCCTGGCCGCCGACTTTTTCCCAAGGTAGCTCGGGCACAACGTCGAGATAATGCTCGTGCGATTTCGTGCTCGAAAGCATCTCAAGCGCCATGCGGTAATTCGAATCGACCCGCACTTCGTCGCCCGATTTCAATGTCGATGTTGCAAGATCGGCCGAGCGCTGCAAAACGATCGATTGCGTTCCATGCTCGGAACCGACGCGCAATCGGTCTTTGCCGATCACTTCGGTGATTTTCGTGACCGGTCCGGCGGTTTCAAAACCGAGGTCGCCAACGATAACGAACGCTTCGTTGACCAGCACGCGCGTTCCCTTTTTCAATTTCGCCAGCGGAATCCGCGGATCGACATTGCAATAGTAATCGGCGCCGCCAACGACAATGTGCGCAGTGTCTTTGGATGTCGCGCCAAGAAAAGTACCGATCCGATTCGCGGGCGAAGTTACTTTTTTGATGACTTCCTCCAGCTTCTCGATCATCTGCCGCGCCTCGCCAATCATCTGCGACTGGTCCGACACGTGCGGCCGCAGATCGAGCAAGTCGTGCCTGATCGGATCGCCCGGCGGAAGCGAAGCGATCACGCGATCCAGTTTGTCGAGCAGAGGGAGATTCGACGCGGGCTCGTCGAAACTTTCGAACTCTCTGCTGCGCTCGTCGCTCATCGTAAAACCCAGTCCATGCCCGAATCGAATGCGATTATAACTTTTCCGCCAAGACTTCGCAACGTTCGACGCTGCGCCCTCGCAAAATGTTCAACCAGCGCCGTTGTGGCGCAGTTGCGAAAAATTTGTGCTGCAAACGACGATTATCCGTGACGGCAGTTGCATCCAGCTTTTCCTGCCCCGAGCGACAGTCGAACGGGTCAGGTTGCTTGCGGCTGAGGACAGCCGCGCTAGAGTCTGCGTCTCGCGAGGAGCCTTAGCTCAATTGGTTAGAGCGCCGCCCTGTCACGGCGGAGGTTGCGGGTTCGAGCCCCGTAGGCTCCGAGGTTTTTGTATTACAAGAAAGTATTTTGGTGTGCCGTTATGCGCAGCAGCAACATCATTTAGCTGACGCCGCTTCTTTAGCGCATTGCCAGAATTTTTTCGCCGCTGGGCTGAGTTTTCCTTTGAGCGCGACAATGCCCACCGAAAATGGCTTCGGCTCAGGAGTGAGGTGCAAAAACTTTACTCGTTTTCCGAAGCTGTAACCGAAGTCTACGGCAACCGCGACGCCGGTCCCCGCTTCGACGGCGGACATGACGCCGGACATGCTGTCATGTTCCTCGATGACGCGCGGTTTCTGTTTCACCTTCGAAAAGATGATCGACAGTAAGTCATAGTAATTCGGATAGTCTTCGCGGGTAAGGCCCACCAAGGGTTCGGCGGCGACCTCGCTGAGCGGAATGGCACGGCGCCGTGCAAACGGATGCCGCGGCGCGACCGCCACGCACACGCGTTGGCGAAACAACTCCTCATATTGAACATCCCGCAGCGCACCAGCGTTTGGGGAACGAGTTATCAATCCAAGTTGAAGCCGGCCATTGCGTATGCCGTCGAGAACGGTTCTGCTGCTCCAATCGTGTAATCTCACGTGCACCTTTGGCATCGCCTTTTGAAATCCCCGTAAGGTTTTCGGCAGAATTTCGGCGAATGGTGTCGGTGAGTAGCCGACGTGCAGGTCGGTCTCACCCGCAGTGGCGACTGTTCGCGCCTTTTTCACGCCTTCTTCAGCTCGTTGCAACACCGCGCGAGCTTCGTTCAAGAACGTGCGACCGGCCTCTGTTAGGCTGACCGATTTCGCCGTGCGTTTAAGCAGAAGGAAACCGAGCTCATCTTCAAGATCGCGAATCTGGCGACTTAACGGCGGTTGCGAGACATGAAGTTTCACGGCCGCGCGCGAGACGTTCTCGGCCTCGGCGACGGCAACAAAGTAGCGAAGATGCCGCAGTTCCACAGCCGCTTCCACATTACCTTTTGGGTATCCTCAGGCAACAAACATTGTCTTTCACAATGACGTGGTCCTCGGCCGATCGTTGTTTAGAAAGAAGAAAAGAACCTATGACCAGAACCCTTGAAGCCGCGGAAAGGAGACAAGTCACGATGCCGAATATCGACAAAGTAGTGGTGGTGACCGGAGCCAGTAGCGGCATTGGGCAAAGCACGGCAAGACTGCTGGCCCGATACGGAGCCAAGGTCGTATTGGGGGCGCGGCGTAAGGACCGACTCGACGCAGCCGTGAAAGAAATTTCCGCAGCGGGTGGTAAGGCCATCAGTGTCGCCGTCGACGTGACAAAGCGTGCTGAAGTCGAAGCACTCATTCGAGCAGCTATCGAGAGCTTCGGCCGTGTTGATGTCATGGTGAATGACGCCGGTATCATGGCCATCGCACCAATCGAGGCGCTCAAGGTCGAGGAATGGGATCGGATGATCGATGTGAATATCAAAGGGCTTCTATACGGGGTCGCCGCCGTTTTGCCTCACTTGCTGAAACAGAAGAGTGGTCACATCATCAACCTCGCCTCCGTTTTCGGGATAAAAGTGTTCGCGCCCGGCGGGACCGCTTACTGCGCTACGAAGTCCGCCGTGCGCGCGTTGACTGAAGGGCTCCGGATCGAGTTGCACTCCAAAAATATCCGCTGCACGATGATCTCGCCCGGGGCGGTCGCTACAGAACTTCCGGAAGCCAGTTCGGATGAAGCGACCAGAAAGAATTTGCGCGAATTTTACAAATCGGTCCTGGCTATTCCGGCCGAGTCAATCGCGAAGGCGATCGCCTACGCAATCGAACAACCGGCGGATGTGGAAATTGACGAAATCGTTATCCGGCCCACTGCCCAGGATTTCTGAGTTACCCGTGACCATGAATATGATCCCAACCATCAAACGCATCGTAACGCGCTGGACGCTTCCTGCGCTCATGTTGATCGCAGGCGGATTCGTCTGCGACGGACTAACAGAAATCGGACATCATGCCTTTCTCATCCTAGGAGGTATTGCGCTCGGCATCGGAATTGGAAGGGAGAGCGTCTGCGCTGACGGGCGACGCGGAGAATCGATTCAGGGAGAAGCCACGACGTGAAGGCATCCCATGTTTTACCTTTTCTTTGTGGAAGTGCGCTGATGCTCGCTTTGAGCAGACTCGGCGGCTCCGATGGAAAACCTTCACATCACGTTTACGAACTTCGCCTGTATCACGTGAAGGAAGGCAAGATTGACGCGCTCAAAGCGCGCTTTGGAAATCACACCGATTCGATCTTCAAGAGACACAACATGAAAAGCATTGGTTATTGGTCGCCTGAAGATGCGCCAAGTTCACAAAACCTTTTTGTTTACATTTTAGAGCACGCGAGCCGCCAGGACGCGGAAGAGAATTGGGCCGCTTTCCAAGCGGACGCGGAATGGCAAAAGGTGAAGGCGGAATCCGAAGCGAACGGTCCGTTGGTGGACCATGTCGACCGATACTTCATGGACCCGACGAGCTTTTCAACCCTGCAATAAAGGAGCCTACATGAACCACAAACGAGTTTTCCTAACCAAACATTCGCCCGAGTATTGGCGCGTCACGCTCAATCATCCGCCTCTAAATATCTTCGGACCGAAAACGATTCCGCAGTTGAGCGAGATCATCACCGCGATCGAAACCGACAAGGATCTCAAAGTTGTCGTCTTCGACAGCGCGATCGACGGGTTTTTCATGACTCACTACGATTTCCTCG
>Ga0209267_1000588_pt1 | contig 26363 bp, 26 predicted proteins | sample GraSoiAngelo_137_FD_185894 | JGI IMG/M metagenome (GOLD analysis project Ga0209267, IMG submission 185894) | Grasslands soil microbial communities from the Angelo Coastal Reserve, California, USA - 14_0929_09_30cm (SPAdes) (version 2) | ecosystem: Environmental > Terrestrial > Soil > Grasslands ... | reverse complement strand
GTTCGACCTTCTGGCCAAGTACGTCGAGCGGATGCTGGCACGTTCCGCACCGCACGATTGACGGTTCGCTCGACGAGAAAATTGCGCCCTCTATATATAGTACGCTTCAGCAGCTTTCATTGCCGCACGAGTCGCCTTCGAGCGCACCGCTCACAATGACAACACGCCAACCGGTCAAGAAAATGACGCGGCAAATCGTAGGTGTCATCACTTCGCCGGCCGATCTCCGGTTCGCCATTGCGATGCCCGAGCCGCCGCACCTTTTTGAGCTTCGAGTCGATCACCTCTGCACAATCATCGATCAGCTGAAACGCAAGATCCACAAGTTGCGCGCGCCAATCATCATCACCGCGCGCGATCCGCGGGAAGGCGGCGCCAATAATCTCTCCCGGAAGGAGCGCCAGGAGTTGCTGCTGCGTTTTCTTCCTCGCGCCAAATATGTCGATGTCGAGTTGCGTTCGGCGCGCGCGTTCAAAACCTTGCTCGCCAGCGCCCGAAAACAAAATGTTCGCCGGATTCTTTCGTTCCATGATTTCAAGTCCACACCATCGCCGCGCGGCTTGCTTGCCAAGGCAGCGTTAGCGAAGGTGCAAGGCGCGGACATTTTCAAAATCGCAACGCGAACCGACACACCCGCACAGCTCGCTCGACTGATTGACTTCGTGACGGATAAAGATGTCGATCTTCCGGTGAGCGCGATGGGCATCGGTAGGCTCGGTGCGATCTCTCGGCTTTTGCTCGCCCGCTGCGGTTCTGTCCTCAATTATGCCGCGCTTCACCGATCCCAAGTCGAAGGACAATTGCCGATCGACCTGTTGCGTTCCGCGCTGCGGCGTTGAAAATTGTTCCAGGCGTTGGTGCACTCCTTTCATTCAAATAACAAGTGCGCCAACTTTACGGCGGGAGCCGCTGAGCGGCAGCGAATGCGGCTAGGGAAGCCGGGCACCCGAGATTAGTAGCCGCCGCAAACAGCTCGCGGGCACCATCGTGTGCTGGTGTAGATTTAAAACCCTCGCGCAACTGCATTCAAAGACGGATATTAATCTAGGGACGGAAATCGAAAGTGAAAAATGGGTCGGTAGATTTACCCGAGGAAGTGCCGGTGATGCCGTTGCCGGGCGCCGTGCTGTTTCCGCACGCATTGCTGCCGCTTTACATTTTCGAAACCCGCTACCGCGAGATGCTCGAACACGCGCTCCAACGCGATCGCATGTTTAGCGTGACGCTGATCAAACCGAGTTGTCCGGAATGGCGCGCGCCCGAAGACTTTTTCCATTTCGCCACCATCGGTCTCATCCGAGCCTGCGTCGATCGCGGCGACGGCACTTCAAATCTCGTCCTCCAAGGTTTGCATCGCGTGCGCTTCGCCAGTTTCCAACAAGAGACGCCGTTCCCGATTGCCAGGATCGACATCGTCGAATCGACCAAGACTGCAACCGTCGAAAGCGAAGCGCTCGGCGAAAAAATTCTCGAGCTTTATCGGAAACTGAAACGCGCCGAGCGCCAGCTCCCGCCCAAAGTCGATCGCTACCTTGCTCAGCTCGGCGATCTTGAAATGCTTGCCGACCTGGTTGCTTCAACGTTCGTTGACGACCCGCTCCGGCGACAGCGGATGCTGGAAGAATCTTCGTTAAATCAGCGACTGCGTTTACTCATCACTTACCTGCAGGACGAAATCGGCAGCGCAGCAGTGTAGGTGGGGCGATTAACCTCAACCGCCCGGACGGTTGGGGTGAACCGGCCCTGCCTGTAAAGCGTCGCGCTCCCCAGTAATCCGCGCGTATTCTTCCATCAAATAACGATCGGTCATTCCGGCCACGTAATCGCAGACCGTCCGGTAAAGTCCTTCCGGCTCGATCCGTTTCGTCGCGACTTCACCGAGCTGATGCGGACTGGCCACGTAGCTTTCGAAAACCTTTCTCAACATCTCGCACGCGCGCTGGTTCACTTTCGCCACTCGCGGATGATAATAAACATTCGCGTAAAGAAATTTTCGGAGGGCGCCATTCGCTTGATGCAATTCTGCGCTGTAACGAATTAATGGAGCCGGCTGCTTGCGGACTTCGTCCGAGCTTTGCGCGTTCGCCTTGGAAATTGATTGTGCGCTGGTCGCGACGACGTCCTGCACTTGCACGTCGATGATGTCGCGAATGATCAACTTGTGCAGCTCCGGCTCACGCGCGTCCGGATAACGCGTTAGCACGCTGCCTTGGCTACGTTGCCAGACTGCGTTTTCTTCCAGTTGCGCCGCGCTCAGAATTTCAAAATCAACCGCATCGTCGAGATCGTGACTGTAGTAGGTGATTTCGTCCGCCAGGTTCGCGATCTGCGCTTCGAGCGAAGGGCATTTGTATTTTTCTCCGCCCGGTGAAGTCGCCGCGTACAAGCCCTGATGCTTTTGTAAACCTTCGCGCACTTCGAAAGTTAAATTCAATCCCGGAAAATCGGGATACGCATTTTCGAGCAGCTCGACCACGCGCAAGCTTTGACGGTTGTGCTCAAAACCGCCATGGTCGCGCATGCACTCGGCCAAAATTTCTTCGCCGGAATGGCCAAAGGGCGTATGTCCGAGATCGTGCGCCAGCGCGATCGCTTCCGCCAGATCTTCATTGAGCGCCAGCGCCCGTGCGATTGTCCGGCTGATCGACGCGACTTCGATTGAATGCGTCAGCCGCGTTCGCAAATGGTCGCCAGTGCCGTTTAGGAAAACCTGCGTCTTGTACTCAAGGCGGCGAAATGCGCGTGAATGAATGATGCGGGCGCGGTCGCGCTGAAACTGGGTCCGATAGGCGTGGCTTTGCTCTCGATACTTTCGGCCGCGCGAGTCGCCAGATTTTTGCGCGAATGGCGCGAGCGTGGCGCGTTCGGTCGCTTCCATTTCCTCACGCGTTTTCCAGGCGTTCTTCATCTGGCGATTAATCTTTTGATGTCGATCTTGCCGCTTCCAATTTTTCGCGCAAGGCACGCTCCACTCGTCGCGCTTCTAATCGCAGCACCAGGAGATCGAAAAGCGCGAGCAACATTGCGGTAAAAGTGAGCCAGATGCAGACGATCCAAAAGAGAATCACGCGCCATGGATGTTCCTGCGGATTCAACGCTGGCTGCAAAAATGTGAATCCCGCAATGAGCAGCAGAAGCGCGAGCGCTAGAAGCAACAGCATCGCTTTGCGCCGCGTGCTCTGACCGCGAATCACGCCGCGGGTCGCATGCACGACAAACGATGTGGTCCGCAAACGTTTTTCATCGGGCAAATTTTCCATCGAGCAGTTTTGACAGCGACGCGCGCTGGCTACTTGTCGATCTTACAATTCAAACAATCCGAGACAAACGGCTTCTCACGGCCGATCCGCGGTGCTTTCATAGTCATGGAATGAGAAGGCCGAAGTCAAAACCGCGAAGCCGCAAGAAAAAGGCGATCGCAAAGGGCAATGGGAAAACGAGTCCAGCTCTAAAAGAGCGCTTGGAAGCCGAATTCGCGCAGGCGGTGAAAAGCGCGAAATCTTATGTCGAGGATCCGCAACGTCTGCGTGAACTGTTCGAGGAAGCGGCAAAGCAGGCCGCGTCGATGCCGAAAGAACCGTTCGCGGAAACGTGGCCATATTTTCAAGCGATGTTGCGTTTGATTCGCGCCTATTCCCAAGGCAACTATCGCGACGTGCCCGAGAGCACGTTGGTTGTGATCATCGCGGCCATCATCTACGTCGTGAGTCCGCTCGATGTAATTCCCGACGCCCTTCCAGCGCTCGGTTATCTTGATGACGCAACTGTTCTGGCCTTAGCCGCGCGCAGAGCGCGACAAACGCTGGATGACTTCATGTTGTGGGAAACAACCGCTCTCTAAACCAGGAGCAGTGCCGGATTTTCGAGAAGGTGGCGAAGTTCTTTTAAATATTCCGCGCCGAGCGCGCCGTCGATAACGCGATGATCGCAGCTCATCGTGATCGACATACGATGGCCGGGCACAATTTGATCGGAATCATCAATCACCGGCACTTTGGTGACTTTTCCGACGGCGAGAATAAAACCCTGCGGCGGATTGATCACGGCGCTGAACGAATCGATGCCCATCCCGCCGAGATTCGAAACCGTAAATGTGCCGCCCTGAAATTCTTCCGGCTTCATCCGTTTGTTGCGCGCACGACTGGCGAGGTCTTTTACCTGCTCGCTGATTTCGCGAAGCGATTTGTTTTGCGCGGCCCGAATCACGGGCGTCAGCAATCCATCTTCGATTGCAACCGCGATCCCAAGATCGACATCGGCATATTGGACGAACGCATCGCCGTCGAATGAAGCATTGACGCGCGGCACTTTAACCGCTGCCTGCACCGCCGCTTTCAAAACAAAATCGTTGACCGTGATTTTCGCCGTGTCCGCGCCTTCGCCGGCCGATTTCAGTTCCTCGCGCGCAGCCATGAGCGGCGCGGCGTTGATCTCGATCGTTAGATAAAAATGCGGTACCGGCCCAAGACTCTCGACTAAACGCTGCGCGATGATTTTCCGCATCCCGGAAAGTTGAATGCGTGCGCCTTCGCCGGCTTTGATTGATGGGGCTGAAGGTTTCGCCGCGGCTGGCGTTTTTTGCGCTGGCGCAGGTCCTTTTGTTTTTGCAGCCGCGCGGACATCGGTTTCAGTGACGCGACCGTCGGGACCAGTTCCTTTAACGCTGGCAAGATCGACACCAAGCTCAGCAGCGACCCGTCGCGCCACTGGTGACGCTTTTATTCGCGCTTCCCCACCATTGTCGATCTTCGCAACGGGCGCAGCTTCTTTTTCTTTTTTCTCAGCCGGCACCGGCTTCTCCGTTTCCGCTTGCGGCTTCTTTTCCTTTTTCTCTTCGGCTTTTGGTTCTTTCGGTTTCTCTTCTTCTTTGGGCGCTTCTTCCTTCTTCGGAGCTTCCTCGCCCTCTCCGCCGATGAACCCGATCTTGTCGCCGACCTTCACCTTCCCGCCTTCTTCAACATAAATTTCGGTGAGTGTGCCGTCCTCTGGCGATTCCCATTCCATCGTCGCCTTGTCGGTTTCGATCTCGGCAATCACTTCGCCGGCCGAAACTTTGTCGCCCTTTTTCTTCTTCCACGAGACGAGGGTGCCCTCCGTCATCGTGTCGCTCAGCTTCGGCATTTGAATCTCAGGCATTGCTCGTCAGGCGTAGCAAACTTTTTTTACAGCGGCCATCAACTTGTCGGCATTTGGCAAAACGAATTTCTCAAGCCGCTCGTTGTAAGGCATCGGCACATCCTCTTGAGAAACGCGCATGATCGGCGCGTCGAGCTCATCAAAAATGTTTTTCTGAATTCGGTAACAAACTTCCGCACCGACGCCACAGAACGGGCGATCCTGTTCGACAATCACAACGTGATGCGTTTTCGCGACGGAGTTGAAGATCATTTTCTCATCCAACGGTTTGATCGAACGAAGATCGACGATCTCGGCCGAAATATCTTCCTCTTCGAGCTGAGCGGCGACAGCGAGCGCGAGGGGCACAGTTTGCGCGTAACAGATGATCGATACATCGCTGCCTTCGCGTTTCACTTCCGCTTGCCCCAGCGGAATGAGCAGTTCTTCGTCTGGCGGTTCAACCATTCCTTTCGAGCTGTAGAGAAGCTCAGCTTCTAAAACGAGAACGGGATTGTCATCGCGCACGGCGGTTTTCAACAAACCTTTGGCATCGCGCGGTGTGGCCGGAGTGCATACTTTCAATCCCGGCGCGTTTGCATAAAGCGACTCAGTCGCGTGCGAGTGAGTCGCGCCGAGCTGATGCGCCGGTCCGTTCGGCCCGCGAAAAGTGATCGGGATGTTGAACTGGCCGCCGGACATCATGAACATATTGGGCGCGTTGTTCACGACCTGATCGAAAGCCACGAAAGAGAAGCTGAAGGTCATGAACTCGATGATCGGTCGCAATCCGACCATGGCCGCGCCGATACCGAGTCCGGCGAAACCGTTTTCGCTGATCGGAGTATCGACGATCCGTTTCGGCCCGAACCGCTCGAGCAGCCCCTGGCTCACTTTGTAAGCACCCTGGTATTCCGCCACTTCCTCGCCCATCAGAAAAACATTCGGATCGCGTTGCAATTCTTCGGCGAGCGCTTCGTTCAGAGCCTGGCGGTAAGTGATCTCCCTCACGCTTTTTCTCGGTTGAAGTAGACGTAGTCGTAAGCTTTTTCGACCGGCAACTCTGGGCTGCTCTCAGCGAATTTCACCGACGCCAGCACAGTCTCCTTCGCTTTCCTATCGAGCGCGTCGAATTGTTCGTTGGTCAGTTTGGCTTCGCGCGTGAGCTGCGCGCGCAGACGGATGATCGGGTCATCGAGTCGGTATTTCTCCAACTCTTCTTTCGTTCGATAACTGGCCGGATCGGACATCGAGTGGCCACGATAACGATAGGTGCGGATTTCAATAAAAGCCGGATGCGGATCTTTGCGGATCGAGGTGACGATCTCACTCAGCTTGTCGCGGACTTCGCGGAAGTTCATTCCATCAACGATCTCGCCGGGGATATCGTAGCCTTCGGCGCGATCGACGATTTGCTTCAAGGATGTCGATCTCTTCACCGAGGTGCCCATAGCGAAAAGATTGTTTTCACAAATGAGGACGACCGGCAGTTTGTAAAGCGCGATCAGATTCAACGCTTCGTGGAATGAGCCTTGATTGATCGCGCCATCGCCAAAGAAACAAAGCGTGACCCGATCTTCTTCACGATATTTCGAGGCGAACGCCATTCCCGCCGCCAGTGGAACGTGCGCGCCGACGATCGCGTGGCCGCCGTACATGTGATTTTTCTTGTTGAAAAAATGCATCGAACCGCCGAGCCCTTGCGAACAGCCTGTTGCCTTTCCGAAAAGTTCAGCCATGCACGCGTTCGCACTCGTCCCCCGCGCAAGTGCGTGACCATGATCGCGATAAGCAGTGATGATGTAATCGTCATCGCGCACAGCCGCGACCGCGCCGGCGACCACTGCTTCCTGGCCAATGTAAAGATGGCAGAAGCCGCCGATCTTCTGCGCTTGATACTGCTGGCTCGCGCGTTCCTCGAAACGCCGGATCAGCAGCATCAGCGCGAGCATCTCGACCTCGTCGCGTTGCTCGGGCCGCTGCATCGAAATTTACGCGACGCGAGACAATGCAGCTCCAGAGCGCGCCCGGCTGGTTTTTCGCCCGAAATTCATGCACGCGACAAAAAGGAGCGTGAAGAACAGATCGCTGAGGATCGTATTAAGGAAAAACATCCAGGTCGGCGTCGCGCTGTATTCGGGCAAGCCGACGGTAAGCGCTTGAATCAGCCCGGCAAAATTTTTCACGTAACCCGGATCACTCAGCCACGAGAACGAGTTCGTGATCAAATAGAAGATTGTCGATCCAACAATCGAAGCTGGAAGCAATGTTTTGAGCGACGCGCGGTGCTGCAATGCGAGTCCAATTAATCCGACGAGGGCGAGTGCGAGGTAGCGACCAACAATGTGCGGTTCAATCAGAGTCGCGCCGTAGTAATAATTCAGAAACAAATCGGAAACGAAAAGCGCACCGAGTGGAACTGAAAATTTGAACTTCGTCGGGAAATAAGCCGCACCACAAAGCGCGATCGCAGCGAGCGGTGCGAAGTTCGACAGCCACGTCGCACCGGAATGAATTAAGAGTGCTGCCGCGATGCGATAAGCGACGGCCGACAAAATAAGAATGAGCGCCGGGATCATTGGGAGAAATTTAGCCGTCCTGCGAGAGTTGCAAAGGTGATTTGAGCCGTGTGTTCAGACTTTCAAGGTGTCCCCGACCCGTTGCTGCCACAGATGAATCTCGTCAGTCAATCGTTTGATCGTGTCGCTCTGGCTCGCGTCGACATAAAGATTGTGGCGCTCGTCGGGATCGTCCCGCAAGTTGTAGAGCTCGTTCTTATCTTTGTCGCGAAGACAAAGCTTCCAACCGTCGGGCGTGACAATGGCGCGGGTCGACTCGCCCAGCGCTTGCTTGATCTGATCTTTGCTCCCAAGCTTGGTGTGTTTGTTAATTTTTTCTTTGCCCGGCGCCCATTCGATAAACACCGACTCAGGCGGCATGGTCTCGCCTCGAACCAAAGCGGCTCTGCTTTTTCCGACAAATTGTGGATCGGGCGTCTTGCCGAGGAGATCGAGCATGGTCGGCGCAAAGTCGATGTGGCTGATCGGTTGCGCGACGCGAAACGATTGCTTTTGGCCTGGTACTCGAACCAGGTACGGCACGCCGGCCGATTGCTCGAACATAAATCGCTTACCCAACAGCCCATGTGCCGTCATCATGTCACCGTGGTCGCTTGTTAAGACGGTGATGGTTTGGTCAGTGAGCGCGAGCTCGTCCACCTTCGACAAGATTGTGCCGATGCAATGATCGATCTCGGTGATAAGACCGAAATATTTTTGTTTGATCTCGCGATACCGGTCAGCGCTGCGATGTCGATTGCGATAGAGCTCTTCTCGCAAGCGATAATGCAGCGGCATGTCTTCGCCAAATCTGTCGTTATTACTTGCGTCCAATGAAATAGATTCCAGCGGATGCTCGTCGTTGAACGGGCCGGTGTAAGGCGGATGCGGTTCGATGAAGGCAACAAAAGCGATAAATGGCCGGTCACGGTAACGCTCCAAGAATTCGCACGCCTTGATTTCGACAAACTTCGCTTTTGAGAGCTCAAACGGCACATTTCTCGAGTAGGTCCGACTGAAATATTTTCCATGATCGGGTTTGTGCCCTTTTGCGATCAGGAATTTGGTATAGTCGGTAACGCCTTGAATCCTGTGGTTGCTCACCGCACTTTTGAAAGATTCTTCAATCGAAGCCCAGTCTTCGAATCCGCGCTGAGCGGAAAATTCATCGCCTAGATGCCACTTGCCAAAGTAGCCGGCGCGATAGTCAGAGTCGGCAAGGAGTTCCGGCAGGCATTTATATTTGTGGGAGAGAGAGGCCTCATTATTGGTGCACCCATTGGCGTGCGGCCACGTCCCGCTGAATAAGGACGAGCGCGACGGCGCGCAGATTGGATGGGTCACGTAAGCGCGCTCAAAGACGGTCGATTGCGAAGCGAGCTTGTGAATGTTAGGCGCGTGAACGTCGCTTGCGCTCCCACCGACAACGGTGTCGGCACGCAATTGATCCGGCAGAAACACGATCAAGTTTGGCTTACGCGGCAGTTTTGCGGACTGAGCGCGCAGCCGGGCGCTAACGACCACAGCCGCTGATCCGAGTGCAGCAGTCCGAACGAATCGACGGCGAGAGAAAGCGGAGTTCACAGAAATTGCCGAAAATTTAGACGTCCCTTTCGTCCATGCAAAACTCATTTGGACATTTGTCGGGCGCAGTAGTGATTGTCTGATTAGACCTTCAAAGTGTCACCTACGCGCTGCTGCCAATGATGAATCTCATCTGTTAAACGAGCGATGATCTCTCGCTGTTCGCTGCGATAATAAAGATTAGACCGCTCCTCAGGGTCTTCTCTGACGTTGTAGAGCTCGTTCTTATCCTTGTCGCGAAGACACAGCTTCCAACCGTCCGGCAAGACGATGGCGCGCGTGGATTCATCGAGAGCTTGGCTAATTTTCTCCTTGTTCGCCAGCGTCGTGTGTTTATTGATTTTTTGTTTCCCCGGCGCCCATTCGATAAAGACGGATTCCGCAGGCGCAGTTTCGCCGCGAGCCAATCTCGCTTTGCTTTGGCCTGCACACTGCGCTTGAGCCGGCTTCCCCAAGAGATCCAGCATTGTTGGGGCAAAATCGATATGGCTGATGGGTTGGGCGCAACGCAAAGACCGCTGTTGCTCCGGCATTCGGATAAGATATGGCACCCGTGCTGATTGTTCGAATATGAGTTGTTTGCCCAAAATGCCATGGCTGCTCATCATGTCGCCGTGATCGCTCGTCAACACGATGATCGTCCGCTCGGAAACCCCGAGATCATCTAACTTTGCCAAAATCGCGCCAGTGCTGTGGTCGATCTCCGTGATCAGGCCGAAATATTTTCGCTTAGTGTCCCGATAACGTTCGCGGCTGCCGAGTTTGTTCCGGTAAAATTCCTGTATTAGCCGAGACCGCAGCGGGATCTCCTCTCCAAACACGTCATCAGCACTTGTATCCAGCTGGATCATATCAAGTGGATGCTCGTCATTGAAGGGACCGTTATACGGTTCATGTGGCTCCCAGAAAGCAACAACCATCAGGAATGGTTCACTGCCGTGCCGATCGAGAAAGTCACACGCTTTTGTTTCAAGAAACTTTGGTTTGGAAAATTCGAACGGTAGCTTACTCCCAAAATCGAAGGTGAAGTATTTACCCTTGTGTGCATCGGGCTGGCATCCCTTCGATAGGAGAAACTTTGTGTAATCACTGACTGTGTCCGTGCGGTGCAGACGCAACGCATGATGTATGCGCTCCACAGACTTGAACGACTCCATAATCGACGCCCACTCTTGAAAACCGCGTTGTGCCGAAAACTCATCTCCGAGATGCCATTTGCCGAAATAACCAGTGCGGTAGTCGGAATCAGCGAGCATTTCTGGCAAGCAAAGAAATTTCTGCGGGAGCACGCACTTGTTGTTGGTGCAACCGTTCAAATGCGGCCAAGTGCCGCTCATTAATGATGAACGCGATGGCGTGCAGATTGGCTGCGTCACGTAGGCGCGCTCAAAGATGGTCGATTGCGAAGCGAGCTTGCGAATGTTGGGCGCATGAACGGCATTCGAGCTCTCACCAAAAACAGTGTCGGCGCGCAACTGATCCGGAAGAAACACAATCAAGTTCGGTTTGCGCGGAAGCTTGGCCGGCTGCGCGCGAAGGTGCGCGGCCAAGGCGACACCGGCAGATCCCAGCGCGGTAGTGCGAATAAAATGACGACGCGAGAAGTCAGAATTCACAGGAACTGAAATCTTAGACGCCCAGCGCGATCTGCAAAGCGCATTCACCGCCGCGGATCGCAACGCGGTGCTACGGACGGCTTAAGTTACTTCCGGCCGCCGCTGGCGATAAAAGCGTTGAGTCGAGCTTTGCGACGATCGGCCGCATTGCGATGAATGATGCCGCGCTTGGCTGCTTTATCGAGCGCCGAAATGAGGCTGCGAATCTGTTCGGCATCAGGTTTAGCCGTACTGTGAACGCGCTTTTGTAGCGTCCGCAAACGCGTCCGCACGCTGCGGTTTTGGTGAGCGCGAGCGAGCGATTGCCGGGAACGTTTCGCTGCGGACTTGGTATTGGCCATGGGTTACTCCCGAAAATTTACGAGGCGTGGACGCTCGCGCAGACCGCCAAAATGTCAAGATATCGATCTTGAATCAGGCACGCGGACCGGATGCGATCTTAGTTTGGGAAGAATCTCGTTTTGGTCCGGAAGCAGGAGCGTCAAAACCGTAAACTTCGGGGTCGGCCATCTTCGAAGCTTTCGGCAATCGATCCTGAACAATCTCAACGGGAGCGCCGAGCGGAAGCTGGTTGTAAAGTGCGGTCACGTCGCTCGATCTCATGCGGATGCAGCCGAAGCTGGCTGGCCGGCCAATCGTTCTCTCCTCGTTAGTTCCGTGAATGTAAATGCAGCGCTTGAAAGCATGCGCGTTCGAGACTTGCAATCCACGCAGCCAGATAATGCGCGTCATCACCGGATCGCGGCCGGGAGTATTCGGCGTCAGAATCTCGCCGGTCCAGCGACGATTATGAAAGACGGCTCCAAACGGAGCGTGGTCGCCGATTTTTTGCGCAACCTGCAATAATCCAAGCGGAGTGGTGAGACTGCCCCAGGCATCGCCCAAGCCATATTTCGACGTCGAAATCGGATACGTCGCTGCAATCGCTCCGTTCTCGATCAGCATTAGCTTTTGGTCCCGCACACTGATGATGACGCGAGTGGAAAGAGTCGGGGCCGGAATGGTAACGGCCCGAAGGGGCAAAGCGCACAAAATCAACACACCGACGAGGGCGAAGGGACGAAACATCCGCGCTCTACTACTCCAAAAACCCGCCTTGTCACGCGGGAATTGGAGAGGGCGAGCGCGAAGCGCCGAAAGTAAATTTCGGCGACCAAGGCAGGAGCGACGAAAGCGAGACATAGAAAAAGCCGCCTTGAAACATGAGCAGGAATGGTACCGACAAGAACTGCCCATGAGTTATTGCGAACCAGACGAAGTAGCTGAAATAGATCGCGAACGCCATTTCCACCAACGGCAAAGTCGATTTCAGCGCGCGATATCTACAGCTCCGCCAAGACTGCGATCGTCGTTCGATCCCGTACTTCGGCGTTCGTGTGAAATCCGATTTGTGATTGAAGATCGCTTCCAGGACCGCACGCGCGTTGTTAAGCGAGAGACCGATTCCGAGCGCGAGCAAGCACGGAAGGAGCAACATTTGTTTCATCCAAGTGCGCGGATGAAGCTCGCGTTGCGCACAAACGTAAAAGACCGCTACTGACACTGACGCAGTTAGAAAAATCGGGACGTCGATCAAGAAAGTGCGGACCCAACCCGATTGCGGCCCGCCGGCAGAGGGATGCAAAAGCACGCACAAACAGGCCAGAAGCAGATATGCAAAATTCGAGACCAAGTGGCCAGTTGCTTCAGCTTTAATCGCGAATGGAAGCTCGCTCCGCCAAATCCGCGGCAGCAACTTCTTGCACGTTTGAATGGAGCCTTTGGTCCAACGGTGCTGTTGTGATTTGAAACCATTCATGTCGACTGGCAACTCCGCTGGCGTGACGACGTCGGGAAGGAAAATAAACTTCCATCCGACCAGCTGCGCGCGATAACTCAGATCGAGATCTTCACAAAGGGTGTCGTGCTGCCAACCGCCGGCCTCCTCGATGCATGAGCGCCGCCAAAGGCCGGCCGTGCCGTTGAAATTAAAAAAGCGTCCACTTCGGCTGCGCGCCGTTTGCTCGAGCAAAAGATGGCCGTCCAAAAACATGGCCTGCATGCGCGTTAGCAGCGAGTAGCCTCGATTCAAATGGCCCCAGCGACTTTGGATCATCCCGATTTTCGGATCGGTGAAAAAATGGATTGTGCGCTGGAGCAAATCTGGCGGCGCTACGAAATCGGCGTCGAGAATGCAGATGAACTCGCCGGCCGCCGATTCCAGTCCGACCGCAAGTGCACCTGCCTTGAATCCCGTCCGGTCGACCCGGTGAATGAGCTGAACATCGAAACCGCGCTGACGCAATTCCTTAACGCTGGAAGCGGTCACTGCCCGAGTGTCATCAGTAGAATCATCCAGGACCTGGATTTGGAGCAGGTTTCTCGGGTAATCCACTTCGCTGACCGAACGCAGAAGACGCTCCACCACGTAAACTTCATTAAAAATCGGAAGCTGCACCGTTACCTTTGGCAGCTGGCGAAACCGGCCGGCTGGAACAGCCGCACGTTTGCGGTTCTTCAGGAAAAGATAAATGATGAAATACCGGTGAACGCCGTAGGCAGAGAGACCGATGAGCACGGCGAGGTAACACGCCGTCCAAATCACGTAGCCGAGGCTTCCTTGCATAAGGTTGGCTGCCAGTTACTAAGACAGCAGGTGCGCATGATGGCGCTTCCGCCGCCAGCGTCAAATCAAAAATGGCGCGCTTGCCTCGGCAAAACGGAGCCAAAGCGCATCAAAATTCGCACGATGTCGATCTTAATCGTGTCACTGCTCGTATCGACAGTAATCGCCGCGAATCAGGAGGAGCCAAACGAAGATAAACAGCACGAGCGCGAAGAGCTCGGCGTCAATCCCTACACCACGCCTTCAATCGAACGGATCTTTGCCCAACTCGATCAGCTTCGACCGCTGCCGTTCGATCAATTGAAGCATAAACTTCCGCAATCGATCACCGCCGGGCGCGAGCAGAAAGGATTGATCTTTGGCGGATTGATTGCGGATGGTTTTCTGATTGTCGAAGCCGAGAAGAAGAATCTGGTCGAAAAGTTCGGACGCGTGTTGACGGAACACGCGCACGCACTTGGTGTGGGTGGCCGCGTGATGCGCCACAGCGCGAGTCTGACCGAACTAGGTCGACGCGGCGATTGGCCGCAAGTCCGTCAGGAACTGATCGCGACGCAAGCAGATGTGGAACAAGCAATGGTCGAATTGCGCGACGAAAAAATGGCGCACTTAATCAGTCTCGGAGGCTGGTTACGCGGATTGGAGATTTCCGCCGGAACGGTGGAAGCGGAATTCTCGCCGCAGCGCGCAAAGGTCTTGGCACAACCAGACTTGGCGGACTATTTCGGCGCGGAATTGAAAACGCTGCCGCCGCCACTCGCGCACACGCCGCTCTTTGAAAAGATTCGCAGCAGCATAAAGAAATTGCAGCCGATATTGAGCAAAGCGCCTGACGCGCTCACTCGGGCAGATGCGGGTGCGATTCGGGCGGAAGCGAGTGAGTTAAACTACGCGATTCGGCAGGGCGAATAATCGCTCTCTCTGGCGCTCAGCGGCAAGCGCTCTGCTGCTATGCTATCTTGCCAACCAAGTGGTATGCCATTCCGATACCTTACGAAGAAAGGCCGGCACGACCGGTTCGAGCGTTTCAACATTGTTGTCTCGATCCTTTTGGCCGGTTGGGTGCCTTCCATTCTGACGGTTTGGTTTTCGTACGCCTTTCTCACCAAAATGCTGGAATCGAGCATTTTGCGAGACCGGCAAACATTCGTGCAGCTGATCAGCCGCCTCGTCGGTGATGATCTCAGCGGAACTGAAGGCATTATCGATTATTATCAAACGCTTCCGGACGTTTCGCAGATTCTGAATTCATCGAATCCGCAGTCGGCTGCACAGCAATGGCTCGGCAGCACTTTTTATGCGCACCCCCGGATCGACGGCATGTTTCTCACCGGTCGCGACGGGCGATTGATCGCTTCGATTCCTTACAACCCGGCGATGATCGGGAAGGATTTCGATTCTAATTTATGGCGGCCGCAGGCGGAAAAAATTTCAGGCGCCTTCGTTTCACCGGTCCATCCGCGTTTTTCCGATAAGCGAATCGTTACCGACATCGCGGGTGCGGTGCGCACGCCTGATAAGAACATCGCCGGTTATCTCGGCGTCTCGGTGTTGGTGGAACGAATCGGCCGCCGTCTTTCCACGATTCAATTCGCCGACCAATCAAGCTGCCAAGTCATCGATCAAAACGGACAAGCGCTGTTCATGAACGATTTTCGACCCAATCCCGGAACCTCCTCAGCGCGCGAATCGATCCTCCCCAAGGAAATTAACGAAATGAAGAAAGGGAATCTCGAACGCGGCGGCAATCTTTATTCCTTCAGCCCGGTAGAATCGACCGGATGGACCGTAGTCGTGAAACAACCGAAAGATGTCGCTTACAAACCGGTGCACGATCTCGTCGGCCGCATGTCCGTGCTCGCCGCATGGCTGATGGTGCTGACCACTATCTTCGCATGGCTTGGCGGAATTTTTTATCGTCGCCAAACCGAGGCCGCTCGCCGCATCGAGCGCGAAGTGATTTTTAGCGAGAAAATCCTCGCCAATATGCCGGTCGGCATCGCCTTTGTCGATCCAGTGTCGAAAAAATTCGCGCAAGCCAACGAAGCGTTTAGCCAAATGGCACAACGCTTTGGCGGTTTGCCCCACCGTCGCGAAATCACCGAGGCATCCTACGATGATGTGAAGATCGCGCCGGCCGATGCAATTGAGCGCGTTCTCTCTTTCGGAACGCCATTTCAATTGATCGAGCAACGATTCCAGGACGAAGGCGGCATGATTCACTTCGTCAACGTCACCCTTTTGCGCCTGCAAGCCGCGGACCAGACGATTCAAGGCGTGCTCTATTTCGTGGAAGATAAAACTCGCGACGTCACTTTGCGCCACGAGCTCATCAACGCCAACGCCGCGAAAGATCAGTTTCTCGCGCTGCTCTCTCACGAATTGCGCAACCCCCTGTCGCCCGTCATCGCGATGGTTGGAGAATTGGAAGCCATGACTCCGCGATCGCCCAAGCTGCGGCAAGCGCTTGAAGTCATTCGACGCAACGTCGAATTGGAAGCGCGCTTGATCGACGACCTGCTGGACGTGACGCGCATCGCCAAAGGCAAATTGCAACTCAGTTTCGAGGTCGTTGATGTGCACGAAATTTTGCAGCGGGTCTATGAAATTTGCCGCGAGGACATGGCCAAGAAATCAATCGAGGCAAAATTTGAGCTCAACGCGCAACACGTCCACATCGAAGGCGACCCGGCGCGATTGCAGCAGGTGTTTTGGAATCTCGTCAAAAACAGCGTCAAGTTTACGCCTGCCAACGGTCGAATCACGGTCGCGACTTCCAACACTCTGCCCGAAGACATTGAGATTCGCATCAGCGACACCGGAATTGGCATTGAGGAGGAAAAGATCGGAAAAATCTTCAACGCATTCGAGCAGGGACAAACCTCTATCACGCGGCGCTTTGGCGGACTCGGTCTCGGCCTTGCCATTTCCAAGTCGATGGTCGCTGCGCACCGCGGGAAAATTCGAGTCGAGAGTCCGGGCAAAGATAGAGGCGCAACCTTTATTGTTGAGCTGAAAACGGTCGCGGCACCGGCAGGAGCAGAAAATGGCGCGGATGATGAACGTCCAGTTGTCGCAGAAAATGAACGCGTTCTCTCACGCCGGCATCGGCTTCTCGTCGTGGACGATCACGCCGATACGTGCACCGGAATGAAAATGATGCTCGAACGCCGCGGCTACGATATAACCGTCGCGCATTCCGCCAGTCAGGCGGTCGAAAAAACTCAGCGGGAAGATTTCGACTTGCTTATCAGCGACATCGGTTTGCCAGACCGAAGCGGTTACGAGTTGATGAGGGAATTGCGGCAGAGCAAAGGCTTGCTTGGAATTGCGCTCAGCGGTTTCGGAATGGAGGCCGATGTCAATAAGGCGCGTGATGCCGGCTTTTCCGAGCACCTGACCAAGCCGATTAACTTTGACCGGCTCGAGCAAGCCATTCGTCACCTTCTCGAATCGACGTCTTGAGCCGCTATCGGCGAAGATGTCGATCTTATCACAAATTACTGACCGTTGGGCTGCGCCGCTGCCGGGGTTTTCTTGGCCGCGGCTTCCTTCAATTCGCGTGACAGTTTTTCCACGCGTTGCCGCATCACTTTGCCGGCCTTGAATTTCACCGTCGCGCGCGATGGAATGACGAAACTACTGCCGGGTTGATTTGGGTTTCGTCCCACCCGCGGTTTGGTCAATCGCGGTTGAAAAATTCCAAAATTGCGCAGTTCAACCGGAACGTTGTTGGCCAAACTGTCGGTAATTTTATCGAGGGTGCGTTGGACAATGTCGAAGACCTGGTGTTGCACCATTCCGGTCTGGTTGCTGATCGCAACAACAATGTCGCGTTTCGTAAGTTTTGCCATACTCCAAAGAGGAATCGTTCGCCACGGCACAATCGCGGGCAAAATTGGCGAAGAAAAGTAAATTCTTTAGCCCGAGCAGCCTAGGGGAACGGTCGAGACTACTCAGCGCGCTGTCACCGGCCGTCGCAAAAGGCGGCTCAAATAATAATCAAAAGCCGTCTGCTCGGCCAATTCCTTGCGTCGCGCTTTGAGCTGGCCCTGCATCAAACCGAGTTTTGTGAAGACACCGTTCCAATCCGTCTCCAGACGGCGGACTTCGTCATTCGAAAGATCGCGGACGCCACGGACGGACACACCTCGCTGCAAAACACTCATCGCTTTGCCCGAGACCTCCGCCAGAATATTCAGTTCGCGAAGGACGTACTCGATCTCTTGCAAAAGATTGGCGCGGATTTCGGTGAACTGGCGTTCTTGTTCGGTCGATATAATCGGCTTGGCCTTATCCAGGCCGTAGGTGATTAGATCGTGGAGTTTTTTCCAGTTCTCCAGCTGCAACGCGACCAAACGCAGCTTTGTCTCGAGCTTCGTGTCGCGCATCGCAATAGTCTCAAACACCAACCAGCTCGAGCGTTTCATCGAGCTTTTGCAGGTTATCAATAAGCAGGTGAGCCCACGGGCGATTCACAGTTTGCTCCTGGCTAATGATCCCTTCCTCAAAATAGAAGCGGCCCTGCCGCCACCGGAAAATCTCGGCCACCGCGGCCTCGCCTAGGACTGACCCGAACACGGCATGCCGCACTGCGCCCTGCTGAAGATAGATCTCGCTGTTGCCGCGGCCCGATTTAAAGGTAAAGCGCCCGCTGCGTTGGCTTAAGCAGCTCATTTGCAAAATCTCGGCCGCCGAAAATTGGTTAAGATTTCCAATGAGCGAATGACATGGATCGATTCCTTCCGCAGCCGTACCTGCATGCAAATCCAGCGAACGCACGAACCTCGTTAAGGTTACACGCAATCGTCGCGTGCTTCGGCCGATCACCAGAAGTTCGATATTCTGTTCTTTCGCTCTCGATCCGACATCTGTGCGGCGCCCGCCCTCAAGCAAACACGCGATGGTAAGGGAGGGAAAATGTTGCCGCAGATTTGTCGCCTGCTCAAGGGCAAGCGCAGCATCGCCCTCGATGATTAGGCCATCGAAATTTTCCTCGAGAAGCGCCTGCACTGCTTCGGACAAGTTCCGCACATTCTGCGTCTCCAAATCCTCGATCTGGTCGAGAATGGCGAGCGCCCGGTCTTGGAAGACAGGGTCGGTGTTTACGGTCAGGACTCTAGTTTCCACAATTCCCAAATAGGTGTTAAAGCCTATAGCAGGAACCTTGCCGGGGGCATTTACCCAGCGCGGCTTCTAGCCTCTCCACTCTTCCCGGGGCGGTGGCTCGGCAAAATGCTCCGGGGCAACCGCGTGCGCCGTCCGAAAATGAACCTTCGCCACCTCCCGAAGGACACCTGCGCCCTTACTTTCAACCAGCTTTTCGGCGGTTGTTTTCACCGCTGGAGAGACTCCCCGCTCCAATCGCATTCCGAGCTTCTTTCCCTCCCGTTCCAGCCAGTTAATGAAGGCCTCCCGCGCCAGAATTGATGCCGCCGCCACCGCGATGTCCGATTCCGCTCGCGGCCGTTGTTGAATGTCGATCTTACGGCCGTGGCGAAGCAACGATTGTTCGATCAACCGGGCATCCGCGAATTGGTCGGACAATGAACGCGGGCAATCCGGTTTTTTTGCCAGCAAGTTTTCGATCACCCGGGCGTGGCCCCAGGCCAGGAGCTTGTTCAGGTTCCCGAATTTTTCATACAGCTCGTTGTATTTCGTCGGACCGATCAACACGACTTCCACCAGACCCATCGAATTTTTTCGAATCGCGTCCGCCAAGGTTCGAATCCGCGCATCGGAGCTGATTCGCTTGCTGTCCTGCACCCCCGCCTCGACCAGTTTCCGCGCGATCCCGCGGTCAACATAAACGCCTGCGACCACGAGGGGCCCGAAGAAATCACCCTTGCCGCTTTCGTCCACGCCGAAATGCGGCTCGAACATTTCTGGCGCGTGTACTTCTTCGTAGCCAAGCTTCGCTTCACCCAGAATTTTCGGTTCCAGCTCGAATTGCACAAATTCTTCCACGCCCTTGCCCTGAATGAGCACCTTTGGCCCTTTCTCGTAAACCGCCACGCTCAGTTTATTTTTCTGACCAAAGAAAAGCGTGTACTGCTTCGGGGAAAATTCGAAACCCAGTTCATCCAGCAGCGAACGGAGTTTGCCTGCTTGATCTTTTGTCAGGAGATGGGTGTAAGAATACATTCGCAGAAAACGTCCAACGCTCAACGCTCAACGTCCAACGCTCAACTCAGAATTGGACGTTGAACGTTAAACGTTAAATGTTGACCATTTGCTGAAGATCGACATCTCCAAGAAAAATGGTCGCGCCTTTCGGCGTTCCCTTCTTCGCTGGTACCATCAACACCGCCGCGATCTTCCCTGGCGCCGAACGCGGGATCCGTACGCGGTTCTTGCTTCCGAGTTCATGCTTCAGCAAACCCAAGTCGCTACGGTGCTGCCGTATTACAAAAAGTGGCTGCAACGATTCCCAAATTTTGCGGCGTTAGCTCGCGCCTCGGAAGCCGAAGCGCTCCACGCCTGGCAAGGTCTTGGTTATTATGCGCGCGCCCGAAATCTTCACGCGACCGCGAAACGGGTGGTAGATCGACAACGTGGACGATTTCCACAATCGATCGAGCAGATGCAATTGCTCCCCGGCGTCGGAAAGTACACCGCGCATGCCCTTGCCACATTCGCTTTCGATCAGCCTGTGGCGATTGTCGAAGCGAATACTTCCCGCGTTTTGTCGCGTTTCTTCGATTTGCGAATTCCAATCGATTCGACGGCCGGACGGAACGCGCTTTGGAATTATGCCGCCTTTCTCGCTCCGAAAAAGTGCTCAGCCGCGTATAATTCAGCGCTTCTCGATCTCGGCGCGTTAGTGTGTCTCCCATGCAAACCGAAATGCGGAATTTGCCCGGTCAAAAAATTCTGCCGTGCCAAAAATCCGGAGTCGTTACCAATCAAACGACCGCGTCCTGGAACACAGCAGCTCGTTGAGCAACACTCGTTTATCAGTCGAAACGACAAGCTGTTGCTCGAAAAATCGGCTAATCGCTGGCGCGGCATGTGGATTTTGCCGGCCTTCAAACTTGACGGCTTAAAGCCGTCAAGTTCGCGGCGACGTCCGGTTTACAAGTCGGTGTTTCCGTTTACCCACCATCGCGTCATGCTCCAGGTGTTTCGCCAGCGGCTGGGCAAGATCAACAGCCACCGGCAACGCTGGTTCCCGTTTTGCAAACTCAAGTCGATTCCCATTCCATCTCCTCACCGGCGTGCGATTGAGGCGCTTCTGAATTAAGAGTTGGACGTTGAACGTTCGGCGTTGGACGTTTTCTGTTTCCAATTAATTATGTCGACGTGAAGACCGTTCCCAACGAGCGCGGCCATTTCGGGTTATACGGCGGGATGTTTGTGCCTGAGACGCTCATGTCGGCGCTCCACGAACTGGCCGCCGAATACGATCGCGCAAAGAAAGATCAGACGTTTCAAGATGACCTGTCGATCTTGCTCCGCGACTTCGCCGGTCGCCCGACACCGCTTTATTTCGCCGAGCGCCTCACCCGCAAACTCGAAAGCGCGAAGATTTATCTAAAGCGCGAGGACCTGCTCCACACCGGCGCGCACAAAATCAATAACGCGCTCGGACAAATCCTGCTCGCGCAACGAATGGGCAAACGCCGCATCATCGCCGAAACCGGCGCCGGTCAACACGGTGTCGCCACCGCGACCGTAGCGGCGCGGTTTGGTTGCGCATGCGTCATTTATATGGGCAAGGTCGACATGGAACGGCAAGCGTTGAACGTCGCGCGCATGAAATTTCTCGGAGCGAAAGTTGTTCCAGTCACCGCCGGCCAGGCCACGCTCAAGGAAGCAATCAACGAAGCGATGCGCGATTGGGTCACGAACGTGCGCACCACTCATTATATATTGGGCTCGGTGCTCGGCTCGCATCCTTACCCGATGATGGTGCGCGATTTTCAAAGCGTCATCGGGGTTGAAGCGCGACGCCAAATTCTCGAACGCGAAGCGCGCTTGCCGGATTTGCTCATCGCATGCGTCGGCGGCGGCAGCAACGCCATCGGTTTGTTCCATCCGTTCCTGCAAGATCGACATGTGCGGATGATCGGCGTCGAAGCTGGAGGCGAAGGAATTCGTACCGGTAAACATGCGGCCCGTTTTCAAGGGGGACGCCTCGGCGTACTGCAAGGCACAAAGACTTTTTTGCTCGCGAACGAAGAAGGGCAAATCGAATTGACCCATTCGGTGTCGGCCGGCCTCGATTACGCCGCAGTCGGCCCCGAACATTCTTACTTACGCGATCTCGGGCGCGTAGAATATACTTATGCAACTGACGATGAAGCACTCAGCGCCTTCCGCATTCTTTCCGAAACCGAAGGAATCATTCCCGCGCTCGAAACCGCGCACGCGATTGCTCACCTCGTCAAGAATGCGCCCAACATGAAGCGCGAACAGATTGTGATCGTGAACTGTTCCGGTCGTGGCGATAAAGATGTCGATGCAGCCGCGGCGGCGTTTGGATTGAAAGAGAATTCCAAGTCATGAGATCAATGACCGGATATGGCCGCGGTGAAACCGATCACAACGGCATCAAGTTCAGCGTCGAGCTCAATTCCGTGAACCGGAAGCAGAGCGACATTGTCATCAATCTGCCGCGCGATCTGGCCGCGCTCGAACCGCAGATTCGTCAAACCATCAACGAAAATATCTCGCGAGGCCGGACCAATGTCGTCGTCAGTTATCACAACGGCTCCAGCGGACTGCGCAAACTCGCGCTCGATAACGAGCTGGCGCGTTCATATCGCGACGCGATGCGCGCGTTGCAAAAGGACTTGGATGCGCCGGGCGAAATTACGATTGGCGCAATTTTGCAAGCGCCGGGCGTGATGCGCGCTCCAGAGGAAGCAATCGACTCAAACGCAGCGTGGCCGGCAGTCGAGCGAGCATTGCGTGTCGCGCTTACCGAGCTAATCAAAATGCGCGAACGCGAAGGCAAACATTTGGCCAAAGACTTGATTCGACGCCTGAAAGCGATGCGGAAACAAATCAAGGAAATCCGCGGCCTGCATCCCGAGGTCGTAAAAAAATATCGAGCGGCGCTTCTCGAGCGAATTCAAAAAGCGGGTTTGCCAATCTCGGTCGACGACGAGCGTTTAGTGAAAGAGATCACGTTCTTCGCCGATCGCGCGGACGTCTCCGAGGAACTCACGCGCGTGGAAAGCCACCTTGCGCAGTTCGCCCATCATCTCCGCCGGCACGAGCCTGTCGGTCGCACGTTGGAGTTCATCACTCAGGAAATTTTCCGCGAACTGAATACACTCGGAGCCAAGGCGAACGATGCCGCGATTTCGCAACGAGTCGTCGCTTGCAAAGCGGAGCTGGAAAAAATCCGCGAACAAATTCAAAACCTTGAGTAGCCGCTTTAGCCGTTACGGAATTCTTTTCGTCATTTCCGCGCCATCAGGCGCCGGCAAAACGACGCTCGTCGATGCTTTGCGAAAAACGTCCGAGTTCGTTTACTCGGTCTCTTGCACCACGCGGCCAGCACGAGAAGGCGAAGCGGAAGGCGAGGATTATCAATTCCTGGCGGAATCAGAATTCACGGCGCGCGTGAGAGCCGGAGAATTTTTGGAGCATGCGCAAGTTCACGGTCATTACTACGGCACACTGCTAAAACCAATTGTCGAAAATTTAAAAAACGGGCGCGATGTCCTGATCGACATCGACACGCAGGGCGCCGCCAATATCCGCAGCTCCAAAGACGAATTTATCCGTCAGGCGCTCGCAGACGTTTTCATTATGCCGCCGGACGTTGATGAATTGCACCGGCGTTTGACCAAACGCGGCACTGAAACGGCCGAGCAAATTGAAGCCCGTCTGGCGGCGGCAATTAGTGAAATGGAATCGTGGGCGAAATATCGCTACACCATCATCAGTCGAACCACCGAAGAGGATTTGCAGAAATTTCGACACATCATGAATGCCGAGCGATATTTGAGCCGACGCTTGATCCAAAAGTAATTGTCGATCCTGCCATGAGCAAAAATTCCAACCGGCGACCTGAAAAAACTGGAGCACGCAAGGTTGTGCGCTTGCGCGGCGCCGGCAAAACAATTGTTCTCGGCGTCACCGGCTCGATCGCCGCTTACAAGTCCGCCGAGTTGGCGAGTCTGCTCGTGAAACAGGGTCATAACGTTTTTGTGGTCATGACGCACGACGCAACGGAGTTCATTACGCCACTCGCCTTGCAAACCCTTTCCAAAAACCCTGTGATGACGAGTTTCTTCGATGAAAAAGAAAACTGGCGCCCCGGCCACATCGAATTGGCGGATCGAGCGAATCTGCTTTTGGTCGCACCAGCGACGGCAAACATCATCGCTGAGCTCGTGCATGGATTGGCCAATCATCCGCTGGCGGCGATCGCGCTAGCCACCCGCGCGCCGATTTTAATCGCGCCGGCAATGAACGGAAAAATGTGGTCGCATCCGGCCACGGTTGAGAATGTTGAGAAGTTGAAATCCCGCGGGGTCGAATTTATCGGGCCGGAAGAAGGAATGCTGGCGTGCGGTTACGAAGGGCTCGGCCGACTGTGGAAAGTCGAAGACATCGCTTTTCGCGCCGAATTTCTCCTCGCCCGCCAGGAAAATTTGATCGCGTGAGATTTCTCGTCACGGCCGGCCCGACACGCGAGCCGATCGATCCAGTCCGTTATCTCAGCAACCGGTCATCAGGAAAAATGGGCTACGCGATCGCGGAGGCAGCGATCGAAGGTGGCCACGACGTGGTTTTGATTTCCGGACCGGTGGATGTCGATCCACCGCGCGGAGCCGAGCTGACGTCCGTTTTAACCAGCGACGACATGTTCGGTGCCGTCCATGAACATCTGCACGATTGTGACGTGCTGGTGATGTGCGCGGCGGTCGCGGATTACAAACCAAAGCAGGTCTCCAGAGCCAAAATCAAAAAGCGCGGCGATAATCTTTCTCTCGAATTGATCCCAACGCGCGACATTCTCGCGTCGTTGCCCAAAGAAGATCGAAATTATGTTGTCGTCGGCTTCGCGGCCGAAACGGAAAATGTCGAAGCCAATGCGCAAAAAAAACTTCAGGAGAAGAATTGCGACGTCATCGTCGCCAACGACGTGAGTCGCACCGATTTTGGAATGGAGAGCGATGAAAATGAAGTCATAATTTTGTTTTACAGCGGCGAAATCAAAAAAATTTCACGCGCTCCGAAGACAATTGTGGCGCGTCAGCTCGTAAAAATATTTGCAAATGTTTGCGAAAAACGTTTGACAAAAAAAATCGCGTGATTACTTCGTCGTTAAGTGAAGTCATTCCCAACTCTTCACGAATTTCCGCGAAAGCGGATTGAAAGGGGGGAATAGAAGTCGATGGCTAAGAAAAAAAGGAAAGCAGCAAAAAGAAAAGCGAAGAAAAGAAAGAGGCATTGAGGCCCGTCGCTTAATTAACGACTTCGAAAATCTTTCGGAGTCACAACCCCAAACTTCAACCCGGGAGGAGAAATTTATTTTCCTCCCGGTTTTTTATTGGTTGAGGAGTTGAGAGGTTGAGCGGTCGAGAGGAAACGCTATTCTGCCTAAGCTCAACTTCTCCACCACTCAACTTTTCATGAAGCATTATCTCGACGCGGCCGAAAAAGCTGCGCGCGCCGCGGGCGAAGTGCTTCGCAAAAATTTTCATCGCTCCCAGCACGTCACCGTCGCCGAGGCGCACGACATCAAACTGGCGATTGACGTCGAGACACAAGAGCTCATCACTAAAGCACTGCTGAAACAATTTCCGGAGCACGCGCTTTACGGCGAAGAAGGAATTGTAGGCGATCAATCGCGCGAGCATCAATGGGTGGTCGATCCGCTCGACGGCACCGTGAATTATTTTTACCGGATCCCGCATTTTTCCGTTTCGATCGCGCTTCGATTGAAAGGTGAGATCATCGTCGGCGTGATTTACGATCCGATGCGCGACGAGATGTGGAGTGTGCAAAAAGGAGAGAAGCCGCGTTTGAACGGTAAACATTTTCGCGTGAGCAATCGCACCAATCTCTCCGAAGCCGTGATTTCTGTCGGCCTCGCCAAAACCGATCACTCGATCGATTCAAATCTACCGCTGCTTGAGGCGATGATTCATCGAGTCCGGAAATGCCGCGTGCTCGGCAGCGCCGCGCTCGACATGGCTTACGTCGCGTGCGGACGCTTTGACGCTTATATCGAACGCGGAATCAGTTTGTGGGACATCGCGGCAGGATGGATTCTGGTTGAAACTGCCGGTGGCCGGGTCGACTTGCGGCCACGCAAAGATATGAAAGACAAGTACAGCATCGTCGCTTCCAATGGCGTGATCGATTTGAAACTGTGAGCACAACTCGCTGCGGAATCGGTTACGACATTCATCGCCTTGGACAAAATCGACAATTGATCCTCGGCGGAGTTCGCCTTCCGTACTTGCTCGGATTGGAAGGACATTCCGATGCCGATGTTTTGTCGCACGCAATTGCCGACGCGCTCCTCGGCGCGGTTTGCGCCGGCGACATCGGCCGACATTTTCCCGACACCGACGAATCGATTCGCGGCATTAGCAGCATCGAGATCTTGAAGCGGGTGACTCAAATTCTCGCCGATAAAAAAGCGCGGGTGGTCAACATCGACGCCACTGTCATCGCGGAGGCGCCGAAGATCGAACCGCACATTCCAGCGATGCGAAAAGAAATTGCAAAGGCGATCGGAGTTTCGGATGCGGAAGTGAGCATTAAGGCAACAACGAACGAGCGTCTCGGCCCGATCGGCCGCGGCGAAGGCATCGCTGCGATGGCGATTGCGATGGTCGAACAAAGTTAAGAATGCCGCTGCGCTTCTTTAATACTTACTCGCGCCACCCCGAAGAATTTCAGCTGCGCGACGCG
>Ga0209267_1000587_pt1 | contig 26382 bp, 19 predicted proteins | sample GraSoiAngelo_137_FD_185894 | JGI IMG/M metagenome (GOLD analysis project Ga0209267, IMG submission 185894) | Grasslands soil microbial communities from the Angelo Coastal Reserve, California, USA - 14_0929_09_30cm (SPAdes) (version 2) | ecosystem: Environmental > Terrestrial > Soil > Grasslands ... | reverse complement strand
AATCAGAAGACTGTTCTACGCCACTATGGATTTGGCACGGCGGGAACAGTAGCTCTTGTCGGCAGCGATGGCGTTTCCCATCCGCTTACAGGCGTGAGCTGGAGTGACCTATCGATCACTGGTAGTGTGCCCACCGGCTTGCCGAACTGCGGCATTCAGCAGCAAGCGCAATACGGAGGCTCGACCGCGCAGTGCGGTCAATTGATCATCACCAGAGCCGACAACGGCCATCAGTCCATCGACACCGTGACCGTCACCATCGGCGGCAAAGCTCCAAGCCACGTCCTAGCCTCGACCACGATCCAGAGTGCGATTGACACGGCGGCGCCGGGCGACCTGATTATCGTTGACCCCACTTGCGCGCCGACTACTGGGGCCACGCCAGTGGCGTGTACAAAAACTGGTCAGATCCACAACCAGTCTGCCCACCAAGAAATGCTGCTGATGTGGAAGCCGGTCCGGCTGCAAGGTGTCGGGGCTGCCTCCAGCATCATCAACGCGAATACCCACCCTGCGGGCAAGGTGGAATTGTGGCGCACCCAGATCGACTGTCTGTTCGGGCTGGCGACCAGCGGTACGCCGAACGGGTGGAGTTCTGCTTGCGCGACCGGCTGGACCGCCTTCAATGCCACTGCCAATAATCCGCAGATCGACCGGATACCTCTGGAGTCCACTGTTGGATGGGACGCCGGCCTCAACGGCAACCTGGCCGAGTTGTTGCAAGAGCCCTCGCTGATGGGCGCGCTAGAAGGAGCAGCCATTACCGTGTTGTCGAAAGGCGCGGACTTCCACGGAGGGAATCCATGGGATCCCACTCTCCTCGCCGGCTTCCCGGCTGCTACTACGTTGCTTACGGGCAGCACTTGCGGGCCGGTCGCAGGGCCGAATCCGTTCCCGAGCAGCTTCTGGTGCAATCCGTCGAGCATCGATGGCTTGGGTATCACCAACAGCTCCCAGGGAGGCGGAGGCATCTTCGTGCACGGTTGGGGTCACAACATTCAAATTGCCAACAACCGGGTCTCCAACAATACGGGAACTCTGACCGGCGGCATCAGCATCGGCCTGGGTGAATTTCCTGCCCCTTACATGCAAGGGTCGGCCACAAACGCAGCTCCCGGGTCCTGCCAGTCCAGCTTGGTAACGAATGTGCAGCTGCCGTACTGTCATAACCTGAACGTGAACGTGCACAACAACTCGGTCACGTCGAACTCTTCCACCGGCGACGAATTGTTCTCGGCCACGCCGGCGGGAGCAGGCGGTGTCAGCTTCTGCGCCGGCTCCGACTACTACAAATTCAACTACAACTGGGTTTGTGGAAACCTGAGCACGGGCGACGGCGGCGGCGTCGGTCAGCTTGGGTTCAGCTACGGCGGTGACATCGAACACAACGCGATTGTGTTCAATCAGAGCACCAACCCGACGATCCCAGCCAACGGCGGCGGACTCCTTATCATGGGCTCCCCCGATGTGGATCCTCCATGTTCCACGGTCGACCAGGATTGCGTGGGGGCCACTAACCTTATTGGGCCGAGCGACGGCGTGGGTCCCGGCCTGCTGATCAATGCCAACCTGATTATGGGCAACGCAGCAGACAGTGGCAGCGGCGGCGGACTACGCTTGCAGAACATCAACGGCTCGGAAGTGGTTACTTTCCCCACGACTCCGGCGCAATGGTACTCTGTCAGGGTCACCAACAATATCATCACTAACAATGTGGCCGGCTGGGACGGTGCCGGAGTTTCACTGGTGGACGCGTTAAACGTGGATTTCATCAACAACACGGTCATGTCTAACGACACCACTGCCTCATCGGGTGTGCTCTTCAACACTCTTGGGGCACCCATAGCCAGCAGCCAGGGCCCCTGCGTTACCAACCCCGGTACTGGCCTGCCCCCGAATCCCTGCGTTTCGGGTTCGACGCCTCAGCCCGCCGGTCTGGTGAGTATCCAGAACAGCGCGGTCCTGATCGCAAACTTGCCCAATCCGATTACCTGTCCAGCAGGTCATTTTGCCGGAACGACCGCTAGCAATGGGACCTGCAGGACCGTCTCATATCCGCTTCTCGCCAACGATGTGTTCTGGCAGAACCGTCCGTTCAACATCACGGTAGGCGCTCTCGGGGCGGGAACTCTAAACCAGCAGCACGTCGTCACGCTGGTTCCCACGTTGAGCCAGACCGCAACAGGCCAGTGCGCCACTGGGGCCTCCTATTGGGACATCGGCGTGCGCGGCGACACGGGACCGAGCAACCATAGCTCGACGGTCACGCTCGCCCCGACGTATTCGGTGCTAACGGACGCGGCGGACTATCCCAGCGGTAATAACCTGGCATCTAACCCGGGCGTTGTCAGCCAGTATTGCAACGGCTCACGAGTTCCGCCGGAAAACGGTGGGATGGGTTATCAGGTGCCTCCGGGAATCTCGGACGCGACTGTGCCGAACCCCATCTTCAACCTGACGCCAGCCGCGACAGTGGACGAGGGCAACAACTGGATCAACATGGCTTGGGGCCCGCTGGCGATGGCGAGTCCGACCACTGGGGCCGTACTCGGGAACTATGCGCTGGCGGCGGGTTCGCCGGCCATTAATTACATCCCCTCCTCTGCGGCTACGAACTTCGCGGAGGCGCCGAGCCTTGACTTCTTCGGCACCTCAAGGAAGGCTAATAACGCTGTTGACGCTGGCGCGGTTGAGTTCACGGGTGGTACTACTACAGGGCCGCCGACGCTGACCTCGATCGCTCCTACATCAGGCGCACGCAGCACCATCGTCCCGGTGACTTTGACTGGCACGAACCTGACCGGCGCAACGGCTGTGAACGTGTCCGGAACGGGTATCACCGTCGGCGCCTTAACCGTGACTTCGACTACGGTTACGACCACCTTCACAATCTCGAATACCGCCACCCTCTCGGCCAGGACCGTTAGCGTCACGACGCCAGCGGGAACCAGCAACACTGTGACGTTCACAGTGAACGTGGGGACGGTGACCTTCACCTCGGCGACCAATGGAACACTGGGGACCGTAGCGGGCGTTCGGACCCTCACCTTCACAATTCCGACGCTGCGCGCTCCCGTCACTAGCGTGGTCACGGTAACTAACAGCGGTACCGCACCCGTGCAAATCACAGCGGAGAACCTCCTGGTCAACATCGGCGGGTTGTACTCTGTGACTGCAAACGGCTGCACAGCCCCAGTACCCGGCGGTGGCACATGCACCTTCAGTGTGAGGTACGCAACGCCAGCCACTCTACCAGCACTTCCTGATGTGGGAGCGCTGGCCGTTCGCAACAACGGTACGGGAACGATTCCTATTCCCGCTCCTCCGTACACACCGCTTGCGTTGGTTGCCCGGTAGGCGACAGCGGCTAGTTGACGATAACCAGGGCGGCTAATGCCCAGTAGAAACAAACAAGTGCCGTCCCGCTTCAACCGGGACGGCACTTGGCTTTTCTGGGCCGTTAGTGAGGAAGGGCGGTAGGCGGCCTCAAAAGTGCCAGGAACGAAAGAAGTAAATGGGCCGGAACGCCTACACAAGAAGTCCATGAGAAGGCTACTACTCATCGAAGCATTTTATTAGTCAGTGCTAACGAACAACGCAATTTTACGGCAGTCGCATGTGGATTTGTGAAGAATGCCTCCACGTGAATCCCAAGCCGAGGCGAAACATAGGGAATGGCGCAAACGGTTGGTTAAGCATGGACTGAAATAGGCTGCTGGAAGCAGGGAATTCCGGCGAATACGATGCGGCCTACGATTCGCTTAGCGAGGAACTCGCCAAGACCCCGAAAGAGAAGGGGGCCGAGGAATGTCACAGGAAAGGGATCGTCGACTGCGGTGCACACGAGTTCGAAGTAGTTCAGCTACTCTCGAGTGCTCGCTCGAGGCAATCCAGCGCCAAACCTGATTGTCCGATGATGGGCAAGTGCGCCAAGTAGCCACCCCGGAGAATGGAGGCGGTTACTGAATGGTGTTCCGAGATGGGAAACCAAGCGACCACGCCGATGTGATGATTGGCACGTTTCGTGCAGGCAGATACCTATAGAAGCTTCCAACAGGCCCTGGAGAGGGATCCGTGAGGAGTGTACTTACCAAGTTGTGCAGATCTTTTCTCATTTTTGACTTCGGGGCGTTTGTTGACCGGGGGCTATCAGTGCTTGCCAGCGGTATCGTGGACTAAGCCAGGAAAACAGGGGCGGTTTGGCGCAGCCTGCACATCCCCCCGGAGCCTGGCACAAGGATAAATCAGCAATGTCTAAACATAATGTGACGAGAGGAACTAAAGTAATGTTGCTGGCAGGGGTTCTCGCGAGCAGCACTTTGGTTATGACGGTGGGGGCCCAATCTCCCGCCCCGACCGGGCAGCCGGGACATGCGGATGCCAAGCGCTATCAGCCCGACAGGTTTGCCGGACGAGCGGGCAAATATTACGAACTGGTCTGGGGAGTTGACTCTCTGGCCGTGAAGTGGACGGAGTCGGGCGAGGTCGTCCGATTTACCTACCGCGTGTTAGACGCGGATAAAGCCAAGACGCTCAACGATAAGAAGGCTGAACCCTTCCTGATCGACCCGAGGGCCCAGGTCAAGCTGGTGGTGCCGTCGCTCGAAAAGGTCGGGCAGTTGCGTCAGAGCAGCACACCCCAGGCGGGTAAGTCCTACTGGATGGCGTTCTCGAACAAAGGCAGGCTGGTGAAACGCGGAGACCGTGTAAGCGTGGTGATTGGGCGATTTCGAGCTGACGGACTGGTGGTGGATTAGCGTCTCGCTGCTGGCCTCTGGTGTGACCGGCGTAGGCTCGCTTGGAGCTTGATGCCGCGCAAAGAAAAATATGTCTTTTGATCCTATGCTTGACTTAAGTCTAAGTCTCAAATCTTCGAACGAGGTCGCATCGATGTTACGAAAATCACTGGTCATTTCTATGTCGCTGGCGTTTGCCGTTTCCCTTGGCGCAGCCGGGGGCGAAACTCCTTCGCAAGCCAAGCTTTCCGCTGCTGCCATCGTCGATAAGAACGTGGCGGCCCGCGGCGGTTTGCAGGCGTGGCGCGCGGTCCAAACGATGTCGATGCAGGGAAAACTGGGCGCCGGAGGGAATCGGCGGGCTACCATCTCGGTTCCAATTCCGGAGAGGAAGTCGAGCAGACAGGCGCTCCCGACGCGGCCGACCGAGGAGGTTCAACTGCCGTTTGTTATGGAGTTGAAGCGACCCGGCAAAATGCGGATGGAGCTTCAATTCAACGGCCAGACGGCCATTCAGGTCTTTGACGGCGCCAACGGCTGGAAGCTGAGGCCGTTCCTCAACCGGCTTGTGGTTGAGCCTTACACGACAGAGGAAATGAAGTTGTCATCCATGCAGGCAGACGTCGATGGTTACTTGATCGATTACGCGGCCAAGGGCACCCAGATCGAACTGGTTGGCATGGAGAAGGTTGAGGACCGCGACACATATAAGCTCAAGCTGACCATGAAAAATGGGCAGGCGATCCATGACTGGATAGACGCGCAGACCTTTCTGGAAGCGAAAATTGAAGGGCAGCCTAGGCGGCTCGATGGCGTGTATCATCCAGTGGAGGTGTATTATCGCGATTATCGGCCAGTAAGCGGCCTTCAGATTGCGCATCTTTTGGAGACGAAAGTTCTCCAAGTGGCTCGAACAGCGCAGGGGTTCAGAGACCCGGTTGTTCCGAGCGAGAAAATCATCGTGGAAAAGGTCGTGGTGAATCCCAAGCTTGATGAAAACCACTTCTCGAAACCAGAACTCCCAGTCGCACCGAATGCCAAGTAGGCTGGTTTGAGCTGTAACCTAACTCCGCTCTCAATTCGTTCCGACTTCCGCTGAAGGCGGTGAATCCCCAGGCTCGAGGATTCCATCTTCCGAAAGCCCAAGGGCAACAAGCAAAGCGTTGCCCGGGAGAAAGGTCCGCAAAACGGCTGCTACGAGTACCAGCGGATCTTCCACTGATTTGGCAACCTGTTTGCTCTCTATCCTTCGTATGTCCCTAGAGGCGCAGACCCCTGATTCCGTCGTATCTTGTTCATTCTGCGCCATTTCTGAGATTAGACAGGAGACCTCGAGCGGAACGGATGGTCCAAAGAATGGCAACTTTTTTGATTTAGAAGGCACGCAGGTTCAGTCTACGCCGTTCCGAACAACCCCATGAAGAGGCCCCTCGCACTAGGTTCCCTAGCTTTCCTAGCGCTGCTTGCGTTCGCAGCAGGCCGTTATACTGCTAAGCCCAACGATAACCATACTGACGCGAAACGCGTTCTCTATTACGTCGATCCGATGCACCCTTCCTACCGGTCAGACAAACCGGGAATCGCGCCCGACTGCGGGATGGCCTTGGAGCCTGTGTACGAGGGTGAAGATCGGGCGGCGAAGCTTCAGTTGAGGCCCGGCGCAGTTTCGATCAGTCCGGAGAAGCAATTGTTGATCGGAGTTCGTGTTTTGAAAGTTGAAAGAAACTCCGGATCTCGCATGATACGCACGACCGGCCGCGTGGATGCGGACAGTGGCAAGATCTTTCGCGTGATGGCGGGCGCCGAGGGCTGGGTGCAATCCGTCAAGAATAACCCTGCTGGCGCGTTTGTAAAAAAAGACGAGCTCCTGGCCTTCCTTTACAGCCGTGAATTTCGCAACGCCGAGCAGGCCTACTTAGGCTCCCTTGCCAGCCTGGAGCGCTTGAAAGGCACCCACGATCAGGAAGATCCCGCCAGATCGAGCGATGCAAGTTTGCGAATCAATGAGGAACAGTTGCGTTCTTTGGGGATGGGTGAGCCGCAAATAAAGGAGTTGGCTAAAACACGGCAGATCACTCGCGATATCACGCTGACTTCTCCCATTGATGGAATTGTACTCTCCCGCGATGTCTCTCCCGGCCAGAGGTTTGAAAAAGGGACGGAGTTTTACCGCATCGCCGATCTGCGCAATGTCTGGATCACTGCCGATCTCTTTGGAGGAGACACACAGTTCTTCGCGCCGGGTGCACGAGTGAAGGCCACTATTCGCGAACGGGGGAAAACCATCTTTGCCACCGTCGGCGATACCGCGCCGCTCTTCGATCCGGCGTCACGCACCTTGAAGCTGCGGCTGGAAGCCGAGAATCCCGGCTTTGTCCTGCGCCCAGATATGTTCGTGGATCTGGAATTCAGCGCCAAAGCACCCGCGGGACTTGCGATTCCGCAGGATGCCGTCATTGACAGCGGTCTGCAAAAAATTGTCTACGTGGAAACCAGTGACGGGGTGTTCGAGCCGCGCCCCGTGATTCTTGGAACTGCTTACGGTAATCTCGTCACCGTGACCAGCGGCCTGGCCGCTGGCGAGAAAGTCGTCACCTCGGGGAATTTTCTGATCGATTCGGAGAGTAAGATGCGCTCCTCGGCGCTCATCTCTCCCGCAATAAAAGATGTGCAACTGTCCTCCGGTCAGCATGCCGTCGCTTTGCGGGACCCGGTCTGTGGAATGGAGCTCGATCCCAACCGAGCTTCCTCTGCCGGGTATTCGGAGAAGTACCAGGGTGAAGTGTTCCAGTTCTGTTCGGACAAATGTCAAAAGAAGTTCCAACAGGATCCGGCTAAGTATGCAGGCGTAAAGGTGAGTTCGGTATCGGATCCGGCGCGCGCTTCGAGACCTGAATGATTAACCGCATCATCGAATTCTCTGCAAACAACAAGGTTTTGGTATTCGCTTTACTCGCCGCAGCTTGTCTCTGGGGAGCCTGGTCAGCTTTTCATCTGCCTTTGGATGCCCTCCCAGACCTCGGCGAGACCCAGGTAATCGTTCTCTCCCGTTGGGATAGAAGCCCGGATATTATCGAGGACCAGGTCACTTATCCCATTCTCTCCGCCATGACTGGTGCGCCGAAGGTGCGGACCGTTCGCGGCATCTCGGACTTTGGGTACTCCTATGTTTATGTCATTTTCGAGGAAGGCACCGACATCTACTGGGCGCGTTCTAGGACCCTCGAATATCTTTCCGGCGTGACTTCCCGGCTTCCCCCGGAGGTCAAGACAGAAATTGGGCCCGATGCGACGGCGCTCGGTTGGGTTTTCCAGTACGTTCTCAAGGACGAATCCGGGCAGCACAGTCTTGGAGAGCTGCGTTCCTATCAGGATTGGTATCTCCGCTATTACTTGCGAGCCGTGCCGGGAGTCGCCGAGGTCGCTTCCCTCGGCGGATTCACACAGCAATACCAGGTCAATGTAGATCCCAACCGGCTGCGCTCCTATGGAATCCCCATCTCGCGCGTGGCCGACGCCGTTCGCGAAGGCAACCGCGAAACCGGAGCGCGGCTGCTGGAATTCGGCGGCGCTGAATATATGATCCGGGGCCGCGGATACCTAAGCTCAACCAAAGATATTGAGGAGACCGTCCTGACGGCCGTTGACGGGACTCCGATCCGCATCAAGGATGTGGCTCGCGTGGTCATTGGCCCTGATCTCCGGCGCGGCGCAACTGATCTGAATGGCATGGGGGAAGTCGTCTCCGGAATTGTAGTCACGCGCGAGGGCAGCAACGCCCTCGACGTGATCGACCGCGTCAAGGTGCGGTTGAAAGAAATCGAGCCGAGCCTGCCCCAAGGAGTCAAGATTGTCCCGGTTTACGACCGCTCGGAATTAATCCTCCGTGCCGTTTCGAATGCACGCCTGACGCTGATCGAAGTGATGCTCACGGTGGTCATCGTTATTGTGATTTTTCTCTGGCATTTCCCAAGCGCCGCGATTCCCGTTGTCACCATCCCGGTCACCATCCTGCTTACTTTTATTCCGCTGCACTTTGCCGGCGTCAGCATAAATATTATGTCACTGGCCGGCATTGCCATTGCGTGCGGCGAACTCGTGGACGCCGCCATTGTGGTTGTCGAGCAGACACACAAGAAGCTGGAAATTTGCGAGCGATCCGGCAAGCCATTTTCCCCTAGCGAAGTGATTTTGGCGGCCGTGAAGGAAGTAGCTGGGCCCACATTTTTTGCTTTATTGGTTATTGCCGTAGCTTTCTTGCCGGTTCTTGCTTTGGAAGGCCAGGAAGGCAAGCTCTTCCGGCCACTGGCCTATACCAAGAACTTTGCCATGCTGGTGGCGGCTGGGCTCGCCGTCACACTAACTCCGGCACTTCGGCTTCTCCTAGTGCGCAACAGGCCCATCCTCGCCAATGCCGGCACGCGGCTTCAGCGCCTGCTTGATTCATTATTGGGTGGCAAGATCCGATCACAAGAGGATCACCCCATCACCGGGCCACTCATGCGTATCTACGCTCCAGTCGTTCGCTGGACTCTCCGTCGGAAAATGCAGGTTATTGCGGCGGCGATCGCCCTCGTGCTCCTGGCGATTCCCATGTACTGGACGCGTGGCTCGGAGTTTATGCCCCAAGTGGACGAAGGCTCCCTCCTTTATATGCCTACCACTATGCCGGGTATTTCCATCGCAGAGTCGCAGAGACTTCTGCAGCTGACGGATCAGATCTTGATGAATTTTCCGGAAGTCGATCATGTCCTGGGCAAAGCGGGGCGCGCCGATACTCCGACCGATCCGGCGCCACTCTCCATGCTCGAGACCGTCATCGTCCTCAAGCCGCAATCGGAATGGAGCGATGCTCACACCTGGTACTCCTCCTGGGCGCCACGGTGGCTCCTTCCCGTTCTACGGCACATCACGCCCGACCACATTTCGCAACAACAACTCGTTGCGGAGATGAACCAGGCGCTGAAAATCCCAGGCCTCTCGAATTCCTGGACCATGCCCATCCGGGGACGCATTGATATGTTGAACAGCGGCATACGCACGCCGGTGGGGCTAAAGATTCAGGGCGCCGACCTGAACAAGATGCAGGAGATCGGACGGCAGGCAGAAAAACTCCTCAGCGTTGTTCCCGGCACTCGAAACGTTTTTGCCGAACGCATCGGCGATGGCTACTTTCTCGACGTGAATTGGGATCGTCAGGCACTGGCCCGCTACGGGCTCTCGATCGAAGATGCCCAAAACGCCCTCTCGACCGCGGTTGGCGGGGAAAACGTCAGCACGGTGATCAAAGCCAGGGAGCGGTACCCTGTCAACGTCCGCTATCTGCGCGACTTTCGGTCGGACCTCGAGTCGCTCGGCCGCGTGTTGGTGTCCGTCAGCGGCGATAAACAAATCCCATTGTCCGAGCTGGCCACCCTTCATACTTTAACTGGCCCCTCCATGATTCGGAACGAGGACGGATTGCTCACCGAGTATGTCTTTGTTGACGTGACGGACGTCCCCGTTGGTGACTATGTCGAACAAGCGCAACGCGAATTGCAAAACAAGCTGAAGCTCCCGACTGGTTATTCGATCTTGTGGAGTGGCCAATATGAAATGGCTCTTCGCGTCCGGCATCGATTGATGCTCATCGTGCCGGTCACTGTCGCCATCATCCTCTTTCTGCTTTACTGCAATACGCGATCGGCGGTGAAAACCATGATCGTTGCCCTGGCAGTTCCATTCTCCGCAGTGGGCTCCATCTGGATGATTTCCGCGCTCGGCTACAATATGAGCATTGCTGTCTGGCTCGGCATTCTCGCCCTTCTCGGGATCGATGCCGAAACCGGAGTCTTTATGCTGCTCTACCTTGACCTCGCGTATGAGGCCGCGCGGCGCGAGCACCCGCAGTTCACGCAAGAGCATCTCTATGATGCCATTGTGGAAGGGGCCGCCCGCCGGTTGCGTCCCAAATTCATGACCTTTGCGATCATGTGCATCGGCTTGATTCCCATCCTGTGGTCTAATGGAACCGGATCGGAAATCATGAAGCGGATGGCCGCTCCGATGATCGGCGGTATCTTCACCTCCTTCATTCTCGAGCTGCTCGTTTATCCTCCTATCTATGCGGTATGGCGAGAAAAAGGACTGAAAAAGGAACCCATTCGGGATCCAATCATGGTGGCCGGCCATGTAGGCGCAGCGCAAGCGATTGGCGCCGATACGATCCGGTAATTCCGTCGAAATGCTGGCGACCTTTCGGAACTGAACCCCTACCCAGTTAATGGTGATGGCAGCCCGCGCGTTTATTCGCGACAATGAATCCCGGTTGGCAAGCGGTTCGACGGTTGCGGTGAATGCAATGCGCTGGCGTATGTCCCATTTCAGGAGAGTAGAGAATCAGGATGAAACGCCATACGGAAACCCAACTTCCGCAGTTGGTCGGCGTGGTGTTACCGACGCGCAACGGAGTAACGATTCGAAAGCGCTGCAACTCGCTCGAAATGGCCAAGCGTGCTGCGAAGACTCGGGCCTGTTCGCGTTCAAAACACAGGTACTTATTCACTAAACTACGGGACCTCGGTTAAGTATTGGAAAAATGGAACAGGTTTGTTGCACCCGAGGATGCCCCAACGAGTCACGCCACTCACACGGAATGGATCACCTTCCACCATCCGCGGGAGTGAACACGGCCAGTTGAACTATGCGAAATCGGTTCCCGTTACCTTGGAAGTTTTGCTGCCAACTCGAAGATACAGAGTCTCTCGCCTGAAAGCAAAGAACATCGAATGACGAAGATGATTTAAAGGCACGCCTAGCGTTCTACAATCGTTCTAAGCGCAACGACCGCGCAGAATGGCCAAGCAAGACTAAGGATTCCTGTGAAATATATTCGAATCGCTATCTTTCTGTTCATCTGTGCCCAGACTACCTTGGCCCAGCACTACATCGTTGCACCAATACCAAAGGCTGACCCGTTCTTGAAAAGGCCGAAGTCTTTCGAAGGCCACAGGTTCGATAGGCGCATGTTCTTTGTGGAGATCAGTCTACTCGGGGCGGCAAAGACGGCTGACGCAATCTCGACGCGCCAATTGCTTAACCGTGGGGGAGGAGAAGGCAATCCCATTTTCGGCCGTAATCCATCGTCGGGAAAACAGGCTGGAATCAACGCTGGGTTTTTCATCGCGCAATCTACTCTCTTCTATCTGACAGAACATAACCACAACGCATGGGTCCGTTGGACCGGGCGTGTCTGGTTGGGCGCCACGATCGCAAATCATGCGCAGCTGGCTGTCTGCAACGCCCGACTTGTCCGTCATTCCAAGCCATGCCAGGACATGGTTTCAGGCCTCTAACGTTCAGGCACCTAAGCAGAAAAGATGAAGATTCAATCCCGGGATGGTTTCTTTGAGAGCGCCACGACGCTGGAACCGACTGCACCAACCAGTGAATTTGTTGTCGTCGCGTTGCCCATCGTAAACAAAACATCACGGCGCGGCCTGCAGTTCCCAGTCGATTTTGGTTGAACGTTAAACATAGCGTCTTACGTGTTTGCGCATAGTCGAGGTAGGGTTTCGTTTCCCTTACGCCAATTTTCAAGCTGCGCCTCAACGACCTCCTCCAGCACAGGAAAGTATCGGTGGTGCAAGCACTGACGACCGATCGGCTTTCGAGACCCGCTCAATCGGACTCGGTTCGAGGCTGAAGGGCGGCAAGTCATCCACGGGGGCACCCCCATGCGACAGCGGGAGCCGCGCTGCTCGAAGTGGACTTCGTCAGTGGCCCAGTGGTAGACCGCGGGCATCTTCCCGCAGGCCTGGGAGTTTTTTTGCGCCTTCTGCCGTTCCGGATCGGCTTGCCCAATTGCGGAACCAGGCTTGCGTAACCGAAAACCCAATTGCCGAAACATGTGCTGGCATTGCCGTACGCCCGAGTCTATTCCGTACGCCCGCTCGTTCCATGCCGCCAGCGTCTTGCCCTCGCAGATTTCCGCTCAAGCCTAGCGTCGCGGCATCCGCCGAAGCAAAGCGTTGATTCCCCAAAAGGTGCTTCTCGTTCAGGAGTCTCGACCGCCCCGACTGTTCACCCTCGCGCAGTGCGGCTGGCCTTTGCCTTCGAACCTGCGAATCCAATACTCGACAGGTTTTCGGTACGCCTCCCAACTGCGCCGCCTTCCGGACACGTCATATCATGACCCGCCAGTAGCTAGGACGTGGTGAAGCCGGTGGTCATGGCGTGATTCCACGAGAGATCCATCGGTTTAATTCGCAACTACCCAATTACTGATGACGTTGTGCTTAGTTTGGGGTGGGAGGTTTGTTGCGGTCCTGCTGCATCTGTTTTCGCTGCTGGTACATGTTCTGTAGTTTTTGGATCATTTGCTCTGGTGACTTAACTACCGATTTGTCAGCGTCGGCCTCGGAAGTGTCTGGCACGGCCTGCAGCTCGGCTGAGGCGGGTTGCTGCTCTGCTGACGCGGGCGGCGAGCCCGCTAGTGGCACTTCCACGGGACTGGCTGGTTCAGTTGAATTCTCCAGGCTGGGAGCTTCCACTGGGCCGCGGTTGGCCTGGGGATTTCTTCGACTCGCACCCCGCGCCTGTGCCGGCTCTGCCGGACTTGCTGGCCTGCCAGTTGTGACGGCGCCGGCAGCCCTAGTGCGGGGAGTCAGCAGTACGCTCAGTATGCCCTCCGGATCGGTATCAGACGCCTGGATAACGTAGTCGAGGTCCGTCCCGCCCAGAAGGGCGGCCAGTACTCTGCGTGCCGGACCCGGTCCAGCACGGACCCAGATCCTTTCGTCGGAAGAACTCGCTGGGAGTTCGATGTTTGCGCCCAGGCGCTCGCTGACTGCTGCCAGGATTTCCCCTAACTTTGAGTTTTCTGCAATGATGGTGAGCTGCCCGTCCTCATAGGACACCTGCTGCCGGCTGGGCGTCCCTTGTTCGGCGGTGAGAGGTAGGGGCACTTGCGGTGATATCGGTTCCTGCAGCAGCGCCGACGCTGCTGCCGTCAGTACGGATTTCGCAACATTAGATGCCTTCCTGCCGTTCGGAGGCGGTGTCGGCAGTTTCTGCGCTCTCACGGCCGGAGCCACGATCATGACCGCCAGTCCGCACACAAGAGTGAACAGCTTACGAGAATGCCCCTCGAGATTGAGCCGCCACGCTCTCCCGAACGCTGCCCGCAACTCATGGAAGATCCTGTTCATCGATTTGGCCCTTACCATCTGGGAGAAAATCTGACGATAACTCTCTCCCGCTTCACCATCGGCGAGGTCGTCGAGCCCCAGGTCCGTTCGAAGACTGTCTATCATGGGTCCCTCTACCTGGTCAACAACCCTTTGCGGCGGCGGCCTCTGTACAAAAGGAATCACTAGATCCTGCTGACCGTCGCAGCAGTTGACTGCTCCGATGCGGAGCGACCTTCTCGATCAAAAAGAGCGCGGAGATCACTTGAGTTCACATATACCCAACAGGCCAAGTGGACTTTTCACCACTACGGCTTCTCGTCGAAGGACTAAGATGCCTTGCCTTTCCCAGCCGGAGAGCAGCCGGCTCACGGTAAACAGCGTAGTCGCGGTCATCTGCGCCAATTCCTCCCGCGAAAGGTTGATTTCCAGCGCGCCATCCACACTCCGGCCTACTTGCGGAAGCAAGCGAACCAGCTCACGAGCCAGGCGTGGCGCAACCCTTTCCGTGGATATCTCTCGAAATCGGCCTTCGAGCATTTGCAAACGTTGTGCCAGGATACGCATGGTGTTGCGCTGCAGGAGAGGGAACCGTTCTGACAGAGCTTCAAACGTCGGTGCATTCCAGACCAGCGCCCTACACGTAAGAAGGGCCTCCGCCGTTGAGCAATGCCTGCCACGCTGCGCTGATCCAACCGACCCCACTATTTGACCGGGTCCTTCGAGTCGAAGGATGACGGCGCTGCCGTTCTCTCCCAATTGCGTTACCTTTACGGATCCTTCGGTTAGCAGCACTATTTCCTTGATAGCGTCGCCAGCGAAAAAGATCGTCTGCCGGCGCGTGAACTTTGTTACGCGGGCGGCGGATACAATGATTGCGGAATCAGCCCGCGGGATGCCCTCAAATAGCTTGGACAGTTCCGCGCACTGGCTCCCTTGGCGGGCCACGACCTTCATGTCCAAGTTGTTGTTGCTTTGCGGCAATTGCAATCTTGCTGTAAGTGAGGCCGCTTGGGCGTTTGCCATAATTTTCAGCGTTGTCCCCGTCTCGATTGAGTTACAGGTCCTAGCTGCGGGGGCTGGACCTTAAGTTTCGCGGAGCTTTGCCAGGACGATGCAGTTCTTCCGACCGAATAACAGGCCATAGGCTTGAAGAGGGCACGAGGCAATCGGTTCATCTTGGCACCCTTCCCCGGAAGGAGTGTTGTATAACTCCAAGCAAGCTCCATGCCTATGGTTCGTGTCCCCAAACAATTTATTCTAAAGGAGTTACCTAAGGGCACAGGGTTCTGCGTGAAATATCTTGCGCAAATTGGGAACGCAAGGGAAAAATATGGGAAAAGGAGGGAAGTTATCTCTCTAGGTGAGAATCCGTAGTCGGCCAGACCAGGACGCCCGAGCTCTTGAGTGTGTGGTGTTGGCATTAGGACACCGGTTAGGAAGTTGGTGCTGTTTGAGCCGGAGTCGGGCGCTGTGGTCGCACTGGACCGCGAGCCGCGGGCTTGCTTGGCTGCGCCGCGCCGTTGGCGGCCTTTTTCTTTGTTTCTCCACGCCGCACGGCAACAGAAGTGCCGGTACCGATATCAATCAGCCGCAAATTCTCGTCGGTGATCTCCTCGGCCCGCACGATGTGAGGTGTGATAGCGAAGACGATTTCGCTTTCGTGCCGTTCTTTATTCTCCTGACCAAACAGGTACTTCAAGAGGGGAATTTTTGTCAGCCACGGATAACCGCTCAGTGACTGTGTTTCTGTGTCTTGCAGAATGCCACCCACCAGATTAATCTCACCGTCCTCCAACCGCGATTCATGCTCGATGCGGCGCTGTCCAATGGTGGGTTGATTAATTCCACCGATATTGGAAGTACCCGTGACCGCTGAAACTTCCAAAACCATCTTGAGGGTGACCTCACGATTCGAGTGAATTTGCGGAGTAATGTCGATATTCACGCCGACATCCAGATACTGAAATTGAGTGTTGACCAGCGGGCTGATACCTCCCCCACTGACACCGGCGCCTGCCTGAAACGACCCGGTAGCGATTGGTATGCGATCGCCGATTTTCAAGCTAGCCTTTTGTTGGTCAAGGACGCGGATTTGCGGGTTCTGGAGAACCTTGGTGTTGTTGTCGGACATAAGAAAGTTGAACGAACCGCTCGGAACCGCTATAGAGAAACTGCCTCCATTCACCGAACCCAGTTTGACCGCACCCGCGGCCAGTGGGGCAGCCGCAAAAGCGATGGAGGTAGCCGTTGGAACAGTTGTGCCTAGGTTCCGCACCCGGTCGCGGGTGATTGACAACACGGCGATATCGATCACCACTTCGGCCCTCGGCTTGTCAAGGTCGGAGACCAATTTCTGCGCCAGTACCATCTGGTCTGGCGTGCCTCTGAGGGTGATCGCGCTGTGCGTGGGATTTACTTGAATCCGGCTGATGTCCAGAATTCCTTTGAGCGTGCTGACCACCTCTTGCAACTCGGCCGGCGTCGAAGCATTGCGAAGATAGAATGTGGTCATCACGTTGTCTTCAAAGTCCTTGCGCCTGCCTTCCGAGGCCACAAAGATGGCCTTGGTCGAAACCGGCCGCCAAAAGGTCTTCGATTGCATGGCGACCATCCTCAAAGCTTCGCGCAGGGGGACGTCGTCCAACTCGATATTAATTCGCTGTGGTTTGTAGTCCAGGTCAAACAGCACGTTGATTCCAGCCAGCTTGCCAATCGTTTTATAGACATTATCAGCCGTGGTCGTCATGCGCAGGGTAAGCGGAGTATCCGAAAAGGGTTCCAGATCGACCGGGCCTTCAGCCTGCTCTATCATTTTGCTCAATGGCGACTCCGGCGTCGGGGCAGCCGCCAGGCCTTCCTGCTGTTTTTTGAGCATGGCGGCTGTGCGTCCCAGCTCTTCTTGGGCCGCAATGTTGGTGATGTCGATCTGCGCCGCAAGCTGAAATTCCGCGAGCGCTTCGGCTAACTTGAGGCTACTGCGCAGCAATTGGCCTTTGCGCACATGCTCAGCTGCAGCGGAGCCTCGCAACCGGAGGTAGGCAGCCAAGTATCTCGAATCCTTGGGCTTCAGCGCGTACGCTTCCTTGTATGCTTCAAAAGCAGCATCGTATTGGGTCTGCGACTCGGCGCGAACACCGCGATCATAGGCAGCCTTCGCTTTATCGGCATAGGCTGGCGCGTTGATCGCCAGAATCAGGATGGAAGCCAACACCATGCGAAAATGCCTCATATCGTTGCTGCCTCCACGGCAGGCCTCAATCGGACCATGAAAACCCGCCTGAACCGCACGGGGCCGCTCTAAAAAGTCAAATCCAGTGGAGGTAAGAGCAAATGTACGGCCACGGTAGGAAATCGCTATTTCAGTACATCATCCCGTATGACCCACCTTATAGCTCATAACCCTGGTCTACTTATTTGCTGTAGCGCAAAGAAGGACCCTTTGCTCCCCTTCAAATACTCGCGTGCTGCCAGTCGGCGTTTAGGGCGGCTAAGAATGAAATGTCCTTTTAATGGAAATCTTGAGGAAGGTAACCCCTATTCAGAGGCAGATGCCGGACCCGTAGGAAAGGCCTACGGAGCTGATCAACGTGCGGAGACCAGGTCGATTACCCACGGCAATCGAGATGCATGAATAATGCCGGGCACTCATGAATTCTCATACCCCCGACAATTCGCTGCCAAGGTTGTTGTAGCGCAAAGACGAACCGCCAAGATACGTTGATATTATTGTTTAATGGCTGAACTGGCAGCCGAAATGCGCGGTTGCCTGTCGCTGGTCCGATGGAGTAGGTCTCTCAAGCTATGAAACTTGGCTACCAACTTGGCATCGTCGCGGCTTTGATCTTTCTGGCCAGTCCATCTGCGTCCGCAGCGGAGATGGCCATCTTGCGCAATGGCTTTGCCATCCGTCACGAACGTCGCGAAACCCTAGACACGGTGACTCGCCTATACCTGCTAAAGGCGCCAGACAACTACATTGACGTACCTACTGCGGAGATCGTGCGTTTCGAAGAGGTGGACTCGCCCTTACCGCCAGCCGTCCGCTCCGCACCTGCCCGTGATCTCGACGCGGTCGTCAGTGCCGCCAGCAAACGAAACAACCTTGACCCCGATCTGGTCAACTCCGTGATCCTGGCCGAAAGTGGATTCGATCCCCACGCAGTTTCCCCCAAGGGTGCGCAGGGACTAATGCAGCTGATGCCGCAGACTGCCGCCCGAATGGGGGTACAGAATGCCTTGGACCCGGCCGCCAACGTGGAAGGTGGAACACGCTACTTGGGTGAACTGCTGGTCCGCTATCACCACGACCTTAGCAAAGCTCTGGCGGCTTACAACGCCGGACCGGATCGCGTGGAACAATATCACGGCGTGCCTCCCTACCCGGAGACACTGGCCTATGTGGCTCGGGTTGTTCGCGATTTCAACCGCAAGAAAGATATCCAGCGGCGCCCACTACAGGATCCCGGCAGTAGCCGCTCGCCGGACCAGAATTCCGATGCCACCCAGTTCGACGAGCCCGGCCAACCTAAACTAGCGCCCCTTGCCATGGTGCGCTACACGCCCAGCGCCAACGCCCTTTCCCGAGCTGCCATTTCTGACGCCGCCAGATTAATCTCCATGATGAGTTCATCTCCTCGAGGGGATTAATGTCCAGCGAATGCTAGCGGCACGGATGATTGAAAAACCTATCCTGCGTAGCCCGATCATGCTGGTCATTGACACTCGATGTTTGTGCCGAGAGTGCGTCCTCTCTGATCCTCCTTCCACGATCTCCCGCTGCTGTTCCGTCGTCATGCGCATCGATTCATGCTTGCCCAGGCTGCTACTCTTTGATCCCGCAGGCCCCGGATCTCATCATCCGGCCGCTGGCAAGCGCAACGGGTTCTATACCATCACGACATTCACACCGTCAGCGGCCGCGCTTTGAGCTACCTTAGTACTGTCAACGCCTGCTGCCCGTTGGGAATACATTGCTGAAGGAGGAACGCATGAAGTTCCCTGGTCCACTCCCCATCAGAGCTATGTTTGCGCGGAAGCTCACCGGCCGGATGATCGTATGGCGAATATTTCCACTGCTTCTGATAATTCTGGTCAACGCCACGATTCTTCGCTCGCAGCAACTGATCGACGCGCCGGCTGCAGATAAGCAAACATTGCAACTCTTGCTCCAACGAATTGATCAATTGGAGGCTAGAGTCAAGCAATTAGAAGCGGCCAAGCAGCAAGCTGCCCCGGTAAGCCTTCCATCGGCGACCGCCCAATCGAGTGCGCCGCCTGTAAGTGAAGCTGAGCCGCAGGCCGACAACGCCGTGCCGGAGAGGATGGATTCTAGCAAGACATTGTTGCGCATGCGCGGTTTCGGCGATATCACCCTTCACGGGGATAACCAGAGGCACGATACGACCTCCTTCAGCCTTGGCCAACTCAACCTGTTCATCACTTCGGACATCTCGGAAAAATTTAAGTTCCTCAGCGAAATTGTCTTTGAAGGTGGGCCAGACAACATTTTCGGCGAAACACGGGGAGAAAATAATACCTTCGGTGTGGATGTCGAACGCATGGTGGTTCAGTACTCCCACAGTGATTTTTTCAAGCTCGCTGTTGGCCGATATCATACCGCGATCGGCTACTACAACACCGCCTATCACCATAGCACTTGGTTTCAAACAACGACGGGGCGCCCCTTTCTCTTTCAATTCGAGGACCGCGGAGGAATTCTGCCGGTTCATACTGTAGGTGCGTCGGCGTCGGGCCTGATCCCCTCCGGCCATCTCGGCTTGCACTACGTCGCAGAAGTTGGGAACGGGCGTGCCTCGCGTTCCCCGATTACTGAGGAACCGGTGCAGAATGTGGTTGATGACCAGAACCATAAGGCCTTCAACCTTGCACTTTTCGCCCGTCCTGACGCAGTTCGCGGCCTGCAAGTGGGTTTTTCCGCTTACCGCGACCTGCTCGCGCCAGCAAGTCTCCCGAGAATCGGAGAAACTATCTTTGCGGCGCACGCCGTGCTGGTCCGACCAAAGTTTGAATGGCTCAACGAAATCTTGTTGGTGCGCCACGCTCCCAACGGTATCCCGCGCGTATTCAATACCCCAGGGTTTTACACCCAGCTCTCGAAACAGTTCGGCTCTTATCGGCCCTACTTCCGATACCAGTATGTGAACGCTTCTAGCACCGAACCCATCTTCCCCGACGTTGGATTGCGCCAAGGACCCTCCTTCGGTCTCCGTTATGACGCTAGCGAGACGGTGGCCGTGAAGCTCCAATACGACTACACTGCCTTGCGAGGACAGCCGGCGGTCAATGCGCTTGCCCTACAAGTCGGATTTACGTTCTAGAAAGACCCACGCATGCCGCGCTTGGCAGGTCTGCTGTTCATTTTGGCGAGTGCCGTTTTCTCAATGGCGGCCCTGTCCTTAGCCTTAGTGCCGACCCTCGGGCGATTGCCGGAGCCGCAGATCACGACCGAACAAAATCTGGCCATTGTCGTGAGCCTGTCTAATCCGGTGGAGAACCTTTCTATGGCCGAGCTACGAAGGATTTTTCTTGGCGAGCGCAGTCACTGGCCGAATGGCCGCCGCATCACCCTGGTTATGATGGAACCCGGCCAGCCTGAGCGCGCCGTCGTGCTTCGAGATATCTGCCAGATGAATGAGACCGATTTCAATAATCACTTCCTGCATGGCGTTTTCACCGGCGAAGTGCTTGTTTCACCAAAAACTCTGGCAACTCCTGTGGGTGTGCGCAAGTTCGTATTCAACGTGCCCGGCGCCATTGGCTATCTGCGGGTCTCGGATTTGGACTCCTCGGTAAAAGCGGTGCGCGTCGATGAGCGCGGTCCCGAGGATAAGGGCTACAAGCTTCACGTGCCACCGCGCTCTTCCAAATAGACATGAACGGGCAAAACAAACGCGCACGCAGACCGACACTGGTCGGCCCGGCTCCGCTGTTGGACCGCGTCTTGGCTCTGGCCTCCCCCTACAATTCGTCCTTGTTGCTTCTCATCGTGTTCCTGGTGGTGATTGTGGTGGGACTATTCGTGGTACGCGATCTTCACTCCACCAACGTTGAGGCTCAGAAAATGTATGCTGGCTCGGTGCTGGGACTGCACAGAATTGGTGAGCTGCAATATCAGGCCCAGGAGACACGCCGAAGTACTTTTTATGCCTTAACCACCAACGATAGCAATCTCCAACTGGAATATGCCGACCAGTCTCGCGAAGCGGATCGCCGTGTAAACGAAGGGATCGGCGAATATCTTCGTCAGGTTCACATGCCTCACGAAATCGAGGTGGGCAAACGGCTGCAGCGCGATTGGTCCGACTATCTTAGTGTGCGCAATGAGGTGTTAGCTTCCATTCTTGAGGGCAGCACCAAAGAAGCGGTGAACCTGGATCTTAAGGGGGGTGTGCCGTCTTTTGAACGTGTCCGTCAAGACTTGGAGGAAATCAAGCGGCTCTACGACCAGCAAGCCTCCGAGCAGCTCGCCAACGTCGCAGCCACCTCTCGGCGCACTATCTTCCGGCTCATCGGTGTCCTCGGTATTACTTTGACCTTGGCCAGTACTTCGGTCTGGGCCATCCAGAGAAGCAAGATGCTCGGCACGATTCAACTGGCCAAGCTGCAAATGGAGTTTGTTGCCTCGGTCTCTCACGAACTACGCACTCCGCTGACGGTCATCTCCTCCGCGGCAGACAATATTGCCGACGGTCTTGTGGGCGGGAAGGATCAGGTGAAGCGTTATGGCCTCGCCATCCGAAACCAATGCCGGCAGATCACCGAACTTGTAAATCAGATTCTGCTGTTTGCCGCGACGAAAGACCGTAAGAATCGCTATATTCTACGCCCCCTGCAGGTGTCGCAAATCATGGATTCCGTGCGAGACAATACCGCGGAATTGGTCGAGGGAGCAGGCTTTGTGGTTGAGCAGCGCATCGAGTCTGGGCTACCCTGGGTCATGGGTGACTTATCCGCGCTCTCTCAATGCCTGCAGAACTTGATCGTAAATGCGGTGAAGTATAGTGGTGAGAGCCGCTGGATCGGTATCCGCGCTTTTCTCCACGATTCCGGAGAGCAAAGCGGCAAGGAAATCAGCATCAGCGTCGAAGATCGCGGCATGGGCATTGACCGTTTGGAGATGCCGCACATTTTCGAACCCTTTTATCGCGGCGCGGCAGTCTCGGCTGCCCAGATTCACGGGACAGGATTGGGATTGTCTCTCGCCAAAAACATTGCCGAAGCTATGGGAGGAACACTTTCCGTGGTCAGTGAACTGGCGGTTGGGAGTGTTTTCACGCTGCGCTTACCAATGGTGGAGAAACAAGAGTTGGAAATGGCGTCCGTCAATTCCGAAGGGGATCCGACTATCCGAAAATGAACGAGAATATATTGTTGATAGAAGATGAACAGGCATTGCGGATGACCCTGAGCGACCGTCTGCAAGGCGAGGGTTATGTCGTAGATTTCTCTCCCGATGGTGAGCAAGGCTTCGAAAAGGCCACTACTCTGCCTTTCGACTTGATCATCCTGGACATCATGCTGCCTCGCCGCAGCGGTCTGGATGTCTGTCGCGACATCCGGCTGGCGGGGTTGGGGACGCCCATTCTGCTGCTTACTGCCCGTGGCCAAACTGTCGACAAGGTGGTTGGTTTTAAACTAGGTGCGGATGACTACGTCACGAAACCATTTGACACTCTGGAACTCATGGCCCGCATCGAGGCCTTGTTGCGACGCGCCCCCACACGAACCGGCCAGGGCATTCTCCAATTTGGCTCAGTCCGAGTAGACATTCGCGGCACTCAGGTTACGCGAGAAGGCACTCCTGTTTATCTTTCTGCTCGAGAATTTCAGCTCTTGCGCTATTTCATAGAGCGCAAAGGAATCACTCTTTCTCGTGATGAAATCCTGCGCGAGGTGTGGGGCTACGAAGCTGGTACGTTCACGCGCACCGTCGATGTGCACGTTGCCAGCCTGCGCCAGAAATTGGAGAAGACTCCCAAAAAACCTGAGATCATCCTCACCGTACCCGGGATTGGCTATAAATTCCAAGGATGAGGGGGTATTGACCGCGTCTTCCGGATATCCGCCGCTGCCTGTTTCTTCAGAACTTTTTCGCTGAGCGCAACGCGGACACAACTCTTTCCTGATGATGCAATGTGTACCACGTCGGAGCATAGTCTTCCAGCAGCTCATATACCTCTGCGAGGGCATTGGCCAAGTGTCTCAGCTGTAGCCGCATCTCAGATGCCTCATTCATTTGCTTTGGGAAACTGCCCACATCCAGTTGTTCCCTATGATGCACGATCACGTCTTTACCTCCTTTCGACCGGTGGTTCGGGCTAGGGGTAAAAATATGTAAAGTGTCTGTAAATCCCACGTAAGCGTTCTCGCGCGCTCGCACTCAGCTCAACTTCGGTCATCGCGCCCAGAATTTGCCCCACGGCAGAAACCTATTCCAGTCGTTCCTTTCATTTCTGTTCAATATTGAACTCTTTTGAGAATCCTTTTGGCGCCTGTAGAATTCGGCGGATGACACTCCTCGGGCCGGGGGACATTAGTTTATGAGGGGAAAACGGATTGTGTCAATGAGCGAGGTGCGCATGGTGCGCATCGCAATCGGCTTTTTTGAAACATGACTGGTGCAAGCGCTCATAGGGGAACGTGGGCTGTCCTCCTTTCAACTATGGCCACCATCCGGTACCATCCGGTAGCAAGGTGCGCGAAAAAGTCTTTTCGTGTGCTACCATGCCGTTACCCAGACCTCGGATGATTGCTTCGAATCCCCTTGAGGGAGAGATTGGTGCACTGCAACGGGCCATCAGCAAAGGGTGTTTCCTCGCGTATGCAGTACATCGGCCCATTGGCGATACGCCTTTCCGTTTTTTTCCTATTCTTTTTCTTCGCCGGCGTTCCAGCACAGGCACAGATCTCACCCGGGCCTCTCGCGAAAGCCCACCAGTCTTTGAGCGGAACGATACAATGCGCGACCTGCCACCAATTCGGGACCAGCACGCCTACTTTCAAATGTCTGGATTGCCATAAAGAGGTGGCGCACCGCTTGGCCGCCAAGCACGGATATCACGCTCAGATCCAGATGAAGAATCCCAATGGCAAGGATTGTGTCCGCTGCCACCTCGATCACAACGGCGAGGATTTCGGCCTCATCCACTGGGAGCCTTCACAAAAACAATTTGATCACCGGTTGACGGGTTACGTCCTGGAAGGAAAGCATGCCGGCCTTGCTTGTGAGAAGTGCCACGCGCCGGCCTACATGGTTGCCGAGGAGCGCGCGCTCATCAAGATGAAAGATGTCTCGAAATCCTTTTTCGGGTTGTCGCAAAATTGCGTGCCATGCCACAAAGATGTGCACAAAGGCCAGCTCGGAAACGATTGCCTGCAATGTCATAATTACATGGATTGGAAGGCCGCCAAACAGTTCGATCACTCCAAGACACGCTATCCGCTGACAGGTCTGCACCTCAAGGTGGACTGTGAGAAGTGCCACAAACCGGATGTGGCCGGTGGTCCGGCACGTTACCGGGACATGAAGTTCCAGGCTTGCATCGACTGCCATATCGATCCGCACCGAGGCTCTTTCAAACAGCGCTGCGAAGAATGTCACACCACTGCGGGATGGAAGAAATTGCTGCCGGCTTTTGGATTCGACCATTCCAAGACCAAGTACCCCCTGCTCGGAAAACACGCCGAGGTAGGCTGCGCTCAGTGCCATTTGAAGGCTGACTTCAAAAAGCCCCTCCCGTTTAATAATTGCAATGATTGTCATAAACCAGACCCCCACAAGGGTCAGTTCGAAGCACGTCCGAAGAAGGGGGAGTGCGCGGAATGCCATACCGTGGACGGATGGAAACCCTCGCTTTTCGGAGTGAAAGAGCACGACACATCCAAATATCCGCTAAAGGGCAAACACATTACCGTTAAATGCGAGAAGTGCCATCTACCCGCGGGCAAGGACACCATCTATAAGGTGAAATTCGCGGCCTGCACCGACTGCCATAAGGACGCCCATGACGGACAATTTGCGGCCGCGCCGTATCGAGACAAATGCGAAGATTGTCATACCGTTCTGGATTTTCACCGCTCCACATTTACGATTGCCAAACATCGCAAAGCGCGGTTCGCTCTGAGCGGAGCTCACGCGGCCGTGCCTTGTACCGATTGCCACAAAGTCGGTGCCGCCGGACGGACCGACAAAATCCTGCCATTCCATTTTGAGGATCGGACTTGCACTGCGTGTCACACCGACGTGCACCACGGCGAATTCAACGAGCGCATGGCGCGGCGCCGCGCCGATGGCACACCTCAGGGATGCGAGGCCTGCCATAACGTGAGGTCATGGATCGAGGTGAGTGGCTTCGACCATTCCAAGACCAAATTCCCGTTGCTGGGGGCGCACCGCAGCGCCAAGTGCGGCGATTGCCACAAAGTGCCGGTCGGCAAGAAGGAAATACAGTTCAAGGACACCTCGCAGGTCTGCGAAGATTGTCACAAAGACGCCCATGACGCCCAATTCGCCAAGGCCGGAAAAACGCCTTGTGCAGACTGTCATGATTCGCAGCGCTGGGTGCCTTCGACCTTCAACCATGATACCCGCACGCATTTCCCCTTGCAGGGCGGCCACGCAGGCGTGGCTTGCGGCAAATGCCACAAGCAGACGCGCATGGTCGACACGAAGCCTGTAATTGTCTACAAACAGGCGCCTTCGAAGTGTACCGACTGCCATGGACCGAACATCGGCCCCTTGAAGTCAAGTCTTCGGCCGTACGCAGTGCCTCTTGCCGGCGGGAGAGGAGCTCTTACCAAACCTTTGAGCCAGCCCCCCTCTCTGGCCGCTCTGCCGTGCCGGGATTTCGCTCGAAAGGGAACGAGATCGCCGCAGGGAGTGTCGAAGGATGCCGAAATCTCTGCCCCGGCCACGTTTAGAATCTGGCTCATTTGTGCAGGACAAGGGCGCGAAGGTACCAATAGTCCTGGTACTATAGTTGGGCTGGCTTGTTGTCCTGGCCAAAAACTGAACACAGGTACAGTTGTGCTTGGCTGCGCGCAAGGAACAATATCATGACTGGAGTAACTGTCATTATGGCATTCCACCACCAGTTTTCGGCAGAAGCGATCTCAGGGAAACTGAAGCTTAGGAGAATGTTACGTCTAAGTTAATTCAGATCCTGTGTTGGCTGCTGCTTTTCTCCTCCCCGGCCGGGAGCGCTGCGCTCCCTGCTGGTCAGCAGGGCAGCACTCGTAGTCCGCACGGACCGCTGGCGATTCCTTGCGAGAACTGCCACACCGCTGCGGGCTGGCGCCCCATTCGCGCGGTTCCCGAATTCGATCATAACAAAACGAACTACCCGCTACGCGGCATGCACGAGAAAGTGCAATGCACGCAGTGCCACGTAAAGCCGATATTCACGGATGTGGGGAAGAATTGTCAGGATTGCCACGCCGATATTCACCAGCGCAAG
>Ga0209267_1000583_pt1 | contig 26500 bp, 22 predicted proteins | sample GraSoiAngelo_137_FD_185894 | JGI IMG/M metagenome (GOLD analysis project Ga0209267, IMG submission 185894) | Grasslands soil microbial communities from the Angelo Coastal Reserve, California, USA - 14_0929_09_30cm (SPAdes) (version 2) | ecosystem: Environmental > Terrestrial > Soil > Grasslands ... | reverse complement strand
GACCCGCGAACGGTCTTGGCGAGGACGTCGAGAACGCGCTGGCCCACGTTGTGCCGGGTGTCCTGATACTCCGGACCCGGGTTGCCCAGTCCCACGACCACTCGGCCGGAGCCCCGGCCCTGCGCGTGGGCCACGCGGTTCTCGCTCCGTTACTTGTCCGACTTCTCGGACTTCTCCGCGCGCGCGGGCCGCGCCGGCTTCTTGCCGTCGTCGGCCGCCGCCGCCTCTTCGCCTTCCTTCGGCTTGCGCTCGGTGAGGACTTCCGGCTCGGTGACTGCCGCCGCTGCCGGTGCCGCCGTCGCCACCACTTCCTCCGCCATCGGCGGAGCCACGGTCGCGACCGCCTGACCCGGATCGTTCACGATCCGCACGCCCTCGGGCGCGCGGAGCTCGGCCACCGTGAGCACGTCGCCGATCATGAGCGCGCTGACGTCGGCGTCGATCCGATCGGGGATCGCGGTCGGCAGGCACGACACCGTCAGCTCGTGCAGCACGAGGTTCAAAATACCCTTCTGCTCTTTCACGCCCGCAGCCTCGCCGGTGGCGCGCACGGCCACCTGCACGGTGATCGCGCGATCCGCGGCCACTTCCTGCAGGTCGACGTGCAGGAGCAGCTCGGTCACCGGATCGAACTGCAGATCGCGGATGATCGCCATCCGCGTGCCGGTGCCGTTCTCACCGTCGAACCGCAGGGTGAGTAGCTGGGTCGTGCCCTCGTGGCCGTGGATCATCCGGAGCACCGCCTTGGGGTCGACCGTGACCGACTCGGCTTTCTTTCCGTCGTAGAGGACCCCGGGAACGGCGCCCTCGCGACGGAGTCGCTTGGCGAACCCCTTGCCGCTCCCGTCGCGCCGCTTGATCGTCAGCTCTTGCATCGCCATGACTGAAGCTCCTTGAAAGTCGAATTACGCGAACAATGTCGAGACGGATTCCTCGTCGTGGATGCGTCGGATCGCCTCCCCCAGGAGCGGCGCGACCGAGAGCACCGTGATGCGCGCGGCCGCGCGCTTGGTGTCGCTCAGAGGAATCGAGTTCGTGACGACGACCTCTTCGATCGGGGAGGCCGCGATGCGATCGATCGCCGGCCCCGAGAGGACCGCGTGAACGCCGCAGGCCAGGATGCGTCGCGCGCCCTCTCGCTCCAGCGCCGTCACGGCCTGCGTCAGGGTGCCGGCGGTGTCGACGATGTCGTCGATGACGACGGCGTCGCGACCCTTGACGTCGCCGATGAGGTGCATGGCGACCGCCGAGTTCGGCCCTTCGCGCCGCTTGTCGATGATGGCCAGGCCGGCATCGAACCGCTTGGCCATCGCGCGCGCGCGCTCCACGCCGCCCGCGTCGGGGGCGACGATCACCGGATCCCGCAGATCTTTCTTGCGAAGGTAGTCGATCATCACGACCGGGCCGGCGAAGAGGTGATCCACCGGAACGCTGAAGAATCCCTGGATCTGGCCGGCGTGCAGGTCGAGCGCCAGCACCCGGTGGATCCCCGCCGCCTCGAGCAGGTCGGCGACGAGCCGCGCCGAGATCGGCACCCGCGATTGCACCTTCCGGTCCTGGCGCGCGTAGCCGTAGTAGGGCAGCACCGCGGTGATCCGACGAGCCGACGCGCGCTTCATCGCGTCGACCATGATCAGGAGCTCCATGAGCGAGTCGTTCACCGGCGGGCACGTCGGCTGGATGACGAACACGTCGGCGCCCCGCACGTTCTCGTCGACCTGGACGTAGACTTCGCCGTCCGAGAACCGCGTCACCTCGGCGTCGGCCATCGGGACGTGGAGATACTGCGCGATCTCCTCGGCGAGCGGGCGGTTCGCGTTGCCGGTCAGGAGCTTCAGCTCATACGCCATCGGTGCCTCGTCCTAGCGTGTGGTTGGGGCGGGAGGATTCGAACCTCCGAATACGGGATCCAAAGTCCCGCGCCTTAGCCGCTTGGCCACGCCCCAGCGTGTTCGCTTCACTCGTTGCAGCGCGCACTACCCGGGCCTCAGCGCATGCGGATCGCGGGGCCGCGCAGCGCCCGGACCGCCCAGCAGCCCCAGCGCGCGCGGGCGACTCGCGAGCGGATCTGCCGCGCGTGATCGTACGAGCGCGCCACGCCGAACACTGTGAGCCCACTCCCCGACATCGCCGCCCCCAGCGCCCCCGCGGCCAGGAGCGCTGCCTCCATTTGCTCCACCTCACGGTACCGCGCGCTCGCGACGCGTTCCAGCGTGTTGCCGAGGGCGGCCGCCACCCGGCCCGGCTGCCGGCTCCTGAGCGCCGCCGCCATCCCCCGTGCTCGGGCGCCGTTAGAATACATCGCGGCCGCGACCCCTTCGTAGATCTCCGCCGTGCTCGCCGCCACGCGCGGATTCACGAGCACGAGCGACAACGCCGAGCACGCCAGCGGCTCGAGCTGCTCGCCGCGTCCCGTCGCCAGCGCCGCGCCGCCGTGCAGGAAGAACGGGACGTCCATGCCGAGCTTCACCGCCGCGTCGCCGAGTCGCGCCTTCGACCACCCGAGCCCCCAGAGCCGATTCAAGCCCACGAGCACGGCCGCGGCGTCGGTCGATCCGCCGCCGAGGCCCGCCGCCACGGGGATCCGCTTGTCCAGCGCGATCCGCGCCCCGCGACTCACCCCCGCCATCTCACGGAGAGTCAGCGCGGCCTTGAGCGCCAGATTGGTCCCGTCTGTCGGAACGTCGGAAGCGGTGGTCCGGAGCTCGAGGACGTCCGCGTCCTCGAGCTCCAGCCGGTCGGACAAATCCACGGCCTGCATGACCGTGGCGATTTCATGGTACCCGTCGTCCCGCCGTCCAAGCACCTCGAGCGCGAGGTTGATCTTGCACGCCGCGCTGAGCACGAGGCGACGGGGCTTCCCCGCCCGCTTCGACAAGACAACGAACCATAGCACGGGCCCGGGGCCCTTTCAACGGATGGGCTGTGTTTTCGCCCCTTTCGGGATCGTCAGCGTGAAGCGCTCGGGGTCGATTCCCTCGCCCTCGACGAGGTTCTGGTAGGTGATCGAGCCCGTGATGTACGACATCGCCGCGTCGAGATCGAGCCCGGCCAGCGCCCCCGAGCCGCCGCGTCGGTATTTGATCAATGCATTGAACCGACTGCCGAAGATCTGCCGCTGCAGGATCAGGCCCGTCCCGAGATCGAGCCACACCCGCTGGCGTCCGCCGGCTCCGTTCACGAGGTTCAGGGACGGTCCCGCGGCGTCAGGGGCAGCCAGCTCAGCGCTCCGGAGGTCGCGCGGCCCTGCCATGCGGCCGACCAGCACCGACACCAGATCCTCCGGGTCCAGGGGCAGGCCCAGGACTTTCGAGATCGTCTCGGCGTCGGCCGGCCCGACGTGGGCCTCATTTTGTATCGCGTCATAGGCCGTCACCTGGCCCTCGTGGACGGTCACGACCATGAGCGGCGGGCCGAACGGTGAGAGCGCCTCGAAGCGGACCGAGCTTGGGGCACGCACCAGCAGGACCCCTCGGAGCCGCTGGCGCTCTCCGCCCTTTCTCAGCGCGACGTCGGCGAGCGCGCGCATGTCGGTGAACTCGGCGTAGCGCTCGGCGAGCAGGGTGAGGGCGCGGCGGGCGTCGTCCCCTAGCGGCTCTCGAGGCGGCGCGGTCGCGCAGGCGGCGACTAGCGCCAGCGGCACGAAGAGGAGGAGACTACTGAGAGGCCTTCGGGCCAGCCTTGACCCGGCGCTGGCGATCCTTGAGGTCATTGACCTTCTTCTTGACCCCGTCGGCGGCCGGATCGAGCTGCAGAGCCTTTTCCCACGCGGCCAGGGCGTCCTCGTCGAGACCGTTCTTGACCAGCGCGTCGCCAAGGTGCTCGTAGATCACGGGATCCGGCTCCTTGGTCTTCATGACCGCGCGCTTGAGCTCCGTCAAGGCCTCCGGATACTTCCCTTGCTGGTAATACGCCCAGCCGAGACTGTCGATGAAGTAGCCGTTCTCGGGCTCGAGATCGAGCGCCTTGCCGATGAGCTGGATCGCTTCGTCGAGATTCTGTCCGCGCTCGGCGTACATGTAGCCGACGTAGTTGTACGCCTCGGCGTTCTTGGGATCGAGCGAGATCACGCGACGGAAGGAGGTGACCGCGTCCTCGAACCGGGACTGCTTCTCGTAGACGACCCCCAGCTGAAAATGCAGATCCTTCTGCTTGTCGTCGAGCCCCAGACCTTCCTGGAGCGTCTGAGCGGCCCGGTCGTATTCCTTGGCCCGGTAGTAGGCCGTCCCGAGATACAGGAAGAGCTCGGGACGCTTGGGCTCCATGTTGACGGCTTCACGCAGGGTCGAGATCGCCTCGTCGTAGCGCTTGGCCCGGCCATACAGGAACCCGAGCTGGACCCGCGCGTCGATGGACCGCGGATCGGCTCGCAGGATGCGCTCGAGCTCGGACTTGGCCTCCGCGTCTCGCCCCGCATCCATGTACGTGGTGGCGAGGAAGTAGCGGGCGCGGAGGTCCGACGGAGTGAGCGCCACGACGCGTCGAAAGGCCTCGATGGCCTTGTCCCACATCTTCTGCTCGTAGTACACGGCGCCGAGCTTCATCCAGGCGCGCGGGCTCTGGGGCGTGGCTTCGGCGACTCCTTCGAGCTCGGTCTGGGCCTCGGGCAAGCGGCCGAGCCGGATCAGGAGGTCGGCCAGCTTGTCCGCGAACGCCGGGTTGTCCGGGTTGGCCTTGACCGCGCGCCGGTAGACCTCGATCGCTTCTTCGCTCTTGTGAAGCGCCTCGCCGTAGACCGCCCCGAGCGCGCTCCAGGCGCCGTCGTGATCCGGATCGATCTCGACCGCGGCGGTGAGGCGCGCGATCGCTTCGTCCCAGGACTCGGTCTCGATCGCGAGCCGGCCGAGGAGGAACTGAGCCTGGGCCAGGCGCGGCTGCTGCTCGACCAGACGAAGGAGCGCGGCTCGGGCCTTGTCGTACGCCTTTTGCTCGACGTAGATGCGCGCCAAGGTGAGATACGGCTCCTCGGCGTTCGGGTTCAGCTGGATGGAGCGCTCGAGCTCGGCCTCGGCTTCGGGAATCTTTCGCTGCGTACGCAGAAGCTCGGCCAGGGTCATGTGCGTCGAGACCTGGTCCGGAGCCAGCTCGACGGCCCGGCGCGCCGCGCCCACGGCTTCGTCAAGGCTGTCGGCCCGCATGAGCAGCTGGGCCAGCTGTGTCCAGAGAGCCGCCGAATTCGGATCGCGCTTGATGGCGGTCCTCATGAACGGGACCGCGTCCTTGAATCGCCCGGCCTGCACGTACATCTGAGCCATGCTGTAGGAGTAGTACGCGTCGGCGCGCGGGTCGGCAGCCGCGGCGCGGATGGGAATCTCGTCGTCGCTGGCCACGGTGGGGCCACCCATGGAGGCGCAGCCCATCAGCGCCGTCGCCATCACGATCACGGTCAGTCCCGGCCACGCCTTCGTCAGCAGGCGGCGCGCCGCGTCGGCGACGCCGGCGTCCGGGATGACGGCCGTCGCCTCGTCGATCTCGCGCAGCGCCCGGCGGTCGAGCGCCGGGGCCGGCTGCGTCCTACCGGCGCGGGCCGACGAATCGGCCTCGATCGTCCCCGCGACGAAACGGAGCGAGCGAACGGCGTCGAAGCGCTCCTGCAGGCGGCGAGTCAGCTCCTCGATGCGGAGGGTGAGCTCGTGCAGCCAGGGCGAGTTGTCCACGGCCACGGTGAGACATCCGTCGGCGAAGCTCCGGGCCTGCGCCCGCCGCGCGGCGTCGGCCCCGACGACCTGAGGCCACGCCCGGCGAATGCGGTGCTCGAGCAGCCGATCTCTCAGGTCAGGAACCGCGGTGAGCAACAGATCAGCGACGGCGCGCGGCGGTCGACTGTCCATGCTTTCGTATCATACATCCTCCCTGCAGGGCGCCGCGAGAGCGGTTGAGAACCCTGATATAGTGGCGTCAATCATGGCAAAACCTCGGCGGGGCGACGTCCTCGATTTGACGATCGACGACCTCGCCTTCGGGGGCGAGGGGGTCGGGAGGGTCCAGGGCTACGTCCTCTTCGTGCGCGGCGCGGTGCCGGGCGACCGCGTGCGGGCCAAAGTGATCGAGGCGCGCTCGCGGTTCGGGCGTGCGGTGATCGAGTCCGTCGACACCCCGTCGCCGGATCGAGTGGAGGCCCCCTGCGCATATTTCGGCCGCTGCGGCGGCTGTCGCCTGCAGCACCTCTCCTACACCGCACAGCTCGGCTTCAAGGAAAAGCAGGTGCGCGATTGCCTCGAGCGCATCGGCGGGCTCGGCGAGTTCGAGCTGCGCCCCATCCTGGCCGCGCCGGACCCGTACGGGTACCGGAACAAGATGGAGTTCACGATCGTGTCGGGCAGCGACGGGCCGGACATCGGGCTTCATCAGGCCGATCGCTACGACGTGGTCCTGGACATCGAGCGGTGCCATCTACAGTCGGAGACGATGAACACGCTGCTCGCCGAGCTCCGGGCCCAGGCGCGCGCGCGGCGGCTCTCCGTCTACGACCAGGACTCGGGCACAGGACTCCTGCGCTTCGCGACCGTGCGTGAGGGCCGGCGGACCGGCGAAGCGATGGTGAACATCGTCGCTTCCGCGCCCGATGTCGAAACACTCGCTCCTGTCGCCGCCGGCCTGCGTGCCCGCGTTCCCGCGCTGGCCAGCGTGGTGCTGAACGTGAACGCGAAGAAGGCCTCGGTCGCGGTGGGAACCGAGGAGCATCTCCTGCTCGGCCGCGATCACATCCGCGAATCGCTGGGCGGGCTCACGTTTCAGGTCTCGGCGAGCTCGTTCTTCCAGACCAACACCGTGCAAGCCGAGCGGCTGTTCGCGGTGGTCGAGGCCGCGTGCGAGCTCGGCGGGATCGAGACGGTCATGGATCTCTATTCCGGGACCGGCGCGATCAGCCTCTTGCTGGCGCGCAGGAGCCGCTGGGTCTACGGCATCGAGGTTGCGTCGGCCGCGGTGGCCGACGCCGTGCGGAACGCGCGCGAGAACGGGATCGAGAACTGCACGTTCCTTCCGGGGGAGGTGCGCCACGTCCTGCCGACCTTGATGCGCGACGGCGTCCGCGCCGATGTCGTCGTCGCCGATCCCCCGCGCGCCGGATTCCATCCCAAGGCGCTCAACGCGCTGGCGACGCTCGGCCCGGCCCGGATCGTGTACGTGTCGTGCAACCCGTCTACGCTCGCGCGCGACGTCGGCGACCTGGTCCGTCAGGGCTATCGACTCGAGTGGGTCGAGCCGGTCGACATGTTCCCGCAGACGCCGCACATCGAGGCCGTCGCCCGTCTTCGTCGGGCGTCATGAAGATCTTCCTGGCCCGCCGTCTGGCCCAGTCGCTGCTGGTCCTGCTCGGGGTCTCCTTCATCGTCTTCTTCATCCTGTATCTCACCGGCGATCCGGCCCTGGTGCTGCTGCCGCCCGATTCGTCCGAGGAGGACGTGCAGAAGTTCCGGCAGGCGATGGGATTCAACGATCCGTTCATCGTTCAGTACGGCCGTTTCCTGGTCGGCGCGCTCCACGGGAATTTCGGCCAGTCCGTGCGCCACGGGGAGCCCGCGTTCAACCTGGTCGTCGAGCGCATGCCGGCCACCTTCGAGCTCTCCGGAGCCGCGCTGCTGGTCGCGCTCTGCCTGGCGATCCCGGCCGGGATCGTCTCGGCGGTGCGGCGCAACACCGTGCTCGACTACATTTCGACGGTGGTCGCGCTCCTGGGACAATCGATGCCGACCTTCTGGCTCGGGATCATGCTGATCCTGGTGTTCTCGGTGCAGTTCAATCTCCTCCCGTCCTCGGGCCGCGGAAACCTCGAGCACCTGATCCTGCCGGCGATCACGCTCGGGCTCTTCACGACTGCCCGCATCACCCGGCTCACACGCTCGGGGATGCTCGAGGTGCTGAGCCAGGATTACATCCGAACGGCGCGCGCCAAGGGCGTGAGCGGCCCGCCGGTCGTGTGGAAGCACGCGCTCAAGAACGCCGCGATCCCGATCGTGACCATCGTCGGCATCGAGCTCGGTACCTTGCTCGGAGGCTCGGTCATCACCGAGACGATCTTCGCGTGGCCGGGGGTCGGGCGTCTGTCGGTCCAGGCGATCTACAACCGCGATTATCCGGTGGTGCAGGCGGCGGTCTTTCTGCTCTCGTCCACGTTCGTGCTCGTCAATCTGGTCGTCGACGTCCTCTATACCTACCTCGACCCGCGGATCCGGCTGAGGTGAGCGTTCCGATCAGCGCTCGCCCGATGGACCTGGCCGGCGCGAGCAGCCCGACCCGGCGGGAATGGATCGTGTTCGCTCGGCGCCTGGCGCGTCGGCGGACCGCGCTCTTCGGGCTCGTGGTCGTGATGGTGGTGATCGTCTCGGCGCTGGGCGCGCCGTGGCTCTCCGCGTACGATCCGGTCGAGCAGGACATCACGAACCGATTGAGACCCCCCGGCGCGCTCGACGCGGCCGGCCGCGCGCACCTTCTGGGCACCGACCACCTCGGCCGCGACATCCTGGTGCGCATGATCTTCGGCGCCCGGCCCGCGCTGATGGTGGGCTTCGCCGCTGTCGCGATCTCCGGCGTGCTCGGGATGGGCGTGGGGTTGATCTCCGGCTACTTCGGCGGCCGCATCGACGACGTGTTCATGCGCCTCGCCGACATCCAGCTGGCGTTCCCGTTCATCCTGCTCGCGATCGCCGTGATCGGTGTCCTGGGGCCGAGCTTGCCGGTCATCATCGTGGTCATCGGCGTCTCGAGCTGGGTCGTGTACGCCCGCGTCGTGCGCGGCGCCGTCCTGTCGTTGCGAGAGCGCGAGTTCGTCCAGGCCGCCCACGCGCTCGGAAGCCGCGACGGGCGCGTCCTGGTGCGCCACATTCTTCCGAACGCGTTCACGCCGTGGCTCGTGGTTGCGACGCTCGACATGGCGCGCGTGATCGTGATCGAGTCGGCGCTGTCGTTCCTCGGGCTCGGCGTCCAGCCGCCGACGCCGACGTGGGGTGGCATGCTGGCCGACGGCCGCGTCTACATCTCGACTGCGTGGTGGCTCGCGACGTTTCCTGGCCTCGCCATTCTCGTCACCGTGCTGGGGATCAATTTGTTTGGCGACGGCTTGCGGGATACGCTCGATCCTCGCTTGAAGCTCTAGCGTCCAGGTCTGGGCGCGGGGGCCGGCGGGCCGGGAGGCCTGGGCCATCCTGACTGCTTCCTTTGCCTTTGAGGCGACCCCTTTGCTTGAGGCCTGGGCGATGCTGCCTACACAGGATGGCCCAGACCTCCCCGCCCCACCGCCCCCCGCGCCCGGCGTCGGCGGCATTGATCGAGCGCGATCGGAGCGTGGCGCATGCTTAGGCGCTGCGACTGTGCGGCGGTCTCGCCTGCTGGCCATGTTCAGCGCACGCGTCGTTTCGTCCTTGTTCGTCTTCCTTGGTGGTCCGCGCCGGCGCGGTCGGTCGGTGAAACCTTCGGGCGAGGGGTGCCTCGTGGTGATGCGCTTGCGCGCGGTGGTGCGCTCAGTGGTGGCGGGCGTGGCGGGCGTACATTGTGCGGGCGATGAGGAGGACGGCTGCGAGGGGGGCCGTCAGCCAGAGGAATCCGGAGGACACGCCGGCGATGGCGTTGAGGAGGAGGAACGCGGCGCCGCCGACCAATCCCGTCCACAGCAGGAGGGTGGTAGTGCGGTCGACTGCCTTGCGCCAGCCGACGGCGGCGATGAGCGTTGCGAGGAGGGCGCCGATGCCGTCGATCGCGACGTCCATGGCGCTGGCGGTCCTGGTGGGCACGAGGGACTGGCGCGCTTCGTCCAGGACTGCCCAGATCAGGCTGATCGCGAAGGCGGTTGCAGCGGCGGGGCGGGGGGACAGGCGGCGGCCTCGCGCGAGGGCGCGATACCAGAGCGTGGCAAGGACTGCGTATTCCGTGAGGTGACCGGCCTTGCGCACGAGGCCGTGCAGGGCGTCGAGCTGAGTCGGCGTCGCCCACGGGGCCATCAGGTGCAGCAGGGGAACGAGCAAGTGCTCGGTGTGCTCGGCGCTTCCTACGTCGGATGAGAGCCACAGGATCACGGCCATCCAGACGGCGGCAGGCAGCCAGTACTTGAGGGGCACGCCGCAATGATACAAACAGCGGCCGCGCGACACCGATCTGAGGGTAGAAGTCAGCACCCGCCGTGCTAGAGTGGCCGCGATGCTCGGCGGGATCCTCGACGATCTGCTGACCTCTCCGTCGACGGGGCCGTGCATTACGGCGACGCGCCACTTCCCCGCGCGGCCCCCCGTCCTGGTTCCGTTTCCCGCTTCGCTCGACCCGCGGATCGGCGACGCGGTGCGCGCGCGCGGCATCGACGAGCTCTATTCGCATCAAGCGCACGCGTGGGATCGGATCGCGAAGGGGCAGCACGTGGTCGTCGTCACGCCGACCGCGTCCGGAAAGACGCTCTGCTACAACCTGCCCGCGCTCCAGGCGCTCGTGCATCAGCCGGACGCGCGGATCCTCTATCTGTTTCCCACCAAGGCGCTCGCCCAGGATCAGCTGGCCGAGCTGGAAGAGCTTGCGCGGCAGCTGCCGGAGATGCGGATGTTCACCTATGACGGCGACACGCCCCAGGACGCGCGGCGCGCCGTGCGGGCGCGTGCGAACCTCGTCCTCACGAACCCCGACATGCTCCACTCGGGGATCCTGCCGCATCACACGAAGTGGGCGACGCTCTTCCAGAACCTGCGCTACGTCGTGATCGACGAGCTGCACGCCTACCGCGGCGTCTTCGGCTCGCACCTGGCCAACGTGCTGCGGCGCCTGCGTCGGATCTGCCGGCACTACGGCTCGGCGCCGCAGTTCATCATGGCCTCCGCGACGATCGCGAATCCCGGCGAGCTGGCGAGCCGATTGATCGGCGAGCCGGTCGAGGAGATCACCGAGAGCGGGGCGCCGACGGGCGACAAGGTGTTCGTCTGCTACAACCCGCCCGTCGTCAATCAGGAGCTCGGGATCCGCGCGCCGTATCTCGGCGAAGCGGCCAGGTTCGCGATCCGATTCCTCCGGGAGAAGATCGCGACGATCGTGTTCGCCCAGAGCCGCCTGGCCACCGAGGTGTTGTTGACGTCGATCAAGAGCGGCGTCGCCGACAAGACGGGTGACAGCGGCATCGTGCGCGGGTATCGCGGGGGCTATTTGCCGACACGCCGCCGGGCGGTCGAGAAGGGTTTGCGCGAGGGCAAGGTGCTCGGGGTCGTCTCGACCAACGCGCTCGAGCTCGGCGTGGACATCGGCCACCTCGACGTCGCGGTGCTCGCGGGCTATCCGGGCGCGATCGCGTCGCTCTGGCAACAGGCCGGACGCGCCGGCCGGCGGAGCGGTAGGTCCGTGGCGCTCTTGGTGGCGACGAGCGCGCCGCTGGACCAGTTCATGGTCACGCACCCTGACTACCTCTTCGGGACGCCGCCCGAGCACGCCCGCGTGAATCCGAACAACCCGTTCATTCTCGTGAATCATCTGAAGTGCGCCGCGTTCGAGCTGCCCATTGCCGAGGACGAGCGCTTCGGCGAGCTCGACGTGCGGAAGTTTTTGGCGGCGCTGGACGACGAGGGGGTCCTGCACCACGCCGGCCGACACTGGCACTGGGCAGCCGAGACCTACCCGGCCGACCACACCTCGCTGCGCACGGTCACGACCGACAACTTCCTCGTGATCGACACCACGGCGCGCGACGAGAAGCAGACGAAGCGACGCCAGATCATCGCCGAGGTCGACTGGGGCAGCGCGTTCGCGTCGATCTATCCCAAGGCGATCTACCTCGTCGAGAGCGAGCCCTACGAGGTCCAGGAGCTCCACTTCCGCGAGGACGAGGAAAAAGTCGCCTACGTCAAGCGCGTCGCCGTCGACTACTTCACCGACGCGATCAGCGCCAAGGGCGTCTGGATCCTCCAGCGTCTGGCCGAGGGCCCCTCGGCCCCGTATCTGGCCGAGCAGGGCGAGGTGCTGGTGGCCGAGAAGGTCGTCGGGTTCAAGAAGATCAAGATGGGGACGCTCGAGAACGTCGGCTCCGGAGAAGTCGAGCTGCCCCAGCAGGAGATGCAGACCACGGCCGCGTGGCTCACCGTCGCGCCCGAGACCTTGGCGCGCGCGAGCTCCTCGCGAGAAGAGCTGATCGACGGGCTGCGCGCGGTGACGTACCTCTTGCATCACCTGGCGCCGATCTTCCTGCTCTGCGACATCCGTGACCTGGGCTCGTGGCTCGGCGACACGACGCCAGCGACGAGCGGCGCCGTGGCGACGCGAGAGTCCACCAAGCGGCGCCTGATGGACGCCGCGCAGTTCAATCCGACCATCTATCTCTATGACTCCCACGCCGGCGGGATCGGGCTCGCCGAGCACGTGTTCGAGATCCTGCCCGATCTGCTCCGCCGCGGGCTCGACACGCTCGAGACGTGCGCCTGCCGGGACGGCTGCCCCTCCTGCGTCGGACCCGTGAACGAAGTGGGTCGCAAAGCCAAGAGCACGGCGCGGTCGCTCCTGCGCGCGCTGACCGACTGAGGTCGCGTGGCCGCTCACTCGCTCGACGATCTCCGTCGTGTCATCCGGCGCATCGAGACGCGCCGCCCCAAGCGCCCCGCCGCGCAGCCCATCGAAGAGGTACTGGGCGGCGAGCTCGTGGACACCGGCGAGGGGCAGCTCCTGGTGGTCCGCCGCGAGTTTCCGCTCTCGCACCGGCACGGCCGTCAGCCGCTCGGGGCCGTGCTCGAGGCGCCTCTCGATCTCTTGAGCGCCGTCGCGCGGGCCGAGCGCCCGGTCGAGGACGCGCGGCGCCTGCTCTTCCTCGACGCCGAGACGACCGGGCTTGCCGGCGGCACCGGCACGTACGCGTTCCTGGTCGGTGCCGCCTGGCTCGAGGACGACCGCCTGATCCTGACCCAGCACTTCATGCGCGACTTCGACGAAGAGCCGGCGCTCCTCGCGGCGCTGCGCCCGCTCCTCGAGCGGGCGAGCGGCCTCGTGACCTTCAATGGGGCGACCTTCGATTTGCCGCTTTTAGAGACGCGCTTCCTCATGACGCGGCGGCGCTGGCCCGCCACGCTGACACACCTCGATCTCTTGCGTCCGGCGCGGCGCGTGTGGACCTCGTGTCTGGCTGACTGCCGGCTGGCGACGCTCGAGCGCGAGGTCGTCGGCGTCGTGCGCGAGGACGACATCGCCGGCGGCTTGATTCCGGCGCTCTACTTCGACTTCCTGCGCTCGCGACGGGCGGCGCCGCTCGGCCGCGTGCTCGCCCACAACCGGGACGATATCCTCACCCTCGTGGGGCTCCTGGGCTGGTTCGGGAAAGCGCTGACGTCGCGCGAGGCGCTGACCGCCGGTGAGCTCGGCGGCCTCGGGCGGCTCTGGGAGCCGGTGGACGTCGAGCGCGCGCTCGCCTGTTATCGAGCTGCGCTCGCGGCCGGGCTCTCCGGGGCGCCGGCGCAGGCCGTGCGCCTCAATCTGGCGAGGTGGGAGAAGCGCTTCGCCCGGTGGGACGCCGCGTGCTCGCTGTGGGAAGCCGCGGCGCGTGACGCCTGGTTCGACCCGCGCCCGTGGGAGGAGCTGGCCAAGTTCCACGAGCACCGCCGTCGCGATTTCGTCACGGCCCACGCGGTCGTCAACGACGCGCTGGGCCTCGCGGAGGACGCCGGGGTGTCCTCGAGCGTCCGAGAGGCGTTCGCCTACCGCCGCGCTCGTCTGCAGCGGCGGCTCCTGGCGCGAGGCTGACCGCCGTGGCGACTTCGCCGCTCCGTGACGAGCTCGCGAAGGCGTGCCGAGCGGCGCAGGTGGTCGGAGGCAGAGAGATGGCGCGCGACACCACCGGGCCCCAGAGCACACCGGCGCGAACGTAAGTTGCGGTCACGGCACCGGCGTCAGCGCCGGTTTGCCGTCGAGCACCGCCAGGCAGTTGCGGACGGCGAGCGTGGCCATCGCCAGGCGCGTGTCGAACGAGGCGCTCGCGATGTGCGGCGCGAGCACGACGTTTTTCAGGGGCACGAGGCCTGGATGAACCTTCGGCTCCTCTTCGAAGACGTCGAGCCCGGCGGCGGCGATCCAGCCATCCTTGAGGGCGCGGACCAGCGCGGCTTCGTCGACGACCGGGCCGCGAGAGGCATTGACGAGCACCGCCGACTTCTTCATGAGCCTGAGTGTGCGCTCGTTGATGAGGTGTCGGGTCTCGGGCAAGAGCGGCGTGTGCAGGCTCACGAAGTCGGCCTCAGCCAGGAGGGGCTCCAGCTCCATCCGGGAGGCGCGCAGCTCGCGCTCGACGCCGACGTCGGCGCGGACGGCGTCCTGATAGAGGACCCGCATGTTGAAGCCGAGTGCCCGATGGGCCACGGCCCGTCCGATGCGCCCGAAGCCGACGACGCCGAGGGTCTTACCGTACACGTCTGCGCCCCACAGGAGATCCCACTGCCAGCGCCGCCACTGGCCCGAGCGCGCGAAGTGGTCGGCCTCGACGACGCGCCGAGCGGTCGCCATTAGAAGCGCCCACGCGAAGTCGGCGGTGGTCTCGGTGAGGACGTCGGGAGTATTGGTGACGACCACCCCGCGCCGGCGCGCCGCGACCACGTCGATATTGTTGTAGCCGACCGCGACGTTCGCGACGACCTTCACCGTGGGCGCCGCCGCGAGAACCTCGTCGTCGATCTTGCTGATGATGTGACAGATGAGCCCGTCCTTCCCTCGAAGTCGGGCGATCAGCTCGGTCTTCGACAATCCCGCCTCGGTGTCGTTGTAGTCGACGGTGACCTCCCTCGGGATGATCCCCAGGGCCTCTGCTGGCAAAACATTTGAAACTAAAATACTTTTTGCCATCCTTCCTCTCCCAATGGATTTTCCCCTTGCTGCCGGCCAACTCGGCCCGTATATTTAGCACTCGTTGAAACTGAGTGCTAACAGGCAGCCGGCACTGGAGGATGGTCATCCCATCGCCCGAAGAGGCTAGCGCAACATCAACAAAGCACCAAGGAGGCAGAGACACCATGAAGATTCGTCCGCTGCATGACCGCATCCTCGTCGAGCGGCTTGAGGAGCAGGAGGTTCGCCGGGGCGGGATCATCATCCCCGACACGGCCAAGGAGAAGCCGCAAGAGGGCAAGGTGATCGCCGCCGGGACCGGGAAGGTCGGCGACGATGGCAAGAAGATCCCGCTGGACGTGAAGGCCGGGGACAAGATCCTGTTCGGCAAGTATTCAGGCTCCGAGGTCAAGATCGACGACAAGGAATATCTCATCCTGCGCGAGGAAGACGTCCTCGCCATTCTCGAGTAAGGAGGAACGCGATCCATGCCGAAGCAGCTCAAGTTCGACGAGGAGGCCCGGAGCTCGCTGCTCAAGGGCGTCAACATCATGGCCGAGGCGGTGAAGGCGACCCTGGGTCCGAAGGGCCGCAACGTCGTCATCGACAAGAAGTTCGGGAGTCCGACGATCACCAAGGACGGCGTCACCGTCGCCAAGGAGATCGAGCTGAAGGACCCCTACGAGGACATGGGCGCCCAGATGCTGAAGGAAGTCGCGTCCAAGACCTCCGACATCGCCGGTGACGGCACCACCACCGCGACGGTGCTGGCCCAGGCGATCTTCCGCGAGGGCCTGAAGAACGTGACCGCCGGTGCCAATCCGATGGGCCTCAAGCGGGGCATCGAGGCGGCGGTGGAAGCGGTGACCGACGAGCTGAAGAAGCTCTCCAAGTCGACGAAGGACAAGAAAGAGATCGCCCAGGTGGCGACGATCGCCTCGAACAACGACAAGACGATCGGCAACCTGATCGCCGAGGCGATGGAGAAGGTCGGCAAGGACGGTGTCATCACGGTCGAGGAGTCGAAGTCGGCCGACACGGTCCTGGACGTCGTCGAGGGCATGCAGTTCGACCGCGGCTATCTCTCGCCGTATTTCGTCACCGATCCGGAGCGCATGGAAGTGTCGCTCGAGGACGCGCTGGTCCTGATCCACGAGAAGAAGATCAGCGTGATGAAGGACATGCTGCCGCTGCTCGAGCAGGTCGCGCGGTCCGGCAAGCCCTTCCTGATCATCGCCGAGGACATCGAAGGCGAGGCCCTGGCCACCCTGGTGGTCAACAAGCTGCGCGGCACCTTGCACACCTGTGCCGTGAAGGCGCCGGGCTTCGGCGACCGTCGCAAGGCGATGCTCGAAGACATCAGCACTCTCACGGGCGGCAAGGCGATCACCGAGGATCTGGGCATCAAGCTCGAGAACATCAAGCTCGAGGACCTCGGGCGCGCCAAGAAGGTGGTGGTCGACAAGGACAACACGACCATCGTCGAGGGCGCGGGCAAGACGAAGGAGATCGAGGGTCGGATCAAGCAGATCCGCGCCCAGATCGAGGAGACCACCTCGGACTACGACCGCGAGAAGCTGCAGGAGCGGCTGGCGAAGCTGGCCGGCGGCGTGGCGGTGATCAAGGTCGGCGCCGCCACCGAGACGGCGATGAAGGAGAAGAAGGCCCGGGTCGAGGACGCGCTGAACGCGACCCGCGCGGCCGTCGAGGAAGGCATCGTGCCGGGCGGCGGTGTCGCGCTGCTGCGGGCCTCGAAGGCCGTCGACCGCGTGAAGGCCGAAGGTGACGAGAAGGTGGGCGCCATGATCGTGAAGCGGGCGCTCGAAGAGCCGATTCGCCAGATCGTCGAGAACGCCGGCCTCGAGGGCAGCGTGATCGTCGAGAAGGTGAAGAGCGAGACCGTGCCGAACCGCGGCTACGACGCGGACAGCATGGAGTATGTCGACATGGTGGCGGCGGGGATCATCGACCCGACCAAGGTCGAGCGTGTGGCGCTGCAGAACGCGGCGTCGATCGCGTCCCTCTTGCTGACGACCGAGGCGCTGATCACAGATATCCCGGAAGACAAGCCGGCGGCGGCACCCCCGATGCCTCACGGGGACATGTACTAATTACTCGGAGGGGGCTCCGCCCCTTCCGACGGGCGGAGCGGGCCTCGCGGCCCGCTCTCGCCCTGCCTCCCCAGGATCGATTGCGCCGGCAAAGCCGGCGCTCGGACGCGGTGGAGCTGCGCGGGGAGGCGCCGTTCGAGCGCAGTTGAGGTTTGCGCTGCGCGGCGGGTGATTGAAATCGAGCGTGCAGGATTGGGCTCGCGCGATGCGCGGGCACCGGCCCGGGCCGAAGGATGGTCCGGGCCGTATCTGTTTGTCAGCGTTGACCTTGCACGGTTTCTGGATGTTTGATACGGTTAGGCGCTCAACCGGAGTTAGGGGAGGTGAGGAGAACTGCGACCGTACGAAGTCCTCGTGATCGTCGATCCGCGCCCGACCGATGAGGAAGTCGCCGCGCTGCTCGAACAGCTCGGCGAACAACTCAAGACGCTCGGCGCCGACGTCGCCAAAGTCGACAACTGGGGAAAGCGCCGGCTCGCGTACGACATCCGCAAGCAGCGAGAAGGGACGTACGCGGTCTTCGATGTTTCTGCCGAGCCCTCCATGGTGAAGGAATTCGAGCGCCAGGTGCGCCTCAACGAGAACGTGCTGCGGTTCGTCAGCACGCGGGTTCCGATCCGCAAGAAGGCTCGGCCGGCCAAAACTCAGGAAGTAGTCGAGGAGGTCAGCTGATGGCGAGCCTCAACAAGGTGTTCCTGATCGGTAACCTGACCAAGCCCCCGGAGCTGCGTTACACGCCCAGCGGGACCGCCGTCGCCGACTTGCGGCTGGCGGTCAATCGCAATTACACGACGCAGGGCGGCGAGAAACGCGAGGACACCTGCTTCCTCACGGTGGTGGTGTGGGGCAAGCAGGCGGAGAGCTGCGGTGAGTACCTCGACAAGGGCAGTCCGATCCTCGTCGAGGGGCGGCTGCAGACGCGCGAGTGGGAGGCCAAAGACGGCGGCAAGCGGACCGTCATCGAGGTCGTCGCCGAGCGCGTGCAATTCATGGGACGCGGCCGCGCGGCCGCCCCGGCGACAGTTCCGGCGTCGGGTGAGCCGTTCGCCGAAGAGGCCGGCTCCGGTAACGACGACGTCCCGTTCTAGCGCCTAGAAAAGGAGCGAGCCATTCCCCCGACAGCCCAGAAGCCCGTCAAGCGCCGCCGGTTCGGCCGGCGGAAAATTTGCAAGTTCTGCGCCGACAAGGTCGATCTCGTCGACTACAAAGATGTGCGTCGGCTCCGGAGCTTCGTGAGCGAGCGCGGCAAGATCATTCCCCGTCGTATCTCAGGCAGTTGCGCGCGGCATCAGCGCCAGTTGACGCACGCGATCAAGCGCGCGCGCACGGTCGCCCTGCTGCCGTACCTGGCGGCGGACTAGGACACGTCATGAAGGTCATCCTGCTGGACGACGTCACGAAGGTGGGGCGCCGGGGCGAAGTCCGCGACGTGTCCGACGGATACGCGCGGAACTTCCTGATCCCCAAGAAGCTCGCGCTCTCGGCGACCGCCGGGAATCTCAAAAACCTCGAGCACATCAAGCGGCAGCAGGACGCGAAGGCCGACCGCGTCAAGGCCGACGCGGAGTCACTGCGCGCGAAGATCGAAGCGCTGGTCTACGAGGAGCGCCGCCAGGCCTCCGAGGAAGGCAAGCTCTTCGGCTCGGTCACGTCGCAGGACATCGCCGACTTCCTCGGCACGCGCGGTGTTCCGATGGACCGCAAGCGCATCACGCTCGACGAGCCGATCAAGGCTCTCGGCGAGCATTCGGTCTCCATGCGGCTGCACCCGGACGTCGTCGCACAGCTGCGGGTCAACGTCGTCCGCGAATAGCGGCGTAGTCCGCGCATAGGGCGTATCGTAACAGCCGGCCCCCGAGCTAACTCGGGGGTCGCTTTTTTCTATTCACTCGCGATCCACTCACCATCCACCGCCTTTCGGCGGATATCCACCGGATGTCCACGGATCGTGCCACCGAACTCGCCTTTCGTCTAAATTCTATTGACGATCGGGGACGCTCCGCTACGATGCATCGATGGTCAGCGGTGGCTTCCGTCGATGAGTCGTCTCGAAGTCCCGACGAGAATCCCGCCGCACAACCTGGACGCGGAGCGCGCGGTCCTGGGCGCGATCCTCCTCGAAGGCCGCGAGACCTTGCCGCGGGTGATCGAGCTGCTCAAGGCCTCGGATTTCTACACCGAGGCGCATCGGCTGACCTATCAGGCCATGCTCACGCTCTTCAATCGGAGCGAGCCCGTCGACGTCCTGACCCTGACCGAGGAGCTCCGCCGCGGCGACCAGCTCGAGCACGTGGGCGGACCCGCCGCGCTGGCCCTGCTCGTCGAGCAGGGATCGATCTCGGCGTACCTCAGCTCGTATGCGTCGATCGTCCGGGACATGGCGGTGCTCCGCGAGCTGATCCAGACCTCCAGCCAGATCATCGCGCAGGCGTTCGAAGCCAAGGAAGACGTGCAGACCCTGGTGGACGACGCCGAGCGAAGGATCTTCAGCCTCGCTGAGCGCCGTCTCGAAGGGAGTGCGCTCCCGATCGGCAAGATCCTCCGGAACACCTTCGAGTACATCGAGCGGCTCTACGAGCGGAAGGAGCACGTCACCGGCGTCGCGACTGGCTTCGAGAAGCTCGATCTCGAGACCTCGGGCTTCCAGCCCTCGGACTTCATCATCATCGCCGGACGACCGAGCATGGGCAAGGCCCAGCCGCTCGACGCGAAGGTCAAGACGACGACGGGATGGACGCGCATGGGTGATCTGCGGCTGGGCGACGAGCTCGCGTCCGTGGATGGGCGGCGCTCGCGCGTGAGCGGGATCTTTCCTCAGGGGGTGCGGCCGGTCTATCGCGTGCGGTTCTCGGACGGTCGATCGACGACCTGTACGGGCGAGCATCTCTGGCGCGTCTACTCTCGAGGCTGGTCCGAGCCCCGGGTGCTCGAGACGGACCAGGTCGCGGAGCTGCTGCGGAGGAAACGCTACCAGCACCGACTGTGGATCGACGCGCCAACCGGAGAATTCGGCCACGCGGAAGAGCTCCCCATCGAGCCATACGTGCTGGGCGCGCTGCTCGGTGAGGGAACGCTGTCGGGCAGTAGCCTCCGATTCTCGACCGCCCAGAGCGAGACGCTGGATCGCATCCTCGAGCGGGCTGCTCCGGCTTTCGCCCTGCGCGCCGCGGGAGGTTACGACCGGCGCATCGCGCGGGCGCGCACCGTGCTGGTGTCGCCGGGGTAACGCCGAACGGACTGACGGACGCGCTCCGGCATCTCGGTCTCTGGGGATGCCGCGCCGAGGCGAAGTTCATTCCCGAGGTCTACCTGAACGCGCCGCGCGCTGACCGCGTCGAGCTCCTGCGCGGCCTGATGGATACGGACGGATGGGTCGAGCGCCGGGGAAGCATGCGCTTCTGCTCGACCAGTGAGCGACTGGCACGGCAGGTGGCTGATCTCGTCCGCTCCCTGGGCGGGTGGTGCTCGGTTCGCAGCCGACACACGACGTATAGCTCCGGCGGCGTCAGGGAGCGTGGCCGCCCGGCGTTCGTGTGCAACATTCACCATCCCGATCCCAAGGCGATGTTCCACCTGTCCGTCAAGCGCGACCGCGCGCTCTCGGCGCCTCGACGGCGGTGGCGGCCGGTGTTCGAGACGATCGAGCCCGTCGGCGCGGCGGAGACGCAATGCATCGCCGTCACGCATCCGTCGCGGCTCTACGTGACGGACGACTACGTCGTCACCCACAACACGGCCTTCGCGCTGAACGTCGCCCAGCACGTCGGCATCGCGCTGCACGGCAAGGTGCTCGTGCTGAGCCTCGAGATGTCGTCGCAGCAGATCGTGCAGCGCATGCTCTGCTCCGAGGCGAAGGTGGACTCGCAGGCGGTGCGGACGGGGTATCTGACCTCGGCGGACTGGCATCGGCTCACGGCCGCGGCGGGCCGGCTCTCGGAAGCGTCCATCTTCATCGACGACAGCCCCGGGCTCACCGTCCTCGAGGCGCGGGCCAAGGCGCGGCGGATGAAAGCCGAGCACGGGCTCGACCTGCTGGTCATCGACTATCTCCAGCTCATGCGCGGCCGCGCCTCGATGGAGAGCCGTCAGCAGGAGATCTCGGAGATCTCGCGCTCGCTCAAGGCGCTCGCGAAGGAGCTGAACGTCCCGGTGGTGGCGCTCTCGCAGCTGTCGCGCGCGGTCGAAGCGCGTCAGGCGCGCGACTTCAAGCCGCAGCTCTCGGATCTTCGCGAATCGGGTGCGCTCGAGCAGGACGCAGACGTGATCCTGTTCCTGTACCGGCAATCGCAGTACAAGGAGGACCTGCCGCCGGACGAGAAGAACATCGCCGAGGTCATCATCGGCAAGCAGCGCAACGGCCCGGTGGGCACCGTGCGGGTCGTGTTCCTGCCGCAGTACGCGCGCTTCGAGAACGTCGCGGAACAGCATCGGCAGCCCCAGCCGTTTTAGATCTTCCGCGCGGCTCGTCGTATGATGAGCCCCGTGCGTTTGAGTCGGCTGAAGCGTCTGTTCGTCGGGAGTCCGCTCCCGACCGCGCAGTCACGCCACGAACGGCTCGCGAGGTCGACCGCGCTCGCGGTCTTCGCCTCGGACGCCCTCTCCTCCGTCGCGTACGCCACCGAAGAGATCTTGTTGGTGCTGGTGCTGGCCGGTACCGCCGCGCTGAGCTATTCGATCCCGATCAGCATCGCGATCGCGGTCCTGATCGCGATCGTCGTCTCGTCGTATCGGCAGACGATCCGCGCGTACCCGCAAGGCGGCGGTGCCTACATCGTGAGCAAGGACAACCTCGGCGTGCCCGCCGGGCTGGTGGCCGGCGCGGCCCTCCTGATCGACTACGTGCTCACGGTAGCGGTGAGCGCCGCCGCCGGCATCGCCGCGCTCACGTCCGCCGTTCCGGCCCTCTTCCCGTACCGGCCGTGGCTCTGCGTGGCCGCGGTCGTCGCCATCGCTGTCGCAAACCTCCGCGGTATCCGTGAGTCGGGCAAGATCTTCGCGGCGCCGACCTATCTCTTCATCGGTAGCCTCGGAGTCCTGATCATCTACGGCGGGCTCGGCGCGGTCTTCGACTTTCTCCCGGAGGCGCCCTATCAGCGGCATCCGCCCGGTCTGGAGGGCGTCGGGCTCTTTCTGTTCTTGCGGGCGTTCGCGTCGGGCTGCACCGCGCTCACCGGGGTGGAGGCCGTCTCCGACGGCGTGCCGGCGTTCAAGCCGCCGGAAGCCCACAACGCGCGGATCGTGCTGACGGTGCTCGGCGTGATCCTGATCGTGCTCTTCCTCGGCATCACCTTCCTGGCGTACGACTTCGGCATCGCGCCGCGCCACGAGGAGACGGTGGTGTCGCAGCTGGCGCGCCACGTCTTCGGCGGCGGCGCGCTCTATTTCGAGATCCAGGCGGTCACGATGCTGATCCTGCTCCTTGCCGCCAACACGTCCTTCGCCGATTTTCCGCGGCTGTCGTTCTTCCTGGCCCGCGACCGCTTCATCCCGCGCCAGTTCGCGACGCAGGGCGACCGACTCGTCTTCTCCAACGGCATCCTGATCCTGAGCGGACTCGCCGCGCTCCTGCTCGTGATCTTCGGCGGCGACACCCACGCGCTGATCCCGCTCTACGCGGTCGGCGTCTTCCTGTCCTTCACGCTCTCGCAGGCGAGCATGGTGCGGCGCTGGCTCCGGCAGAAAGAAGAAGGCTGGTGGTGGCGCTGGTGGCTCAACGCGATCGGCGCGCTCGTGACGGGCCTGGTGATGATCACGATCGCCGCCACGAAGTTCACGCACGGCGCGTGGATCGTGGTCCTGTTGATTCCGACGCTCGTGGCGGTGTTCGTGATGGTGCACCGCCATTACGAGGAAGTCGCGGTGCAGCTCTCGCTCGACGCCTTCTCACCGCCGCCGCCGATGACCAACACCGTGCTGGTCCTGGTCGGCGACATCCATCGCGGGGTCATCAAGGCGATCCAGTACGCCAAGACACTCTCACCCAACGCGAAGGCGGTGTTCGTGGAGACCGATCCCGACCGCACGCGCAGGCTGGAGGAGAAGTGGGGCCGGTACGGCATGGGCGTGCCGCTGATCGTGCTGACCTCGCCCTACCGCTCGCTGCTCGGGCCCTTGACCAAGTACGTCGACCACCTGCAGAGCCAGGGCGAGAATCACGTCGTGACGATCGTACTGCCCGAGTTCATTCCGGCCCGGTGGTGGCAGCTCGGGCTCCACAACCAGACCGCGTTCCTCATCAAGGGCGCGATGCTGTTCCGCAAGAACGTCATCGTCACCGACGTCCCGTACCATCTGGTTCACTGAGGCGGCGACCGCGCTCGCGCGGTCGACTCAGAGAGCCAGACGGCGACCCGGCTCGACGGCGTCGACCTCGATCGACGGCGCGACGTCCCGCACGGTCGCCACGAACTCGGCGGGGGAGCGCGAGCGGAGCCCGATGAAGTCGCCGGTATCCTCGGTCGCGCTCCCGCGGGAACCATGACGCCACCCAGCCGAGTCCACGTACAAGGCGGCGGGCAACTCTCTGGTACACTCGAAAGCCGCGTGGTCACCCGATGAAAATCGTCCTGGCTCCCGACGGTCCTCTGGACGCCCGCGGGACGCTCGCACGCTACCACCTCTGGGGAGAGGATCCGACGAACCGGATCGCACGCGACGTTTTCCGTCGCGTGCTCCGACACGGCGGCCGGCTCGTCCCGTACGAGGTGCGGTGGAGCGGGCCCGTGGACGACACGCGGGTCACGATTCGGCTGCCGGGCGCGGACGCCGCCGTCGGCGCTGCGGTCGTCGGGGAAGTGCGCCGCCTTCTCGGTCTCGAACTCGATCTCATCGCGTTCTATCGGATGGCGAAGTCCGACCCGGCGCTGGCCACGCTCGTCGAGCCGCTCTACGGATTGCGTCCCACGCTCGCGCCCACGCCGTTCGAGATGCTGATCGGATCGATCACGGCTCAGCAGGTCAACCTGTCGTTCGCGTTCGCCTGCCGCGCGCGGCTCGTGCGTCGATTCGGGACGCCGGTGTCGGTCGGTCGCGAGACGGTGTGGGCGTTCCCGGAGGCCGCGCGACTCGCGGTGGTGCGCGTGCGGGAGCTCCGGGCGCTGAAATACTCGACGCGGAAGGCCGAGTACATCCGCGATCTCGCGCGGGCGGTCGTCTCCGGCACGCTGGACCTCGAGGCGGTCTGCGCGGCTGAATCAGCGCTGGTCATCGAGCAGCTCACGGCGCTCCGCGGTCTCGGCCGCTGGACCGCGGACTGGTTCCTCGCCCGCTGCCTGGGCCGTGGCGACGTCTGCCCGGCCGGCGATCTCGCGGTCCGCAAGGCGTTCGACCACTTCTACGGTCGCGGGAGGACGTTGAGCGAGAAGGCGATCCGGCGCCGCGCGCGCGCGTGGGGCGAGCACCAGAACCTGGCGGTGCACTATCTCCTGGCCGGGATGCGCCTGCAACGTCCGGCGGTCGGCGGCGGGACGTGAAGAAGACGACCGGCCTCAAGATCATCGGCCAGCCCGATCCCGGCGTTCCCAAGGACGTGCATCTCGTCGGGCGATATGCGCTCGGGGTGGACTGGGCCGATGGCCACGGATCGATCTATCCCTTCGAGCGCCTCCGGCTCGATTGCGCGTGCGGTCGGTGCGGCGCGCTCGAACAGCTGGCCTCGGAGATGACGTGGCCGGCCGAGATCAAGCGGACCGACGAGGGGCTGCGCGTGACGTGGGTCGATCAGCACGCGAGCCTCTATCCCTATCCCGTACTGCGCGGGCTGTGTCGGTGCGCCGGCTGCACCGGCGGCCACTGATGAACGAGGAAGCGCGCAAGCGCTGGGTTTTCCTCGGCATCATGCTGTCCATCTTTCTGGCGGCGATCGAGTCGACCGTCGTCGCGACCGCGATGCCGACGGTGGTGGCGAGTCTCGGCGGCATTCGGATCTACTCGTGGGTCTTCTCGGGGTTTCTGCTGACCCAGACCGTGACGATGCCGCTCTGGGGCCGCTTCTCCGATCTCTACGGCCGGCGGCCGGTCTATCTGGCGGGGCTCGCGACCTTTCTGGCCGGCTCGGCGCTGTCGGGCGCTTCCCAGAACATGGTGCAGCTGATCGTGTTCCGGATGGTGCAGGGATTGGGCGCCGGCGCGTTGATGACTCTCGGGTACACGATCATCGGCGAGCTGTTCGGTCTGGAGCGGCGCGCGCGCATGCAGGGCTACATCTCGAGCGTGTGGGGACTCGCGTCGCTGATGGGCCCATGGGCGGGCGGGCTCCTCACCGATCACGTGTCCTGGCGCTGGGTCTTCTACATCAATCTGCCGTTCGGCGCGGTCGCGATGGCCTTGATCGCGGGCGCGTTGACCGGGGTCTCGAAGCCCGCGCGGCGACCGGTCGTGGACGGCATGGGCGTGGGACTCTTCGCGGCCGGAGTCTCCGCGCTCCTGCTCGGGATCGTCGAGGCCGGGCGGGTGGGATCCTGGTCCCAGATCGAGGTCGTCGGGCTCCTGGGCCTGGGGGTGATCGTGCTCGCCGCGTTCGTCGCGGTGGAGCGGCGTGCCGTGGAGCCGATCGTGCCGCTTCGATTGTTCGGGAACCGGATGGTCCTGGCCGCCGTCATCACGCGGTTCCTGGCCGGCATGGCGATGTTCGGGGCGCTCTCCTTTGTCCCGCTCTTCCTGCAGTCGGTCACGGGTGCGTCGGCAACGCGCGCGGGCCTCGTCCTCACGCCGTTCGTGCTCGGATGGGTGGTGATGTCGGTGGTAAGCGCGCGCCTGGTCCTGCGTGTCGGCTACCGGACCGTCGTGGTGATCGGCATGGCCAGCCTCACCGTGGCGTTCCTGCTCTTCTGGCGGTGGTCGGTGACGCTCACGTCGGCCAGCGCGATGGTCGACGTTCTTCTGGCGGGTATCGGCATGGGGATGGTCGTGGTGCCGATGTTGATCGCCGTCCAGAGCGTCGTCGCGCGGAGCGATCTCGGCGCCGCGACGTCGCTGACGCAGTTCTTCATGTCAATCGGCGGCGCGCTGGGCCTCTCGCTCATGGGCGCCGTGATGTCGCAACGGCTCCACGCCGGACTGCCGATGGTCGAGGCGCTGCACGGGGTCTTCGTGGTGGGCGCGGCGGTCTGCGTCGCGGCGCTCGCGTCCGCGTTCATGGTGCCGTCCGGCCGCGCGCAGGACCTGGCCCGGAGCGAAATGCGCGGCGAGCCGACGCGTGTGGGAGGATGAGTCATGGCGGGTGACGCGCCGCTTCTCGAGCGGTTGGCCAAGCTCCCGGCGGTGCCGGCGGCGGCGGCCGTGGAGCTCCTCGAGCGGCTCAGGCAACCCCAGACCGATCCGGTCATCGGGCCGCTCTTCGGCGTCGACGAGGACGGCGACGTGGGCGTGAGCCCACTGGTTCCAACGGTGCTCAAGCAGCTCGGCGATCGCAAGGAGCTGACGTGCTACGCGGCGCTGATCGAGGGCCTCACCGGGATCTGGAACGCCGCGGTCCGCGCCGCGGTCGTGGCGCGGCTGCGCGCGTCGGGGCTGCCGGCGGACGACCTGCTGCTGAAGCTCGGAGCGCTGTCGCCCACGCTGGGCTTCGCCGCTGTGAAGCCGGAGTGGGCGCGTGAGTGGCTCGCCGATCCATTCACGCAGGATGC
>Ga0209267_1000581_pt1 | contig 26518 bp, 23 predicted proteins | sample GraSoiAngelo_137_FD_185894 | JGI IMG/M metagenome (GOLD analysis project Ga0209267, IMG submission 185894) | Grasslands soil microbial communities from the Angelo Coastal Reserve, California, USA - 14_0929_09_30cm (SPAdes) (version 2) | ecosystem: Environmental > Terrestrial > Soil > Grasslands ... | reverse complement strand
GTGCTCTACGGCTACGAAGGGCTCAAGCGGGTCGAGATCGCGGAGGCGAGCGCGGGCGAGCTCGTCGCGATCGCCGGCATCGACGCGATCGAGATCGGCGAGACGGTGGCCGACGCCGAGGCGCCCCAGGCGCTGCCACTCATCCGCATCGACGAGCCGACGGTCTCGATGCTCTTCTCGGCGAATGTATCGCCGATGGCCGGCAAGGAGGGCCGGTTCGTCACCTCGCCGCAGCTCCGGGACCGCCTCATGAGGGAGCGGCGCGTCAACGTCGGCATCCGCGTCGAGGAGACCGACTCGCCGGACACGTTCCGGGTGTCCGGTCGAGGCGAGCTCCAGCTCGCGATCCTGATCGAGATGATGCGGCGCGAGGGCTACGAGCTCGAGGTCGGCAAGCCGACCATCATCACGCGGACCGAGAATGGCCAGACGCTCGAGCCGATGGAATACCTCGTGATCGACATCCCCGAGGAGCACATCGGCGCGGTCACCCAGAAGATCGGACCGCGCCGCGGCGCGATGGCCAAGATGGTGAACCACGGCACGGGCCGCGTCCGGCTCGAGTACCGCATCCCCGCGCGCGGGCTGATCGGCTATCGCACCGAGTTCCTCACCGACACGCGCGGCACCGGCCTGCTCAACCATCTGTTCGATGGCTGGGACGCCTGGCAGGGCGACATCGCCCACCGCCAGAACGGCGCCCTCGTCGCCGATCGAGGCGGACGCGCGACCGCGTACGCGATCGACAATCTCCAGGCGCGCGGCGTGATGTTCATCGGGCCGGGCCTCGAGGTCTACGAGGGGATGATCGTCGGCGAGAACGCGCGCGACAACGACCTGGACGTGAACATCACCAAGGAAAAGAAGCTCACGAACATGCGGGCGTCGACCGCCGACGAGGCGGCGAAGATCACGCCCCCGCGGGTCATGAATCTCGAGCAGAATCTGGAGTGGATCCGCGAGGATGAGCTGCTCGAGGTCACGCCCAAGTCCCTCCGCCTGCGCAAGCGCGCCATGCGCGGGCGTCGACGCTTCTAGCTTCTCTCACCTGACTCGCCGCGGCTGACTCGATGCTCCTGACCAACGGTCGCATCTACCTCATGGATGCCTGGGACACCGTGGTCGATACGCTCGTGGTGCGCGACGGGCGCGTTGCGTTCGCCGGGCGCCGGAGCGAGGTCAATGTCGCCGGAGCGGAGGAGATCGTCGATCTCGGGGGCCGAGCCGTGGTCCCGGGCCTCGTGGACGCGCATGGACACCTGATGCATCTGGCGCGCGGGCGCCTGACGCTCGATGCCGGTGGAGCGCGGTCGGAGGCGGAAGTCGCCGAGCGCGTGGCGGCGCGGGCGGCGAGGACGCCGCGGGGCGAGTGGCTCGGGGGGCGAGGCTGGGATCAGAATCGCTGGCCGGATCGGCAGTGGCCGACCCGGGCCTCGCTCGACCGCGCGGCGCCACATCATCCGGTCGCGCTCACTCGCATCGACGGCCACGCGACGTGGGCGAACTCGGCCGCGCTGGCGGCCGCCGGGATCGACCGGGCGACGTCCGAGCCGACCGGCGGCCGGATTCTCAAGGACGAGCGCGGCGAGCCGACGGGCGTGCTCGTCGACACGGCCCAGCGCCTGATCCAGCGGGCCGAGCCGCGGCCCTCCGCCGACCGCTTCGACCAGGCCGTCACCGAAGCGATCGACGAGTGCCTCGCGGCAGGACTCACGGGCATCCACGAGATGGGCGCCGAGCTCTCCGCCATCGCCTCGTACCGGCGGCTCGTCGAGCGGGGACAGTTCCCGTTCCGCAACTACGTGGCGGTGGCCGCACGATCCGAGTCGACGTGGAGCCTCTACCGGGAGCACGGGCCCGAGACGATCGGCGACGGTCGCGTCGTGGTGGGCGCGCTCAAGCTGATGGCCGACGGCGCGCTCGGCTCGCGTGGCGCCGCGCTGCACGATGCGTACTGCGACGATCCGGGCAACACCGGGCTCGTGCTGATCCCGCCCGACGAGATCGCGCGCCTGACCCTCGAGGCGGCCGAGCTGGGCTTCCAGGTCTGCGTGCACGCGATCGGCGATCGCGCGAACACGCTGACGCTCGACGCGCTCGAGGCAGCGCTGGCCCGCGGCCCGTGGCCGGATCATCGCTTCCGCGTCGAGCACGCCCAGATCCTGACCGAGCGCGATATTCCCCGCTTCCGGCGGCTCGGCGCCCTGCCGAGCATGCAGGCGACCCACTGCACCTCGGACATGGAGTGGGCGGCCGAGCGGCTCGGCCCGGATCGGCTCCGGGGCGCCTACGCGTGGCGCTCGCTGCTCGAGACCGGCGTCATCATCGCGGGCGGCTCTGACTTCCCGGTCGAAAGCCCGAGCCCGTTCCACGGTCTCTACGCCGCGGTCGCGCGCCGCCCGCGCAGTGGTGAGGACCGCGGCTGGCAGCCGGAGCAGCGCATGACACGCGAGGAGGCGATGCGCTCGTTCACGAGCTGGAATGCCTATGCCTCACGGCAGGAAGGCGAGCTCGGGACGCTCGAGCCCGGCAAGCGCGCCGATCTCGTCGTGCTCTCCGATGACGTGTTGACTTGCGTCGAGGAGCGCATCAAGGACATCACGCCCGTCCTGACGCTCGTCGGCGGCGACGTCGTCTTCCGCGGGCCGTACTCGCCCGCTTAGCCTTTCCGCCTAGCGCGGGCTTCGCGGTCCGGAGGACGCGCGGGCGCCGCGTTCCGGTGGGCGCGCTCCGAGGCCATCAAGTCGACAGGCCGCCGGAGAGCGACTCCTCCTCGGAGCAGTGCCACCTGCCTCGGTGGCTCAGCATCAGAGCTGGAGGGCAATGATGCCGGCCAGGGTGAGGACGATGCCCAGGAAGGCGCGGAGGGTGATGCGCTCGTCGAGGAAGATGACCGCGAGGGGGATCGCGAACATCGGCGCGGTGGACGAGAGGACGGAGGCGACGGCGACGCCGGCGTGCTTGACGCCCGCGACGAACATGACCGAGCTCACCGACGTGATCGCGCCGAGGATGACGATGCGAATCTGTACGGCGCGGCTGCTCTTGGCGAACGTGCGCGGCACCGGGCGGGCCCACGGCGTCAACCAGAGCACCATCGACGCGATCGGGAGCCGGATCGCCTGCGCGGTGACCGGGCCCATCTCGGCGAGCGGCGGCTTGACGAGGACCGTCGAGACCGCCCACGCCAGCGACGCGATCGCGGCCGCGCCGACGCCGAACCAGAAGCGCTCCTCGGGCGCGCGTTCGGCCCACGGCGCGACGATGAGGACGAGGCCGGCCATCGTGACGAGCGACCCGACCGCGATGGGGACCGTGACTGGTTCGTTCAGGAATGCCGCGGCGATGACGGCGGCGCCGAGCGGATAGGTCGTCGAGATCGTCATGGCGCGGCCGACGCCGATGGCGCGAGTGCTCTCGAAAAACACGGTGTCGCCGAGCGCGATCGCGGTGACGATCGACAGCCCGAGCAACAGCCACCCGCTCGCCGAGATCGCCGTGAACACGCCGGCGCCGGCCGTCGCCAGCACCCAGGCGATGAGGAGCACGCCGCCGATCGTCGAACGGATCGCGTTGACGCCGACCGAGCCGAGCTCGGACATGAGGGAGCGCGCCAGGAGGCTCGTCACCGCCCACGCCACCGCCGAGCCCAGGGCGGCGAGGGCTCCGAACGTCGTGTCCTCGATCACCTCGGGAAGCTATCCGCTCGACAACCCGGGCGGCGCACGGCGAAGATCATACACCGTGAGGTTCCTCGTCTACGGCGCGGTCTTCGCCCTTGCATTCGTGGCATTCAGCCTCGTCAGCTTCTGGCTCGCCGTCCGCCCGCCGCGCCTCGCCATTCCGCAGGCACCGGGCGACTACGGGCTGAAGGTCGAGACCGTGACGATTTCGGCCGACGACGGCGTGAGGCTCGCCGCGTGGCTCCTGCCTCGTGCGGGCGCGCCGGCGCTCGTGCTGCTGCACGGCTATCCCGCCGAGAAGGCCGATCTCCTGCCGATCGCCGCCGCGCTGTCTCCGCGCTTCACCGTCTTGCTGCTGGATCAACGGTATTTCGGTGAGAGCGGCGGGCACGCGACCACGATCGGCTTTCGCGAGCGCGGCGACCTGCGCCGCGTGATCGACTTCCTCGGGTCGCGTGGCTTCAAGGAGGTCGGCGTCTTCGGCCTCTCGCTGGGCGGCGCCGTCGCCCTGCTGGCCGCGGCCGAGGACCCGCGCATCCGCGCCGTCGCGGCCTATGCGCCGTTCGCGGATCTCCGGCTGCTCGGGTACGAGCTCTACGGCTGGCTCTGGTATCTGAAATACCCGTTCGTGGGGCTTCTGCGTGGCTGGTCCCTTCTGTTCTTCAGCCACGACATCACCACGGTCTCGCCCGAGCGCGCCGCGGCCGCGCTCTCGGTCCCGGTGCTACTGGTGGCCAGTCGCCAGGACGAGCAGATTCCGTTCGCCCACGCCGAACGGCTGCAGCGTGCGCTCGCCCGGGACACGCGGAGCGAATTCGTGTTCATGGATCGGGGCCGGCACGGCGAGCTGCCCCGCGGGTTCGAGGCGAGCCTCGCGCGATTTTTCCTGTTATATGTGAGGTAACGCCATGGACCACGCGTACGCCGAGCTGAACGGAATCCGCCTGCACTACGTGACGGTGGGCCGCGGTCCGCTCATGCTGTTCGTCCACGGCTTCCCGGAGTTCTGGTACGAGTGGCGCCGGCAGCTGCGCGAGTTCGGTCGCGACCATCAGGCGGTCGCTCCGGACATGCGCGGCTATAACCTTTCGGGCAAGCCGGCTGAGCTGTCCCAGTACCGGGTGCCGCACATGGTCGAGGATCTGCGCGCTCTCGCCGCGCACCTCGGTCACGAGAAATTCGTGCTGGTCGGTCACGACTGGGGCGGCGTCGTCGCCTGGGCGTTCGCGATCGCGCATCCCGAGCTTCTCGAGCGGCTGATCATCGTCAACGCGCCCCACCCCGCGATCTTCGACCGCGAGATCCGCGAGAATCCCGCCCAGCAGAACGCGAGTCGCTACATGCTCACGTTCCGGAGCGCCGAGGCCGAGTCGATCCTCGCCGCCGACAACTACGCACGACTGATCGAGGTGCTGCGCCGTGATCTCGGCGATCGCTTCACCGCCGCCGATCGCGCGGCGTATCTCGAAGCGTGGTCCCAGCCCGGAGCGTTGACGGGCGGGCTCAACTGGTACCGCGCCGCCGGCGTGGGCCCGCCGGCCGGTGACGCCGCGCCCGCGCGCGGCCTCGGCGGCGACGCCTCGCGCCTGATCGTGCGCGTGCCGACGCTCGTGATCTGGGGCGAGCGCGACCAGGCGCTCCTCACCGGCAACCTCGACGGGCTCGAGCGCTTCGTGCCCGACCTCACGATCGAGCGGATCCCCGATGGCTCGCACTGGGTGGTGCACGAGCACCCCGAGCGCGTGAACCGGCTGATCCGCGATTTCCTCGCCGCACGCCGGACGTCCGCGAAGGAGGCGCGGTGATCGTCGGGGTTCCCCGCGAGATCAAGCCGGGCGAGCAGCGCGTGGCGCTCACGCCGGCCGGCGCCCGGGCCATGGTCGAGGCTGCGCACGCCGTGCTCGTCGAGCGCGGCGCCGGAACCGGAAGCGGGATCCGTGACGAGGAGTACGCCGCGGTCGGCGCCGAGCTCGCCTCGGTCGACGACGTCTGGCGCCGCGCCGCGCTGGTGCTGAAGGTGAAGGAGCCGCTCGCCCCCGAGGTCGGCCGCCTCCGCTCCGGGCACGTGCTCTTCACGTACCTCCACCTGGCGCCGGCGCCGGAGCTCACGCGCGGGCTCCGCGACTCGGGTGCGATCGCGATCGCCTACGAGACCGTCCAGCGCGCCGATGGGAGCCTGCCGCTCCTCACGCCGATGAGCGAGGTGGCTGGGCGGCTCTCGGTTCAGGAAGGCGCCTACTACCTCGGGCGCGCTCACGGCGGTCGCGGCATCCTGCTCTCGGGGATCCCGGGCGTGCCGCCGGGCAACGTCGTGATCCTCGGGGCGGGCGCCGCCGGGCTCAACGCCGTCAAGACCGCGGTCGGGCTCGGCGCCGACGTGTCGATCCTCGACGTGAACGTCGACCGGCTGCGCCACGTCGACGACCTCTTCCGCGGCCAGGTGGTCACCTTGATGTCGAACAGCTTCAACATCGAGCAGGTCGTGCGCCGCGCCGATCTGCTGATCGGCGCCGTGCTCCTCGCCGGGGCACGGGCTCCCGTCCTCGTCACCAAGGAAATGGTCTCGCAGATGAAGGAAGGCTCGGTGATCGTGGACATCGCGGTGGACCAGGGCGGGTGCGTCGCGACGATCCACCCGACGACCCTGCTCGATCCCGTCTACCTCGTCGGCGGTGTCGTCCACTACGGCGTGGCCAACATGCCGGCGCTCGTCCCGCGCACCTCGACCTTCGCGCTCACGAACGCCACGCTGCCGTACGCGGTCGAGCTGGCGACGCGCGGCGCCGCGGCGGCGGTGCGCGCGAATCCCGTGCTGGCCAAGGGCGTCAACGTCTGGGGCGGCAAGGTCGTGCATCCCGGCGTCGCGGAGTCGCTGGGCGAGCCTGCGACGTCGCTCGCGGCGGTGCTCGGCTGAGGACGCACGTCGGGACGTCGGGGTACAACTACCCGGAGTGGCGGGGAACCTTCTACCCCGAGAAGCTTCCCGCGTCGAAGATGCTCGCGTACTACGTGGAGCGCTTCACGACGGTCGAGATCAACGCGACGTTCTACCGGATGCCGAACGAGAAGACGGTCGCCGGCTGGGCGTCGGCCGCCCCCTCGGGCTTCACCTACGTCCTCAAGGTGCCGCAGCGGATCACGCACTTCGCGCGGCTGCGCGGCGTCGACGAGCCGCTGCGCTACTTCTGCGACACCGCGCGTTCGCTCCGCGACAAGCTCGGCCCCCTACTCTTTCAGCTTCCCCCGAACTTCAAGAAGGCGACCGACCGGCTCGGCGAGCTTTTTTCGATCCTGCCGGACGGATTCCGTGTGGCCTTCGAGTTCCGCCACGAGAGCTGGTTCGACGACGAGGTATACACGCTGCTTCGCGCGCGCAATGCCTCGCTCTGCATCGCCGACACCGAGGAGGGCACGACGCCGGCGGTCGCCACGGCGGATTTCGGCTACCTCCGACTTCGCGCCGTGGAGTACAGCGACGACGATCTGCAGCGCTGGATCGCGACGATCGACCGCGTCGGCGCCGGCTGGAGCGACGCGTACGTCTTCTTCAAGCACGAGGCTGAGTCGACTCGCCGTGCATTGGCCTTACAAAATCTGCTGCTTACGCACGGGTAGCCCGGAAGCCGCCTCCGCCGATGGCGCCGTCTTGTCGTAGGACTACTCGCCGGCGCCGCACGTTCCTGACCCACAGTAGGCACCGGCGGCAAAAGGGGCCGCCCGGCTTTAGCGCGAGCCGAGACGATCCGTGGACTCAGCCCGCCCGACGGCGCCGAGTGTGCCCTTAACGGCTTGGCGGAGCCGGGGGAGCCGGGGGCGCCGCCGGCGCAGCCGGCACCCATACCCAGGCATAGGCGACCGTCACCCCATCGCCTTGCAGGCGGTAGCAGCCGCTGGCGTAGCAGACTGGCGCCACCGACACCTGCGTCTGCGGCTGGTAGGCCGGCGCCGGTGCGTAGACTTGGTCCGCGTAGACTGGGTACGCCGGGTAGGGATAGGCATAGTATGGGTACGCGAGCGCTGAGCCGAGGAAGACCCCACCGACAAAGGCGGGACCGAAACAGCAGAAGTGATGAAATCCATCGTGATGGAATCCACCACGGAACCCGCCGTGAAAGCCACCGCCGCGCCCGCTCCAGGCAGAGACCGGGGCGGCGAGGGCGAGGGACAGCACAACTACGAGCGCCAGACTGAGGATCTTTTTCATGACTGACTCCTTCTCGACAGCAAAGCCACCACGCCCACGCGCCTCACTTTGCAGCGTAACCCTCCAGTCGGCGTCATGGTTCCAAGGTCGGGTCCCGGGCGCTTTGGCATGACGCGAGTATAAACCCTCGGACCTTCCCGTCGGGCAGCCGACGAGGTTCGACTTGGCGATCAACCTCAAGACGGCAAAAGTCCTTGGCCATCCGCATCCACGTCCTCCACCACGCCGCCGCAGAGCCCGTCTACGGGCTCTGGTTGATCGAAGAGCTCGGCCGCCATGGATATGCGCTGAGCCCGGGCACGCTCTACCCGATCTTGCGTGATCTCGCCGATGGGAGGTATCTCCGCCTGGAGCGGCGCCTCGTGGACGGACGCATTCGCAAGTATTACTGGATCACCGCCCGGCGCCGGCGCGCACTGGCGTCGGCCCGGACCCAGATCATCGAGCTGATGCGGGAAGTGCTAGAGCCGCAACGCCAGCGCCCGTGCGCGAAGATGAATCGACGATGAGCAATGGGCCGGCGGGGGTAGATCAGAAGCTGCCGACGGACCGGGCGTCCGGCCAAAAATTTCCCGACGTGCTGGAGGTGCTGGGAGTCGCGACACGGCTGGGGCTGACTTCCTTCGGCGGGCCGGTCGCGCACATCGGCTACTTCCGTGAAGAATACGTCGCTCGACGCAAGTGGCTCGACGAGGCCACGTACGTCGATCTCGTGGCGCTCTGCCAGTTCCTCCCCGGCCCGGCCAGCAGTCAGGTCGGTATCGCCATCGGCATCACCCGTGCCGGCCTGCTCGGCGGTGTCGCGGCGTGGCTCGGGTTCACGCTCCCCTCGGCCATCGCGCTCGTCGCATTCGCCTATGGCCTTCGGGTGCTCGAGGTCGCCGATGCCGGTTGGTTGCACGGACTGAAGGTGGCCGCGGTGGCCGTGGTTGCCCTCGCCGTGTGGGGCATGGCGCGGGCGCTCGCGCCCGACCGCGGGCGTGCCACGATCGCGCTCCTGTCGGCGATCGGCGCACTCGTCTGGTCGACGGGAGCCGCGCAAGTCGTCATCATCGCCGCCGCGGCGCTGGCCGGGCTGCGATTCCTGCCGGGCACCGCCGCGGCGCCGACCACACGAGCGCCGGTCCCCGTCGGGCGGCGCCTGGGCGTGTTCATGCTCGTGCTGTTCTTCGGTCTATTGCTCGCGCTGCCGATCGCCCGCCAGCTCGTGGGGGCCCAGGCGCTCGCCGTCTTCGACAGCTTTTTCCGCGCCGGGTCGCTGGTCTTTGGCGGAGGCCACGTCGTCCTTCCGCTGCTGCAGGCAGAGGTCGTCGCGCCCGGCTGGGTGACCGGCGAGCAGTTCGTGGCCGGCTACGGCGCCGCCCAGGCCGTGCCGGGTCCGCTCTTCACCTTCGCCGCCTACCTCGGCGCCGTCATGGGACCGCGGCCCAACGGCGTCGCCGGCGCCGCACTCGCACTGATGGCGATCTTCCTGCCATCGTTCCTGCTGGTCGTGGGAGCGCTCCCCTTCTGGTCCGCAATCCGCGGGAGATCCGGCTTTCAGCAAGCGCTGCGAGGGATCAACGCGGCGGTCGTCGGGCTTCTCCTGGCCGCGCTCTATCACCCGGTATGGACGAGCGCGATCCGGAGTCCGGCCGATGTGGGTCTCGCGCTCGCGGCCTTCGGCCTGCTCGCGTTCTGGAAGGCGCCGGCGTGGCTCGTCGTCGTGTTCGCGGCAGGCGGCGGCACGCTCGTGTCCCTTGTCGCCCGGTAGGAGCCCGGCTCGATCGAGCCGATGGGAGGAATGCATGCGTTCATGGGAGAGGACCGTGGTGATCTTCGTCGCGGTGGCCTCACTGGCCGGCGGCGCGGCCCGCGCTGGGACGGCGCAACCCGCTGGACCAGTCGCGCCGGCGGCCGCTGGTGATCTGGCGAGCGAGGTGACGAAGCTCAAGGGCGAGATCGAGGGCTTGAAGGGCATAGTGCCCGACCAGTCGCACGTGATGAAGGACATCGCCTATCACTTCTCGAACCTGTGGTTCGCGGGACAGGCGCGGAACTGGCCGCTCGCGGGCTTCTATCTGAGCGAGACGCGCTCGCATCTGAGATGGGCGGTGCGGATCCGTCCCGTGCGCCGGACGACCAGCGGCGAAATCGACCTGCGCGGCATCCTCGAGGGAATGGACCGCTCGCTGCTGACCGGCGTCCAGAAGACGATCGAAGCGCGAGACCTCGCGGCCTTCTCGAAGGCGTACCGGGACACGTTGAGTGGCTGCTACGCCTGCCATCAAGCCTCCGAGAAGCCATACCTCAGGCTTCGCGTGCCGGACGCGCCCGAGGGGCGGATGATCGAATTCTCGCCCGCGGGGAGCGGGGGCTGACACCAACGAGAGGCAAGAGCATGGGAATCGCGCTTCGTAGTCTCGCCCTTCCGGTCGTCGGGCTCGTCGTCGGCTCCGCCTGGGGGCAAACGTCTCCATCGGTCGGCGACGTCCTGAAGCTACTTCGCGCCGGGGGATACGTGATCGTCGTCCGCCATGGCGCCACGCATCCCGATCAGGCCGACACCGACCCCCTGAACCTCGACAATGTCGCCAGGCAGCGCCAGCCGAACGACAAGGGTCGCGCCGACGCGAAAGCGGTCGGTGAGGTGTTCCGCGGTGCCGCGGTTCCGATCGGGAAGTCGTACTCCAGCCGATTCTTCCGTGCGGTGGAAACGGCGCGGCTGATCGGCGGCAAGGAGCCGCAGGCCGAACATCCTCGACGCGTTCGGCAAGGACTGGTTCGAGATCCGGGAGGGCGAGGCCTCGATCTTCAAGCCCGAGGCCGGCGGGACGTACACCCTGGTGGCCCGCGTGCAGATCAGCCAGTGGGCGACCGCGATGAAGTGAGTGCGTGGCCGGCCACGCGCGAGCCCAGGGATCGACGCAGCTCGTCCAGGGTCCCGAGGAAGGCGTCGAGCACCGGCGTCTTCGGCTTGTCGCGGCGGAGCACGATCCCGATCTGGCGGAAGAGCGGCGGCGCGAGCTTCACCGCGCTGAGTCTGCGGGCCCGCACGTCGGGCCGGGCCGCGAACGAGGACGTCACCGACAATCCCAGCCCCGACTCCACCAGCTTCTTGATCGCTTCCGTGTTGCCGAGCTCCATCGGCGAGGCCGGCGTCGCGCCACCCCGCTGAAACCAGTCATCGATCACACGGCGCAAGGTCGCCCCCCGCTCGAACAGGATCAGGGGCTCCTTCGCGAGCTCGGCCGGCGTGGCGCGGCGCCGCGGCCACCGCCGGCCGGGCGGCCCGATCGCCACGAGCTCGTCCCGGTGCAGCGCGCTCACCGCCAGCTCGCGCTCTCGCACCGGCAGGCTCACGATCCCGACGTCGAGCTCGTTGGCCACGACCGCGCGCGTGATCTCGGGCGCGTTGCCGGTGACCACGACCAGCTCCGTTTGCGGGTAGCGCGCGCGGAATCTCCGCAACGCAGACGGCAACAGATAGATGCTGAACGACGCGCTGGTGCCGAGCCTGATGCGTCCGGCCACGATGCCTCGGAGCTGCTGGACGAGCTCGAGCCCGCGCTCGAGCTCCCGCATCGCGCGCCCGGCGTGCGCCAGGAGGAGCTCGCCCGCCTTGGTCGTGTAGGTCCGCTTGCCGACACGCTCGAGCAGCGCCAGCCCCAGCGCCTGCTCGAGCTGTCGCACCTGCATGCTGACGGCCGGCTGCGTGAGTCGAAGCTCGCGCGCCGCGCGGGAGAAATTCCCGTGGCGCGCGACCGTGGCGAGCGTCTGCAGGTGCGCGAGCTGGATGTTCACGACGGGGAGACCAAAAAATACCTGATCGTAACGATCAAGACAATTGATTTCCCTGATAGTGGTCTCTGGCGGATCATGCGCGCATGGAACAGAGCTCCTACGCCCTCGAGCTGCTCGCGAAGGACCGCCTGGACCGCGCCCGCGTCGACGCCGGACGCCGGAGGCTCCTTCGCCGCGGCGAAGTCCTGCCCGCTCCCCTGCCCGCGTAGCTCCGCGCCGGCGGATCGCGTCAGGGTCCGCGCCGCCCGCGAATCGGATCTGGCGCAGATTGCCGCGATCTGGAATTACGAGGTCCTCGGCACCGACGCGACCACCGACACCGAGCCCCGCAGTCTGGCCGCCCAGCGGGAGTGGCTCGCCCGGCACACCGAGCGCTATCCGGTCGTGGTGGCGGCGATCGCCGCGGACGCTCCCGAGCGTGACGAGGACGTGCTGGCCTACGGCTCGCTCTCGCCGTATCAGGCCAAGCCGGCCTTCGCTCGAACCGTCGAGGACTCCGTGTACGTCGAGCGGAACCGTCGCGGTGCGGGGCTCGGCGGCCTGATCCTCGCCGAGCTGATCCGGCGCGCGCGGGTGCTCGAGCACCACTCGATCCTCGCGCGCATCACGGCGAAGAACACCGCGTCCCTGCGTCTGCACGCGCGGCACGGCTTCCACCCGGTCGGCCTCGAGCGCGAGTCGGCGTTCAAGCTCGGCCGCTGGCACGACGTCACGATCATGCAGCGCCTTCTCGATTGAGCCACGTCGACTTCACAGGAGGATTGCCTCATGAGCCCCGCGATCGACCACGTCATGAACATCACCGAGCGGCCGTCGCCCGTCATGGTCAAGGGCGCCGGCTCGTGGCTCTGGGATCGTGACGGCAAGCGCTATCTCGATTTCGTCCAGGGCTGGGCGGTGAACTGCCTCGGCCACTCGCCGCGCGTCGTGCTCGACGCGCTCGCCGCGCAAGGGGCCCGGCTGATCAACTGCAGCCCCGCGTACTACAACGAGCCCATGGCCAGGCTGGCCGAGCTCCTGGCCGAGGCATCGGGGCTCGACCAGGTGTTCCTCTGCAACAGCGGCGCCGAAGCGAATGAGGGCGCGATCAAGCTGGCGCGCAAGTGGGGCGCCCGCTATCGCGGCGGCGCCTACGAGATCGTCACGATGCACGCGAGCTTTCACGGACGCACGCTCGCGACGATGGCCGCCTCGGGCAAGCCGGGCTGGGACGACATCTTCCCGCCGAAGGTCCCCGGGTTTCGGAAGGTCCCGCTGGGCGACCTCGGCGCGGTCGCCGACGCGATCACGCCGGCCACGGTCGCGGTGATGCTCGAGCCGATCCAGGGCGAGGCCGGAGTCTTCGCGGCCGGCGACGAGTATCTACGCGCGCTCTCGGCGCTGACGAGGGAGCGTGGTGTCCTGCTCGTCCTGGACGAGATCCAGACCGGCGTCGGTCGCACCGGTCGCTTCTTCGGCTACCAGCACGCGGGCGTCACCCCCGACATCGTCACGGTCGGCAAAGGTCTCGGGGGCGGCGTCCCGCTCGCGGCGCTCGTCTCCGCCGGCCGCGTCAGCTGCTTCGAGTACGGCGACCAGGGCGGCACCTTCAACGGTAACCCGCTGATGGCCGCCGTCGGCTGCGCGGTGCTCGAGACGGTCGCCAAGAAGGAGTTCCTGGATGCGGTCGTCGCCAACGGCATCTATCTGATGGACCGCCTGCGGGCCCTCGCCGCCGAGCTGGGCCACGGTGAGGTCCGTGGTCGCGGGTTGCTGCAAGCCCTCGAGCTCCGGGCGCACGATGCGAAGAAGGTCTCGGCCGCCGCGCTCGATCACGGTCTCCTGGTGAACGCGCCGCGCCCCGATACGCTCCGCTTCATGCCGGCGCTCACGGTCTCGCGCGAGGAGATCGACGAGATGCTGACGATCCTTCGAAAGAGCCTCGGCGAGCCGCGCGCGTGACCGAGCCGAAGGACGCCGCGTTTCCGCTTCGCGCTCAGCGATGCGCGGGCGCGCGGTGCTCGAGCTTGCGCAGGGTGGCCGCGACGTCGATGCGCCCGGTGAGCACCGGCGCCAGCGGGTCGCCCAGCTTCTCGAAGCGCGCCGGCGCGGTCTTGATCGTGAAGCGCGCCGGATCGAGCTTCGCGGTGACTTCCTCCCAGCGGAGTGGACACGAAACCGGCGCCCCGGGAAGCGGGCGCGCCGAGAACGGCGCGACGACTGTTTGTCCCCGCCCGTTCTGGCCGAAGTCGATGTAGACCTTGCCGCCGCGCGACCGCAGGGGCCGCGCGATCGTCGAGATCCCGGGCTCTGCCTCCACGCCCATGGTCGCGAGAAGCCGCGCGAAGGTCCGCGTGACGTCGTAGTCGTAGCCGGCGCCGAGCGCGAGGAGGATGTGCAGTCCGGTCGCCCCGGAGGTCTTCACGTAGCTGGGCAGCGCGAGCTCGTCCAGAATGCCGTGGAGCGCGCGCGCGACCTTGATCACGTCCGTGAACGGGGCGCCCTTGGGATCGAGATCGAGGACGAGCCAGTCCGGGTTGTCGAGCGAAGTCAGCCGCGAGCTCCAGAGGTGCAGCGGGATCGTTCCGAGGTTCACGACGTAGCGAAGGCTCTCGCGGTCGTCGACGACGAAGTAGTCGATGTCACGGTCCACGTCGTTGGCGTGGATCCGCTGGGTCCGGATCCACGACGGCGTCCATTCGGGCGCGTCCTTCTGGAAGAACGACTTCCCCTTGATCCCGTCGGGATACCGCGTGAGCACCAGCGGCCGATCCTTCAAGTGCGGCAAGAGCCACGGCGACACCGCATCGTAGTACTCGATCAAGTCCGACTTCGTGTACCCCTCATCCGGCCAAAACACCTTCCCCGCATTCGTGATCGTCACCCGCCTCTCGTCCCCCCCGCGCGCCCCTCGCTCATCCGCCGCGCGCTGCTCTCCTCTCGCTACGCTCACACGCCGGCGATCCGCACTCTGGCCGCCTTCGGCGTTGGATGAAGAACGCCGGGACGGCGGCGTTCGATCGGCGGTGTCACCGGCTGGCGAGGGGGCGGGGGAGGGGGGGACGGTTCGGGCGGAGTGGGACCCCCGAGTCCCGCCCGCGGCTCGAAGAGCCGCGGAAAGCGGGCGAGTGGGTGACGCAGCCCGAGCCGTGCCCCCCTCCCCCGCCCCCTCGCCAGCCGCCACCACCGCCGTCTCGCGCACGCAATCCTCGGGGCGCTTGTCCTCACGTAACCCGAGGAAAGACGGATGACGGATCCCACCATCGCGTGTCCATTCGGTGAAGCGCACTTCGCCCACGAGCCTGGGATCGACCCAGTGGTGGTCGCGGCCGGCGGGGGTGCCGCGCGCGAACGGCGAGGTCGAGCGCGCGAGCGGGCGGAGCTTCTCGCTGATGGTCTTGAGCGCGCGATCGTCGAAGCCCGTGCCGACCTTCGAGACATACACGAGCTCGCCCTTGTCGTAGAGACCCAGATGGAGCGCGCCGAAGTGAGCGCGAGTCCCCTGCGGCAGGGTGTAGCCGCCGATCACGAATTCCTGCCGGAGCTGACACTTGATCTTGAGCCAGTCCCTCGAGCGCTTCGCGGCGTAGGGGCTGTCGCGCTTCTTCGCGACCACGCCCTCCAGGCCTTGCTCGCAGGCCGCCGCGAGAAAATCCGCGCCGTGGCCCTGCACGTGATCGCCGAAGTAGACGACGCCACGCGGCGGCACCAGGAGCTTCACGCACTCCTTGCGCGCTTCGAGCGGCAGCCGGCGCAGATCGCGACCGTCCAGACCGAGCGCGTCGAAGAAGACGGCACTGACCGGCACTTCGCCCCGCGCCCGCTCGACATCGGCCGGACGCGTGAGACCCATACGTTCCTGCAGCCGCTGGAAGCTCGAGCGGCCCCGGTCGTCCAGGGCGACGATCTCGCCGTCGAGATGGAAGCTCTTGAGCGGCAGCGCGCGCAGGGCCGCCGCCACCTCGGGGTAGCGCGTCGTGACGACCTGGTTGCTCCGATGGCGCAGCTCGACCTCATCGCCCTCGCGCGAGGCCAGGACACGCACGCCGTCGTACTTGATCTCGAAGAGCCACGCCGGGTCCGACGGCGTCTCGTCGACGAGCGTCGCGAGCATCAGGAGATCGCCGTGCGGTGCGATCTTCCCGCGCGGGGCCTCGAGCTCGGTCAACCGCCGGCGCAACGTCTCGACCCGGGTCGCGCCGTCGCGCAGCTCCTCGATCGTCAGCCCCGAGAGCACCGATTCGGGGAAGCGCTCGGTCGGCTCCGTCTCGCCGGCGTATTCGTCGGCCTTCTTCAGCAACAGCCAGTCGCGGTCCTTGCCACTCATGCGCGCCAGCGTCCACCGCCCGCGCAGCTTGAAGCCGAACAGCTCGAACTCGAGCTTGCCGCGCTGGATCTGCTCGCTCGCCGGCTCGGGCTTCAGGAGCTGGAACCGGCCGGCGTCCCACACGATCGACGGACCGGCCCCATAGTTACCCTCTGGAATGACGCCCTCGAAGTCGGCGTACTCGACGGGATGGTCCTCGACGTGAACGGCCAGCCGTTTCTCGTGTGAGCGCATGGAGGGGCCCTTGGGCACGGCCCAGCTTTTCAGCACGCCGTCGATCTCAAGCCGTAGATCGTAGTGGAGCCGCCGCGCCGAATGCTTGTGGACGACGAACCGGCTGCCGCCGCTCGGGCCAGGGCCGCCGAACGGCTCGGGCGTCGCCGCCGGGTCGCGTTTGCGGCGATACTCCCCGAGATCGCGGCTAGGCACGCAGCACCAGGATGACCGAGAGCGAGGCCATGAGGTTGTCCGCCGCGTGCGCCGCCATGGACGGGAGCAAGCTACCCGTCCGCTCGTACGCCCACGCCCACAAGAGGCCGCTCCAGAAGACCGCCCCGAAGCCGAGGACGCCGTAGCCATGGGCGACCGCGAAGATGGCCGCGCTCAGGACGGCGGCGTTGCCGACGCCGAACCGCCGCCGCAAGGTCGCGAACAGAAGCCCGCGGAACACGGTCTCCTCGAACACCGGCGTGAGAACGGCCGTGTCGAAGATCGTCATCCCGACGACAGCGCGCGAGCCCCACACCAGATCACGATCGAACCACTCCGTCCAATGCGCGGAGAACCCCACCCATCGTCCGGCCAGGTCGATGATGCCTTCGCCGACCTGGCCGAGCGCCAGCAAGGTGAGGACGACGAGCACGAGCCGCCGCCTTCCGTCGGGCGTCGGCACCAGCCCGAAGCTCTCGCTCAGGCGAAGCCCCGACGGCCGGATCAGGAGGCGGTGAGCGAGGACGATGAGCGGCACGAACGAAAGGTTCGTCGCGGCGCCGATCAGCACGCGCGAGTACGGTCGATCCGGGCCGAGGAACGACGCGAGATAGAGGACGGTGAGCGTGATCGCCCCGAGGGCGCCGCCCCAGATCAACACGCGGACACCGGTGCGTCCCCGCCAGGGCGGCGGGAGGACGACGACGCTGACCCGGTCGAAGGCTCGCCGCCGCCACACCACCCGCGCGAGCAGGACGAGCCCGATGGCGATGAGCACCACCTCGATCGCCACGGTCGCGCGCATGCGGGCCAGCAATCGGTTGGAGCGGTCGGCCTGCGTCGCCGTCGCCGCCGCCAGAAGCTCCTGGTGGCCCAGACGCGTCGCGAGGCGGATCGCGAGCCGGTCCCTGAACCATCCCGCCTCGAGCGCGTCCGCCAGCGCCGCGTCGGCGTCAGCGCCGGCCTCGCCCTCGATGTCTTCTCCGAGATAGGCGGCGCCGACCAGTCGCGCGAACGCCGGCAGCGGGTCGGGACGGCGCTCCCATTCCTCCGTCCGACGTCGCACGCCGTCCAGTCGATGGGCTTCCCCCTCGAGGATCGCCAGGTGCAGATCCACAGACGGATCGAACGACTCTCGCGCGAGCTCTTCGTACCAGCGGAGGGCCTCGTCGAGGTCGTCCTTCGGGTCGGTCGACAGGACGCGATAGACGAATCGCTCCCACGCCGGTGCGCGCTCGACCGCGTCGTCGATGTCCATCGTACGACCCACGATCAGGGCGAGCGCGCGCTCGGGCTCCTCCACGCCTTCCACGCGCGACCCCGAGTACTGCAGCCACACCATCATCGCGATGAACGCGAGGAGCACGAGCGCCGCGAGAATCGTGACGAGCGCGACGGGCGACCGCCCCGTGGGCTCGGGAGCCCCGATATCTTGCCGCTCGACGGTGACCGGAACGCTATCCATGGGAGAGTAGAGCCCTTCGCGCATCATAGGGAGCATCGTGCTATCGTGCAAACCATGGCGCCGCACTCGATCGGCTCGGGGACGATCTCGTTCGGGCTGGTCTCGATTCCCATCCGAATGTACACCGCGGCCTCGTCCGCGAACGTCGCCTTCAACATGCTGCACGCGAAGTGCGGCTCGCGCATCAAGCAGCAGACGTTTTGCCCGGTGTGCAACGAGGTCGTCGATCGCGCGTCGCTCGTGCGCGGCTACGAGTTCTCCAAGGACCAATACGTGCGGGTGGCCGACGACGAGCTCAAGGCGCTCGAGGGTGAAGCCTCGAAGATGATCGACATCGCCGAGTTCGTGCCGCTCCAGTCGGTCGACCCGATCTACTTCGAGCGGACGTACTTCCTCGGCCCCGACAAGGGCGGCGACAAGGCGTATCGGCTCCTCGCCGACGCGATGGAGAAGCAGGGGCGCGTCGCGCTCGCGAAGTTCGTCATGCGCGGCAAGGAGAGCCTCGTGCTCATCCGTCCGGCGCAGGGCGGTCTGATGCTCCACACGATGTACTTCGCCGACGAGGTGCGCGATTTCGGCGAGATCGATCGCGGGCAATCGGCGAAGATCAAGCCGGGCGAGCTCGATCTGGCCGGGCAGCTCATCGACGGTCTGTCCAACGACGAGTTCCACCCCGAGCAGTACGAGGACGAATATCGCCACCGGGTCCTCGATCTGGTCAACCAGAAGGTCGAGGGCAAGGAAGTCACGGTGGCCGCTCCCCAGGCGCCCCGCGCCCAGGTGATCGACCTCATGGATGCGCTCAAGGAGAGCCTGGCCAAGCGGGTCGCCTCGGGCGAGAAGCGGCCCCTGGCGAAGGCCAAGCGGTCGGAGCAGGCCGCCGCACCCGCCGCCCCCCCCAAGCGAGCCTCCGCGGCGAAGAAGTAGCGTTCGGGGTCCCGAGGGTTAGAATGGGTTTTGGGCCGCCATGCCCAGAATCGCCCTCGAACCACGCTTCCAGGTCGAATACCTGTCGGTCCTCGACAGCGACGGCAACCTCGACACCGCGCTCGAGCCCAAGCTCGCCGACACGGATCTGAGGTCGCTCTATCGCGCGATGCTGCTCGGCCGCCGGCTGGACGAGCGCATGGTGAGGCTCCAGCGTCAGGGACGCATCGGGACCTTCGCGCCCACCAAGGGCCAGGAAGCCGCGCAGATGGGAAGCGTCTTCAGCCTGCGCCCGACCGACTGGATGGTGCCGTCGTTCCGCGAGACGGCGGCGATGATCTGGCGGGGCTGGCCGATCGAGAAGCTCCTGCTCTTCTTCGCGGGCCACCTCGAAGGCGGCCAGCCGGCTCCCGAGCAGCGCGATCTGCCGATCACGATCCCGGTCGCGACCCAGCTTCCTCACGCCGTCGGCCTCGCCTACGCCGCGCAGTACCGCGGCGACGACGTGGTCGTCATGGCGTACTTCGGCGACGGCGCGACCTCCGAGGGCGACTTCCACGAGGCGCTGAACTTCGCCGGCGTCTGGCACGTCCCGGTCGTCTTCGTGTGCCAGAACAACCAGTGGGCGATCTCGGTGCCGCTGAAAAAGCAGACGCACTCGCGCACGATCGCGCAGAAGGCGCTGGCGTACGGGCTCCCCGGCATCCAGGTCGACGGCAACGACGTCTTCGCGGTGTACGCCGCGGCGCGCGAGGCGGTCGAACGGGCTCGCGCCGGCGACGGTCCGACCTTGATCGAGTGCGTGACCTATCGCCTGGGCGTGCACACGACCGCCGACGACCCGACCAAGTACCGGAGCGAGGCGGAAGTCGCGATGTGGGAGCAGAAGGACCCGCTCACCCGCTTCCGCGCGTATCTGGAGAAGCGGAACCTTCTCGAAGAGGGGCTCGAGCAGCGGGTCGACGACGAGATTGCCGAGGCGATTCGCCGCTTCGAGGCCATGCCGCCCGCGAACCCGTTGACGATGTTCGACCACGTGTACGCCGAGCTGCCGCCCGATCTCCGAGCCCAGCGCGACGAGATGGCGGCTCGCGAGAACACGGCAGCGGCGCGTCCCGACGAGACGTCCACGCACCAGCCCGGCGCCACGCCGATGCGCGGCCAGCGGCTGACCCGGCGCTGACGCCATGGCCAAGGTGAACATGGTCAAGGCGCTCAATCAGGCGCTCTTCCAGGAGATGGAGCGCGACGCCGACGTGCTAGTCCTGGGCGAGGACGTCGGCGTGGACGGCGGCGTTTTCCGCGTGACCGACGATCTGCAGCGGACATTCGGCTCCCAGCGCGTCATCGACAGCCCACTCGCGGAGGCGGCGATCATCGGCACCGCGGTCGGGATGGCGCTCTACGGCCTCAAGCCCGTGTGCGAGATCCAGTTCTCGGGCTTCGCCTTCCAGTGCTTCCACCAGATCGAGAACCACTGCGCGCGCTACCGGATGCGCTCGCAGGGCCGCTTCAACATTCCGATGGTGATCCGCATGCCCTACGGCGGCGGCGTCCGCGCGCTCGAGCATCATTCGGAATCGGAGGAGCAGTTCTACGCGCACATCCCCGGGCTGAAGATGGTCATCCCGTCGGGTCCGCGAAACGCGCGCGCGCTGCTGGCCGCCGCGATCCGTGATCCCGATCCGGTGATCTTCTTCGAGGCGAAGTCGCTCTACCACGCCGCCAAGGAAGAGGTCCCTGACGAGAGCGAGGTCATCCCGATCGGCCGGGCGCAGGTCGCGCGCGAGGGCGACGCGCTCACCCTGGTGGCCTATGGCGCGATGCTCCGCGTGGCGCTCGAGGCCGCCGACGTCCTGCGCGCCGAGGACGGAGCGGCCGTCGAGGTGATCGATCTGCTCACGGTCTCGCCGCTCGATCGCGAGACGCTCGTGACGTCGGTCAGGAAGACGGGCCGCGCGGTCGTCGTTCACGAGGCGCCGCGCAGCTTCGGTCCCGGCGCCGAGATCGCTGCCTCGATCATGGACGGTGCGTTTCTCTCGCTCGAGGCGCCGATCCGCCGCGTGACCGCACACGACGTGCCGTTCGTCGGCTTCGCGCGTGAGAAAGCGAACGTTCCGGACGTGCCGCGCGTGGTCGCCGCCGCCCGCGAGACCCTCGCATTCTGACGGTGGTGATGGCAGTGCGCCCAGCAGCGGATCCGAAGAGCCGGTAGACCAATGCCTCGACCGTTCGCGCTTCCCGACCTGGGCGAAGGGCTCACCGAAGCCGAGATCGTCAAGTTGCTCGTCAACGAGGGCGACGTGCTCGCCGAGGACGCGCCGCTGCTCGAGGTCGAGACCGACAAGGCCACGGTGGAGATCCCTTCCCCATTCGCGGGTCGTGTCGCTCGCATTCACGTCCAGCCGGGTCAGACCGTAAAAGTTGGCGATGTGCTCGTGACCTTCGAGGACGTGGCGTCGGGGGGAGGGGGCGGGGCTGCGGGGGGGCGCCCCGGCTTCGGAACCCCACTCGCCGGGGCACCCCCCCGCAGCCCCGCCCCCTCCCCCCGACAGGAACCCGCCGAGGCCGCAAAAACGACATGGTCCTCGTCAGCTTCGACTGGTGGTTCGTCTGGTCGAAGTGGCGCCGCAGCGGCCGCGACGGTGACGGAGCGCGCGGGCTTGGGTCAGGCGACCCCGATCGGCCCAGGCACAGGACGAATGGCGGCGGCGCGCCCGAGCACTGGGCCAGCGTCCGCGGCGGAGGCGAGCGCGGGGGCGGCGGCGAGCAGCGCGGGGGCGGCGGCGAGCAGCGCGGGGCCGGTGCCGGCGACGCCGGCGACTCGGCGGTTGGCGCGTGAGCTTGGGGTTGATCTACGCGCGGTGCGCGCGACAGGGTCCGGCGGGCGTGTGACCGATGACGATGTGCGGTCAGCCGTCGGCGGGGCACGGCCGGGCACGGCGGCGCCGGTCGCGGACGGGCGGGCGCCGGAGCGCGTGGCCGTGGCCAAGCCGCTGGCGGCGGTCGGTGTGGAACCGCCACCGCTTCCGCGGTTCGAGCAGTGGGGCCCGGTGGCGCGACAGCCCCTGTCCCATCTGCGTCGCACCATTGCCGAGCGCATGACCCTTTCAGCCACGCTCATCCCACACGTGACCCATTTCGACCGCGTCGACATCACCGAACTCGACGCGATCATCCGGCGCAACATCGAGCCCGCGCGCGCGCGGGGCATCACGCTCACCTTGACGAGCTTTCTGCTGAAGGCGGCCGCGCTCGCGCTCCAGGAGCACCCGCAGTTCAACGCGAGCCTCGACCCGGCGGCCGGCGAGCTGATCGTCAAACGGTACTACCATCTGGGCGTGGCGGTGGCGGCCGAGCGCGGCCTGATCGTGCCGGTCATCCGTGACGTCGACGGCAAGCCGCTGGTCGAGCTGCAGCGCGAGCTGGCGGCGCTCGCCCAGCGAGTGCGCGAGGGCAAGGCAACGCTCGAGGACCTGCGCGGCGGAACGTTCACGATCACCAACATTGGCGCGCTCGGCGGCACCGGAGCGATTCCGATCATCAACTATCCGGAGGTGGCCATTCTCGGTGTCGCCCGCGGGCGCGAAGAGCCCGTCGTGCACGAGGGGCGGATCGTGCCCCGGATGCTCTTGCCGATCTCGCTCACGTTCGACCATCGCGTCGCCGACGGCGCCGACGGCGCGCGCTTCGCCGCCGCGATCGTGCGGCGGCTCGAACGCCCTGAACAGCTTTTGTTGGAGTGGTAGCTTTTGTTGGACGGCATTGAGAAGAAGGAGGTCATGATGCCCGACCATCGAGACACCTGGTCGAGCGGCGACGCGTATGAGCCGTATGTGGGTCGCTGGAGCCGTCTCGTCGCGCGGGAGTTCTTGCACTGGCTCGACGCGCCCGAAAACCTCCGCTGGCTCGACGTCGGGTGCGGAACCGGCGCGCTGAGCGAAGCCATCGTCGCGCGCTGTTCGCCTGACGCCGTCGTCGGCGTCGATCGCTCCGAGGAATATCTCGCGTACGCCCGCTCGCGCGTGACCGATCCGCGGGTCAGCTTTCGGCCCGGCGACGCGCAAGCGCTCCCCGTCAAGGACGGAGAGCACGATATCGCCGTCTCCGGGCTCATGCTGAATTTCGTGCCGGACGCGGCGAAAGCCGTGGCCGAGATGAAGCGCGCGCTGTCCCCCGGCGGCACGGCGGCGGCCTACGTGTGGGACTACGCGGGTGAGATGCAGCTGATGCGCCGCTTCTGGGACGCGGCGGTCGCCCTCGATCCACCGGCGCTCGAGCTCGACGAGGGACGGCGTTTCTCGGGCGCGCGCCCAGGGCCGCTGGTCGAGCTCTTCGAGTCGGTGGGCCTGACGCAGGTCCGTGTCCTCGCGATCGACGTGCCGACCGTGTTCAAGGACTTCGACGATTACTGGACGCCGTTTCTCGGCGGCCAGGCGCCGGCGCCAGGCTACTGCATGTCGCTCACCGAGGAGCGGCGCACCGCGCTCCGCGAGCGGATCCGGGCGACGATGCCGGTCAAGCCCGACGGCAGCATCCATCTGATCGCCCGCGCCTGGGCGGTCCGCGGCCAGGTCGAGCCCGAGTAGAGGCCACCCGGCCGTGGTGATGGGCGACCTCGTCGTCGAGGTGGACGTGGCCGTCGTGGGCGGTGGGCCCGGCGGCTACTCGGCGGCGTTTCGCTGCGCCGAGCTCGGGCTCGAGACCGTCGTCGTCGACACCGCCAAGCGGCTCGGCGGTGCCTGTCTGTTCGAGGGCTGCATCCCGTCGAAGGCGCTCCTTCACGTCGCCGCGCTGATCGAGGACGCCGAGCGGGCGCGCGAGCTCGGCGTCGATTTCGGCGAGCCGCGCGTGTCGCTCGATCCGTTGCGAAAGTGGAAGAGCGAGCGCGTCGTCGGCCGACTCGCGCGCGGGCTCGCCTCGGTCGCGAAGGCCAAGAGCGTCGACGTGATCGGCGGGCGCGCGGTCTTCGAGAGCTCGCGCGAGCTCTACGTGGAGGGCGACGAACCGCAGAAGGTGCGGTTCAAGCACGCGATCGTCGCGACGGGCTCGGCGCCGGCCAGCCTGCCCGGCCTCTCCCTCACGAGCGATCGCATCCTCGACTCGACGGGGGCGCTCGAGCTTCCTGAGGTGCCGGAGCGGCTTCTCGTGATCGGTGGCGGCTACATCGGGCTCGAGCTGGGCCAGGTCTACGCGGCGCTCGGCAGCAAGGTGACGCTCGTCGAGATGACCGACGGGCTTCTGCCGGGCGTGGATCGGGCGCTGGTCCAGCCGCTCGCCCGTCGGTGCGAGAAGCTCTTCGCGAAGATTCGCCTGGGCACGAAGGTGGCCTCGCTCCTCGAGAAGGGCTCGGCGATCGAGACGCGCTTCGACGACAACGAGACCGAGACGTTCGACCGCGTGCTGGTCGCGGTCGGCCGGCGGCCGGCCAGCTCCGGGCTGGGGCTCGAGCGCACGCGCGCAAGCATCGACGCGCGCGGCTTCGTTGCCATCGACGATCGCTGCCGGACGGGCGACCCCACGATCTACGCCGTCGGCGATGTCACCGGCGAGCCGATGCTCGCCCATCGCGCGATGCGCCAGGGCAAGATCGTCGCCGAGGTGATCGCGGGACGCCCGGCGGCGTTCGACAACGTCGTCGTCCCCGCGGTCGTCTTCACCGATCCCGAGGTGGCCTGGTGCGGGCTGACCGAGGCCGAGGCAGCGCGCGAGGGCCGCGCCGTGAAGGTCGCCAAGCGGGAATGGGCGGCCTCGGGCCGCGCCCTGACGCTCGGGCGCAGCGACGGCCTGACGAAGATGATCGCGGATCCGGAGACCGGCCGCGTCCTCGGCGTCGGGATCGTTGGACCGGCCGCGGGCGAGCTCATCGCCGAGGCCGCCCTCGCGATCGAGACGGCGATGACCGTCGAGGACCTCGCGGCGACCATCCACACCCACCCCACCCTCTCGGAAACCTTGATGGAGGCCGCCGAGGCGCTGCTGCAGCAGGCTCGCTGAGCCTGCTTATCGCGGCGGGATGCCGAAGGTGGTCGGAGCGCCGGCCCGTCGAGGCGCCGAGCTGGCCATCAGCGTTGAAAGCTTGGCTCGCTGCTCCGGCGTGAGCTGGGCTTTGCCTTGCTCGATCGTCTTGATGCGGGCCAGCCGGAGATCGGCGCGCTGGCGCTCGACCTCGCGCAGCTTCGTCTCGACACCGGCGAGGTCCACGGACTCGGCCTGCAGCATGGTGCCCAGGGCGGTCTCGGCGGCGCGATCTGAATCGGCTGACCGCGCTGTTCCTCGCGATCTGCGAGCGTCGCCGCCGCTACCGCGACTACACGCGGCACGAGCTGCACGAGGCCCTGCGCGATACGCTCGCGTCCTTTTCCGTCTATCGCACCTATGTGCGCCCCGAGCCCGCCGTCGTCCACGAGGACGACGTGCGGCGGATCGTCGAGGCAACCGACACCGCGCGCGCGCATCGGCCCGACCTCGACGGCGAGCTGTTCGAGTTCCTCCGCGACGTGCTGCGGCGGCGGCTGGTCGGCGACCTGGAAACCGAGCTGACGATGCGATTCCAGCAGCTCGCCGGTCCGGTCATGGCCAAGGGCGTGGAGGACACGGCGTTCTACAACTTCAACCGGCTGATCTCGCTCAACGAGGTCGGCGGCGATCCCGGCGGCATCGGCGTCGGCGTCGACGAGTTCCATCGGGCGTGTGCGCAGACGCAGGCGCGATGGCCGCGGACGATGCTCGCGACATCCACGCACGACACGAAGCGGAGCGAAGACGTTCGCGCGCGCCTCGATCTCTTGTCGGAGATCCCCGACCGCTGGGCCCAAGCCGTGCATCGCTGGGCGGTGCGGAACGCGCGGCATCGACGCGGGGATTGGCCGGACCGGAACGCAGAATATCTCTTCTATCAGACGCTCGTCGGGGCGTGGCCCATCGAAATGGGCCGGCTGACGGCGTATATGGCGAAGGCCGCGCGCGAGGCCAAAGCGCACACGTCGTGGACGAGCCCGAACGAGGTATATGACGCCGCGCTGCGCGCCTTCGTCGAGGGCGCGATGGCCGATCTCGCCTTCACCGTGGACGTGGAAACGTTCGTCGCGCCGCTGATCGCCGCCGGCCGCGTCAACTCGCTCGCGCAGACCTTGCTGAAGCTCACCGCCCCGGGGATCCCCGATATCTATCAGGGCACCGAGGTCTGGGACCTGAGCCTCGTCGACCCCGACAACCGCCGGCCCGTCGACTATGCGCTGCGACAGCGCTTGCTCGGCGCGCTCGAGCGGGCGACGCCCAAGGAGATCATGGCGCGGAACGACGAGGGCCTGCCGAAGCTCTGGGTGATCCGTCAGACCTTGCAGCTCCGTCGTCGACGGCCCGCGCTGTTCGGTCCTGAAGGAGCCTACCGTCCGCTGCACGCGACCGGCGACCGGTCGAGCCACGTCGTGGCGTTCGTTCGCGGCGAAGGCGCCGTGACCGTCGTGCCGCGTCTCGTGATGCGCCTCGAGGAGAGCTGGCTGGACACCACGCTGGAACTCCCCCCCGGTCGGTGGCACAACGAGCTCACGGGCGATTTCCTACAGGGCGCCGTACGTGTCGCCGATCTGGTGGCGCCCTTTCCCGTGGCCCTCCTCTCGCGTGTCGAATCCAACGCGCCCGGCGCCGAGTCGCACTGACTGACGCCTGCCCGGGCTCAATGCGCCATTGGACGGATCCACGGCGCGTGCCGCTCGAAC
>Ga0209267_1000579_pt1 | contig 26549 bp, 21 predicted proteins | sample GraSoiAngelo_137_FD_185894 | JGI IMG/M metagenome (GOLD analysis project Ga0209267, IMG submission 185894) | Grasslands soil microbial communities from the Angelo Coastal Reserve, California, USA - 14_0929_09_30cm (SPAdes) (version 2) | ecosystem: Environmental > Terrestrial > Soil > Grasslands ... | reverse complement strand
CTACGCGCAACTCGCGGGTGTTCGGCGTACCCGTCCCGCCAAAGCCCAGCAGTTCCGCGAGATCGATTTGAAATCTTGCCAAGAGTCCCTGGCGCCGCCCTCGCCAACAACGTCAAACACTTTGTTTATGTGAGCGTGGCACACCCTGCGCCCACCATGAAGGCCTACATCGAGGTGCGCACGCGTTCCTGAAGAATTGATTGGAACGAGCGAATTGCACGCCACGATTCTGCGTCCCTGGTAGGTGCTGGGGCCAGGACATTACTGGCCGTATCTGCTCAAACCATTTTATTGGATGGCGCGGCAGATTCCGGCCTCGCGCGCCGGAGCAAAAAGACTAGGCCTGGTCACGCTAACACAGATGATCTCTGCGCTGGCCGCCGGCGTTGCGTCGCCCGCCGATGGAATTCGAATCGTGGAAGTCCCAGAGATTGCCTCGCGACGAGCGTGAGATTGATTGGCACTTCGGTTTCTGCCAACAGATCTTTCCCGCAAGCCCTTACGGAATCAAGAACGGATCCGCGCCAGCGCCGGAGTCTGAATTTCCCGCTTCTCCAGGTCCAGGGCAACATGGGCGAGTCGTTCCAACTCACTCCGTAGCGCGATCCAGTACTCGGAGCCCATGGTCGCGACGAATCGTCCGTGAGCCGTCCGCCAGGCGGGCAGGCTGCGCGCCAGGGTGTGCTCTCCTTTGGCGGTAAGGGTCAAAAAACGCTGCCGCATGGCGGCGCGCTTCGAAATCGAGACCAGTCCCTCTTTCTCTAAGAGCCGCAAACTCCTCGTCAGCGTGCTGCTGTCAATGACCAGCACATCTGCGAGAGCCCCGATAGAAACCGGCTGGTTCTTCACGACACCCACCAATATGGCAAACTGCGTCGAGCGAATACCCGATTCCTGAAGCGCCATGTCGTACAGCCTGGTGACGGCGCGAGCGGTCCTGCGAAAGTTGAACGAAGCGCAGTAGCCCGTTCCGTCCAGGTCCAGAGTTGAGCAATGCTTTTTCATTTGCGGCATCTGAGACTTGACATGTATATACATTCTAAGATATAACGGCTTTCAACAGGATGTCAAGTGACGGCATCCCCGACCCGGTCGGACGCCATTCCGCGAGTGGAATAAGGCGAATGATGAATCGGTCTACTGTTGTCGCCAAGGGTGAATTCAATGAGTACGCAGACAGTTCCCAGACACTCGCTGGAAGAGCATCAAGGTTCAAATAACGCCACGTGCGGTCCCGCGCGGTATGTCCGTTTTGGTACGTTTCAGTTGGACTTGGAAAAAGAAGAACTTTTCAAGAACGGGGCCCGGGTTAAGCTGCAGAGTAAGGTCTGTGAGGCGCTCCTGGCGCTGCTTTCTAAGCCGGGCGAAATCGTGACCCGCGAGGAGCTGCGCCGGCAGCTCTGGCCGTCGGACACGCACGTCAACTACGATGCCAACGTAAACACTACCGTGAACAAGCTCCGGCAGGTTCTCGGCGATTCACCGGATCAGCCCGCGTTCGTGGATACCATTCCACGCAAGGGCTACTGTTTTGTTGCCAAAGTAGAATACCTCGACCGGCCGGTTGCGCCCCCGGAACGCTCGTCTCGCACAACGCCTGAGGAGCACGCGCAAGGCAGGGCCTCGTTCTTTCCGACCACCATCCTTTCCAAATGGTTTACCCCCGCCGTGGTTGTTCTGGTGATCGCCAGCATGTTATTCGGCGCGGCACTGGTGTTGTACGCCCACCGCTGATCCTCTCGACCGGTGCTCTAAGTTTCAAAGCGAGCCGCGCAGCCCCAGAGCCTCTGCGTGCTCGCGCAAGGCTCTGATGCAGAAGGCGATATGCTCTTCCAGCGCAACGCCAAGCTCTTCGGCGCCTTTGCGCACATCCTCGCGCGACACGCCCTTGGCGAAGAGTTTGTCTTTCATGCGCCGCTTCACGGAGTCCACTTCCAGATCCAAAATACTTTTCGACGGGCGCACGTACGCACAAGCGGTCAAGAAGCCGGCCAGCTCGTCGCAGGCAAAGAGCGTGTGCTCCAGCGCAGATTGGCGCGGCACGTTCGAATAGTCCGCATGAGAGAGGATGGCGCGGACGATCTCCTCGGAGTAGCTCATTTCGCGCAAGATTTTTGCGCCCTCCGACGGATGCCCCTCGTCAGGCGAGTGTTCGTGATTGGGCCAGCGCTCGTAGTCGAAATCGTGCAGTAACGCGGCGAGGCCCCACACTTCTTCATCGGCGCCCGTTTTGCGCGCATAAGCGCGAACGCATGCTTCGACAGCGAGCATGTGTTTGCGCAGGCTCTCCGAAGCCGTGTATTCGCACAACAGTCTCCAGGCATCCTCGCGTGTGGGCATGCGGCGCTCCCGAAATCGAGCCGATAGTGTAGCTTGGGAGGCCGGGAGTAGGGAAATGCAGGGAGCCGCGAAGCAGTGCGTCTTTCGGCGGCTGCGCGAGGGGCAGGAGGGTGCTGTCGAGGAAGCCCGGCTGACTCCAGCTGCCCCATCTTCCGGTCAATACGGGACGGCGGCTCTTTAACATTTGTTTGGCGATGGGCGGACGACCGTGCGGTTCCTGGAACCGTGCGGATGCTGGCCACCTCCAGAACTGCGAGCGGGGCCAGAAATGGCGGGGTGACAAGCGAAAGGCGTCGAAATCACCAGGTTGTAGAAAACCTTGGCGGGGGAACGCACCACAACTGGTGCGGTGGGAGGCCCAAGACTACACCAGCATTCGTGGAAATCCGGGAAGCGAAGGCGGGCCACTGCCCATAAGGACAGGCGAAAACCGGGCGTAGCATGGCGAAACAAGGATAGCCAAGACAAAAATAGTTCAAGAATACTCTTGACAGAAAATGGCAGTTCGAAAGATACTCCGAGTGCGCCAGCAACTGCCTTCCCAGCGAACGTTCCAGCGTTCCTTCCTGAATCCGCACGCCGGAAAACAGTCAGCAAGGAGTACCGGTGTCTGCACAATTGGAAAAAGTGATGAGCTCGTTAGAAATGGATCGGGAAGTCATTCGCTGTAAGACATGTGGTCTCGTTCAATACCGGACGCGCACCGGGAATTGCCGCCGTTGCGTGCGCGCCTTGCCTCAGCGTTTGGAGTTCCTGATTCCTCCACCGGCACCTCCGGAGGAAGAGGCCGCTGAACCAACCCCAGAAAAGTTCGTCAACCAGGAGACGGTCGAGAATATCGGCCAGCGCATTCGCCAGTTGCGGGAATCGCGCAGCATGACCCAGAGCCAACTGCAGTCGCGCTCGAAGGTCTCGCGCTCCTACCTCTCCCGCATCGAAAGCGGCCAGATGACGCCGAGCCTCGGCACGCTGGAGAAAATCTCCGAGGCGCTCAACGTCGGCTTGAACCGGTTTTTCATCCCGGAATCCGACGGCGAAGCGCTGCTGGAAGATCCCTTCATTCAGGGCTTGCGTCCGTTCTTGCGGCAATTGGATTGGGAACAATGGCAGTCCATCCTGAAGAGGCTACAGGCCATCAGCGACCACGTTCGTGCAGTGCCCATCAATCTCCGCCCTATCGGTAATCCGGCGCGGCTTCCGCAGCCCGCGTCGGTGAATGGCAGCGGTCCCATCGGTACCGGCCATTCGAATGGGCTTGCGCACTCGCACACCCATGGTAGTCCGCAGGGCTATCCGCTGCGGCGTCCGGACGCGCCCTTCGGGAAGTCCGTTTTTCAACGGCCGCTCGCGCGATAAGTTTTTTTCAAGGCAGAGCACAAAGAACCGCGGCGTCCCGGTAATCACTGGGACGCCGCGGTTCTTCTTTGCGGAAAAAATTTCCGTCGAGAATCAACTACTCGCGAACCACGGACACTTTGGCGTCGGGAACTTCCAAGCGCATCAGCCGGTGATGGTCATCGAGCAAAACAAGAATCTGCAGGTCGGAAGTGCTGACTTTGAGGCCTTCGTAGGTTTTGCCCTCGGCACTGGCGGATCCAGTCGATTCGACGGTGATCGAACCCGGCGTCAATTCCTGAGGAATGATCACCGGAAAAGTTTGCACCCCGCGCTTGGACCAGTCGTAGATGCGCGCAAGGACCGCGTACTGATGGTAGAGATTGTTGTCCAGAACGGCGATGAGCGGTGAATTAAACGAGAGGTCCTGCTGGAACGGGCGCGCGCCTTGCATCTCCAGGGTAATGCTTGCCACCCCGTTGGCGAACAGGACGTGCGCTCCGTTGGTTTTTCCCGCCTGGGCGCTCCAGTCGTAGCTGACGGGCGCGCCATCGGCCTGCAGCGTCAGTGAGCCGGACACTTTGCTGGAGTCACCCCCGGGCGGCTTGATTTCCGCCGTGCCTTTGGCGAGCCAGCCGCCGCCAGACCGCGCGATTTCAAATTCTTCGTGGCCGACGGTCTGTCCGCCGAGCTTGATGGTCAACCGTCCCTTGTCCTGGGCGAAGACAACCGGGCCGGATGTTTCCGCGGCTTTCTTCTGAGCCGCGAGAGACCACGCCACGATTCCCAGTGTCAATGCCAGCGATGCGGTTCTGAATTTCACGGCGCTTCTTACCTCCGTGTCCATTCTCTCTCAGGGCCAGGGTTTCTCAACCACCAGATGCGCAGCGTTTCCACCGGAAGCAACAATGCCGCGGCGCAGAATTTCCGCGACAACCTGGGTTGGCTCGCCGGAACTGTCCACGCGGTGGTCGGCAAGTTGATAGGAAGGCAGACGCAAGGCATAGAGCGCGCCAAAGCTGGCTTCGTCACGGAAAAGCGGACGCCCGGTCATGGTCATGCATCGCGCCAGCAAAACTTCGATGGGCGCATCCAGCCACAAAACCACAACGCCGGCAGCACGCAGAAAATCGGGGCAGCCTGGCTGCGCGTAAGTGCCGCCGCCAAGGGCGAGAACGGTGCTCTCTTTCAGCTCCGAAGCGCGGCCCAGAGCGGCACGGAGCTGATCCGCTTCCATTTGCCGAAAAGCAGGTTCACCGAGGCGTTCGAAGATTTGGGGAATCGGGAGGCCGGCGGAAGCCTCGATGCGGTCATCGAGATCAACAAAGCGCCAGGCGAGCTGGCGGGCCAGGAGCGTGCCGATGGTGGTTTTGCCGGAACCCATAAAGCCAGCCAGGCCCAGGATCGGTACGCGGGGTTGCGACCCGCCGAAAGGAGGTGTAGTGGTCACGCTGATGGCAGCGCTAAAAACTAGTCGCGCTTCAGAATGCGAATTGTACCACTGTAGGAGGAGAGCTCGACTTTGGCGAGGCCCTGTCCGACGGTGCCAAAGAGCCCCTTAGTGAACTTCGATGCCAGGCGTTTGACGCCGTGGGAATCGGGCTTCAGGTACGCGGCCGCTTGATTGTCGACCGTGCCCATGGCGGTTTGCGCTTTGAGGTCAAACGAATCGTTACCCGAGAAGTGAACTTCGACAAGACCCTTGCCACTCTTCATGGTGTACAGGCCAGTGCGGACAAAATCCCCGTCAAAGAGAATATTCCCCGAAGTGGTGAAGAGACTGACGTTGGTCAGCGCCGGCTGCAGCACCTGGGCGCCACCGCTGATGGACTTGAAATCCAGCTTACCGGCACACTGCGTGCAGACCAGCGAACCTTCGGTGGTGCGCACAATGATGTAGCCGGATACTTCCTTCAGGTGCACATCGCCGGCGACGCTTTCCAGCGTCATATCGCCCATGACCTGCTCGACGTAGATAAGTCCCGTCTCGGTCTTGAGCTGCAATTCTGTTTCTTCGGGCACGGTCAGCTGCAGGCTGGCTTCCAGCTCCCGGGGCTGCGCGGACGCATCGAGAATGTTGGCGGTGACGTCGATGCGGTCACCGGCTTGTTCCATCTCAAAGCCAATCTTGTCGGAAGTCTGGCTGGCCACGACGTCCACCGCGGCGTTTTTCGAGGACTTCACTTCGATGCGGCCGTTGGCGACGTTATGGATCACCACCACCGGGCGGGCGTTGACCGCAAAATGCTTTTCCAGATGCCGGCCGGCGGCTACCGCGGGCAGGCCCGAGCAGAGAAAAGCTGCGGCGCTAAGTACCGGCAGCATGCTGCGTTCGACATGCGGCCGCCAAGCGGCCAAATGTATGTGTGACCTCAAAGCGCGCCACCCCATCCTTGCGGTTCCCATGTTATTGGACACTCCCTCCGCGATCCATCATCGCGGACAGTAATTCGGCCTTTTGCTGATAGGCGTTGGACAGATATTCGCGCGCCAGGTCGTCCTGCGGGGCAGCATGCACACGGCGCTCGCAGTCGGCAATAAAATCATCCACTTGCTGCAGATTCTGCCGGAAAGAGGTGTCCACCGCAGAAGTGCTGGCAAGCTGCATGTTTCTAAGATCGATTTCCTGCTCATTCAAGACTTTGGCAGTTTGCGCGAAGGGAATCTGCCAAGCCGGAACCGCAACACTCGCGGGAGCTTCCCGAAGGGCATCCGGCGGCTGCCACAATTCGAGGACTCCCGCGGCCACGATCAGCACACCCACAGTGGCAGTCGCCAAAGCGCGCCTACGAAACAGATCATTGAAGCCCTGCCACCAGGAAGAACGCTGACCCCCAGCAGGAACTACCGGCGTTTTGATAATTCCTTCCAGTTCCAGTTGAGCCTGGAGGGAAAGCCATAGGCGTGCGGGTGGTGCGACTTCGGCGGGCAATTCATTCGCGACAGAAACAATGGTCGCCAGATCGGCGACAAATTCCCGGCACTGGCCGCAAGCGGCCAAATGCGCTCGTGCTGCTTCCGGTAGCGGTGCCAGACCGTCTTGCTCGACTACGAGTTCCACGTCCTTACACTGCATGGTCCTTCACTCCGCTGAAGCCGGCGCTGGAAGACTGCCCCAGGCCGCCGCTCTCAAATCGTTTGCGCGCAAATCACCCGTGTCCCGCCGCGAAGTCGCTTACCCCACCCTCGAATTGCACACATTGTAGCTCAATCATCATGCGCCGTATGGGTTTTCGCCGCGTGGCGTTCCTGCCGGGCCTGCTGGCGTACCTCTTCTTGGAGCAGGTCCCGCAGCCGTGTGCGCGCTTTATGCAATTGCGACTTCGAATTCCCCACCGAGCATCCCATGATGTCCGCAATCTCGTTGTGCTCGTAGCCCTGTACGTCGTGCAATACAAACACGGTCCGGTAACCCGGCGGCAACTTTTCGACTGAACGTTCCAGATTGACCCGGTCCACGGCGCCGCTCAAGCGCAAATCCGGCGCACCAATGTCTTTCCTGGGGCCGCCCATTTCATCGTCGGGATCCGTCGTTTCTTCGAGCGAGGCCAATGGGAGCGACTTCTTGCGCAACCGCATCAGCACCACATTGACCGTCATGCGATGCAGCCAGGTCGAAAAGGCCGACTCACCACGGAAAGTCCCAATCTTGCGAAAGAGCTGCAGGAAAGCTTCCTGCATCAGATCCTCCGCATCGGAGGGGTTATTCACCATGCGCAGGCACAAGGCGTAGACGCGGCGGCTATGCAAGTGGTACAAAAATTCAAAAGCCGCGGCATCCCCGGCCTGAGCCAGACGGATGGCTTCCGCTTCAGTCACCGGTTTGGTGGACTGTAGAGAGGTCGGCGCTTTGGGATCGCTTGGTCGGTTTCGAGCCAACGGTCCAATAGCGGCGCATCCACCAGTTCGGATGCGCCGAATACCCCCTTGAGTTGTCCTGGCACAAACCCGCAGGACTTAAACGGACACCCAGTCATTCCCAGGGTGAGTCTCCCGGATCCTTGCGGGTCAGCAGGTTTGATCATTCTCCCGCGATCGCGGTCATTCGTCCATGGCGGATCAAGCGCTGCCGGGACGGGAGTTCGGCTTCCTCAGATTGTTGGCGAACGGTGTTTTCGAACGCCCCCAGCTGGCTTTCGGGCAGTACAATCAAGAAAGACTTGAGCACCACTATGGCCTCTCGCAAGCACGTATTCAGGTCGTAGTGGTCCGCGTCCACCTCAGCCCACATTTTCTTGGGATTCAAGGAGTTTCGTTCGGCGAGCTCATCGGCGGCGTGGCGAAATCCCTTGGCAAGATCCTCAACCATTTCCTCCAAAGTGCTTACCTTATGAAGGAACTGCAGTCTTTGGGAAAACAGCACGTGGTTGAGCAGGGCGCTCATGCGCGCCGATCGCTGGGCTCTTGCTCCCTGAAAGTTCGCAGCATCGAGTGCCGCGGCGTTGGGGATGGTTCCGTAATGTTTGGCGTGCTCGGCCAGAGCACGCAGCAAGCCAGTGAGCTCCCGGGTCAGCAGCTTGCAGAGGCCCGAAGTTATGCCCACCGCCTGGAGAGACTTGCCGGCGTGTCCCAGTTGTCGCAGTTCGATAGCCTCATCCAGCGACACGCTCAACATGGCGTAGCTGCATTCGAGTTCGTAGACTTGCTTGTGGAAAACCTGTGATTTTTCTTGGGGTAGCCAGGCTCGCCAATCGTCTTTGACAGACATTCCGCGGGGAAGGGAGCGGACAGCGTCTTTCACAGGAGTTCTCCGATGAGCCAGATGTGGGAGTATAGCAAAAACCATCCGGCAAACCATAAGTTTCTTCGCGCGCAACGCTCGTAGTTCAAGACTTTTTACGGAGAGCAAAGGGAAGGCCACCGGGCTTCGGCGTGCCAGCTATGCTCTTTGCGCACGAGGGATGCCGGGGGGTGTTCCTTGCTCCGGGATGAGGCGCGCCCTTATACTCGGACTCCATCACTTCTCTCGGAAAGGATTCTCCCTTTGCAATTCGAGCCGCGCGATCAGTTTGAACAGCGCCAAAAGAAACTCGAACAGATCCAGGCTTTGGGGTACGACCCTTATCCGCGGGAATTTCGCTGGACGGACACACCCGCCGCATTGGTGGAGCAGTACAGTCAGACCCCCGGCGCGGAGTTAGAGACGATGAACAAGGAGGTGCGGGTCGCCGGCCGGATGGTGTCGTTCCGGCTGATGGGGAAGGCGGGCTTTGCGCACCTGCAAGGAGCTGGCAAGCGTATTCAGATCTACGTAAAGAAAGATGTCGTCGGCGAACCGGGATTCCAACTGTTTCATCTGCTGGACCTGGGCGATTCGATCGGCGTCGAAGGGCACCTGTTTCGAACCAAGACCAATGAGTTGTCTATTTGGGTCGAGAAGATTTTCTTCCTTTCGAAAGCGCTGCTGCCGCTGCCGGAAAAATGGCATGGCCTGTCGGACGTCGAGGTGCGCTATCGCCAGCGGTATCTGGACCTCATCGCCAATGCAGAGTCACGGCAGGTGTTCGTAACGCGCGCGCGAATCATCCAAGAATTGCGGCGGTTCTTTGATGCGCGAGGGTACATCGAAGTCGAAACGCCGATGATGCATCCCATCCCCGGAGGTGCCGCCGCGCGGCCGTTTATAACCCACCACAACACGCTGGACATTGATTTGTATCTGCGCATCGCGCCGGAGCTCTATCTCAAGAGATTGACGGTCGGGGGATTCGACCGTGTTTACGAGATCAACCGCAATTTCCGCAACGAAGGCATTTCCACGCAGCACAATCCCGAATTCACCATGCTGGAGTTCTACGAAGCCTACAGCAATTATCGCGACTTGATGGACATGAACGAGCAGATGTTTCGGCTGCTGGCCGAGAACATTACCGGCTCAACCACGGTGAAATACGGTGACGCCGAGCTTGATTTTTCGAAGATGCAACGGCTCTCGATGCGCGAAGCGATCGGCAAGTATTGGCCCGCGGGTGCGGGCCAGGCGCCCACACGGGAAAAACTGGCCGCGCCGGGCGGCGCACAGGAAGCCACAAATCGCTATAACCTGTGGGCCAAGGGAGCCGGTGCGCCCTACGCGGCGGCCAAGGGCCCCCTCCAGGACGGCCAATGGACGGGCCTTCTTTTCGAGACCATGGCAGAAGACCAGCTGGTCCAGCCCACCATCCTTTACGACTTTCCGACGGATATCTCACCACTTTCAAAACAAAAGCCGGAAGATCCCTCGCTGACGGAACGATTCGAAATTTACGTTGCGGGCATGGAAGTGGCGAACGGCTTCTCCGAGTTGAACGACCCCGCCGAGCAAGAGCGGCGCTTTCTTAAGCAGATCGCCCAAGGCGGCGACGAAGCCCCCAAGCAGCTCGACGCGGATTATATTCGCGCACTCTGCCATGGCATGCCCCCCACAGCCGGCGAAGGCATCGGCATTGACAGACTGACCATGCTGCTGACGGATTCGCCCTCGATCCGCGACGTCATCTTCTTCCCCTTGTTGCGTCCGGAAAGCGGCGAATCATCTTCCGAAGCGCACCGCGCCTAACGTATTCTTCCAACCACCATGCGATTCGAATGGTTCGTGGCCCAGCGCTATCTGCGGTCTCCGTACCGGCCGGCAGTCTTGCGGCTGGTCACGCTCTTTTCCATGATCGGGGTGGCCGCGGGGGTGGCCACCCTGGTGATCGCGCTCTCCATGAACACCGGTTTCCGCGAGACGCTGCAAGACCGGCTGCTCGGCGTGACCGCCCATGTCTCCTTAACGCGACCGGGCAGCGGCGGAATCAAAAACTACGAGGAACTGGCCACCCAGCTCGCCCGAGGGGCGGGCGTGCGCTCCGTCACACCGGCAGTCTACCAGACAGTGTTGCTTTCCTTCGCGGGACAAGCGCGAGGGGTGGTCACCAAAGGCATCGATCCCGAGCGGGAGCGAAAAAGCGACCAAGCATTGCAACGCATCGCCGCCGGAAGCTTGGACTTTTCTGCGGACGCGGAGGGCATCGAAGCGCTGCTCATCGGGAAACAAATTGCCGAGGAGTGGAAGGTTTCTCCGGGTGATTACGTGACGCTCACAAGTCCCCAGGGACGATTGACACCCTACGGATTGACGCCGCGGACACGGCGGTTTCGTGTTGCCGGAGTTTTCGATTCCGGGTTTTACGATTACGACGAGAATTGGTGTTTCATGACGCTGGCCGCCGCGCAGGGGCTCTCCGGCGCGGGGGACGCTGTCAACGTCCTCGAGTTCCGACTGCATCAGCCGGAACTGGCGGGCGAAATTGCGGAACAGGTCCGGCAAGCCGCCGGGCCGGGCTTTTCAACGACCACGTGGATGGAAGAGAACCGCGCGCTGTTCCGGGCCTTGAGGCTGGAAAAGCTGGTCACCGCGATTTTCATCGGTCTGATTACTTTCGTCGCCGGTCTCAACATTCTGGTGGTTCTTTCCATGACCGTCACCGACAAAGCACGCGACATCGCCGTGCTGCGGTCTATGGGCGCGCGCCGCGAGCAGATTCGGACGATTTTTCTTTGGCAGGGAATCAGCATCGGAGCCCTGGGCACGCTGATTGGCCTGGTGGCCGGCTATACCTTCTCCTGGGTGGCGGGTAGCTACCATCTGATTCCTCTCGATCCGCAGGTGTACGCCATTCCTTATGTGCCTTTTCATCCGAGTGTTCTCGATGGCCTGTGGATCACTACGGTGGCCATGGGAATCTCGATCGCCGCAACGATCTTGCCGGCTCGCGCTGCCGTGCGGCTCCTGCCGGTGGAAGTCCTGCGGTATGAATGAAGTGTGGGAGCGCCTGAGCTAGTGATATTCCGTGAGCAATTTGGCGCGAGATTTGCTCCTAGCAAGAGAGAGAGGCAGGGCGGTCGGAGCGGGGCGCGTGCCTGGAGCGTCGGCCGCCGCAAAACCTGCCCCAAGCTGTTGAAAACAGAAAGATTATAAGTGTTTCAGTTTGACCCAAAATTGCCCACTTTCGGGTAGGCAAGGGACTGGCGGAAATAGGAAACAGTTTGGGTAAACGGACGCACACTACGGCACGGCACGGGGATTGTGGCACCAGCATCTAACTAATTAGGGTGGCAGGACGGCGCGCGATGACGCCCGAAGGCCGGCAGCAGAATGACCCAGCACACACAATTCGCGAGCGGAGTAGCCACCGAGGATCCGCGGAACGTCGCCGTGGTTCTGGAATCGCGCGGCCTTCAGAAAACCTATGGTAGCGGCGAGAAAAGCATCTGCGTTCTGGCGGATGCCAACTTGAGTTTGCGGCGGGGAGAGATGGTCGCCATCGTGGCGCCATCGGGAGCCGGCAAAAGTACTTTGTTGCATTTGCTGGCCGCGCTAGACACGCCAACGAGCGGTACAGTATACTTCGCAACGAAAGCCATTGAATCGATTCACGATGGGGCGCTGGCGGAATTCCGGAATCGTGCCATTGGATTCTTGTGGCAGCGCCACCAGTTGTTGCCGGATTTCACGGCCGCTGAGAACGTCGCCATGCCGCTGCTGGTGCGCGGCGAAAATCTTGCTTCCGCGCTGGGGATGGCGCGGAAGTGGCTCGCGGAGGTTGGCTTGGATAATCGGGCTGATCACCGCGCAGGGGAACTCTCCGGAGGGGAACAGCAGCGCGTCGCGATTGCCCGGGCGCTCGTCACCGGGCCGTCAGTGCTGCTGGCAGATGAACCTACCGGAGATTTGGACGAACAGAATGCTTGGGCCGTGTTCGAGTTGCTGGAACGGCTGCACCGCACGCACCAGTTGACGTCGCTGATCGCGACGCACAACCTGGCGCTCGCCTCGCGGTGTGACCGGATACTGGTGCTGGAGCATGGCGTGCTGCGAACTCCCGAGGCTGCGGCCACGGCGAGCGGGACCCTAGGGGGAGAAGCGAGCTAACGTGTTCGAACGTTATACAGAGAAAGCGCGACGCGTCATATTTTTCGCCAGGTACGAAGCCAGCCAGTATGGCAGCCCGTACATCGAGACCGAGCATCTGCTGCTCGGCTTGATGCGCGAGGACAAAGCCCTGGCCAACCGTTTCCTGCGGCAGCAAGGCTCGATCGAATCGATACGAAAAGAGATTGAAGCCCGCATCACCATCCGCGAGCGCATCTCCACGTCGGTTGAAGTGCCGCTCAGCGCGGAGTGCAAGCGCATCCTCAACATGGCGGCCGAAGAAGCGGAACGTCTCGGTCACAAACACGTCGGCACCGAGCATCTTCTTCTGGGCATCCTGCGTGAAGAAAAGTGCTTCGGCGCGGAGATTTTGATGGAGCGTGGTCTGCGGCTTTCCACGTTACGGGAAGAGCTGGCGCGCACGTCCGGTGAAAAAACGGCGGCGCGGCCAAAGGAAACATCTTTGCTGGCGGAATTCAGCCGCGACCTTACGCAAGCGGCGTCGGAAGGCTCGCTCGATCCGCTGGTCGGCCGCGAAAACGAAGTCGAACGCGTCATTCAAATTCTGTGCCGCCGCACCAAGAACAATCCGGTTTTGATCGGCGAGCCCGGCGTGGGCAAGACCGCCATCGTCGAAGGCTTGGCGCAGCGCATTTCCGATGGCGATGTTCCCCCGTTCTTAGCGGACAAGCGCATCCTTTCCCTGGATCTTTCTTTGATCGTGGCGGGCACGAAATACCGCGGCCAGTTTGAAGAGCGGCTGAAGACCATCATGAAGGAATTGATGGAGAGCCAGAACTCCATCGTATTTATCGACGAGCTGCATACGCTGGTGGGCGCAGGGTCTGCCGAAGGCTCGCTCGACGCCGCCAACATCTTGAAACCCGCGCTCTCACGCGGAGAGATTCAGTGCATTGGCGCCACTACGCCGGGCGAATACCGCAAGTCGGTGGAGAAAGATCGCTCGCTGGAGCGCCGCTTCCAGTCCGTGAAAGTTCCCGCGCCGGACGAAGAGCAAGCGGTGCAGGTGATCCAGGGTGTTCGCGAGCGCTACGAAAAATTCCACGCCGTCAGCTACACGGACGAAGCGCTGCGCTACTCCGTCTATCTTTCCAACCGTTACATCCCCGACCGTTTTCTTCCCGACAAAGCCATCGACCTGATTGACGAAGCCGGCGCGCGCGTGAAGCTGCGCCAGGCCACCGTTCCCGAAGAAGTCGGCGAAGTGCAGAAGCGCGTGAAATTCATCACCCACCGGATGGAAACAGCCATCGCCAATCACGAATTCGAAAAGGCGCGTTTCTATTCCGAGGAAGAGCGCAAGGAAAAAGAAAACCTGCGGGGGTTGCGCGAACGTTTCAAATTGGACGACGCCTCGACGGGCATCGTGACTCGCGAAGACATTGAAGAGGTCGTTTCGCGCTGGACGGGCATCGGGGTGACTTCCATCAAGGAAGACGAACAACAAAAACTTCTGCGCATCGAGCCGGAACTGCACAAGCGCGTCATCAGCCAGGACAAGGCCATTACCGCGCTGGCGCGCGCCATTCGCCGCAGCCGTGCCGGTCTCAAGTCGCCTTTGCGGCCGGTGGGCTGCTTCTTTTTCCTGGGGCCGACAGGTGTCGGCAAGACGGAAGTGGCCCGGCGGCTGGCGGAGTTTTTGTTCGGTTCGGAGAAATCGCTGGTTCGCTTCGATATGTCGGAGTTCATGGAGAAGCACTCCGTCTCGAAGCTGATCGGCGCGCCTCCCGGGTACGTGGGCTACGAAGAAGGCGGGCAATTAACGGAACGCGTCCGCCGGACGCCTTACTCGGTCATCCTGCTCGACGAAATTGAGAAGGCCCATCCGGACGTCTTTAATATATTGTTGCAGGTGTTCGAAGACGGGCAGCTGACCGACGGGCTCGGCAATACCGTGGATTTCCGGAACACGATCATCATCATGACCTCCAATCTCGGTGCGCGTCACCTGCAAAAGCGCACCACCATGGGCTTCCAGTCCGGCGCTGATGAAGCCGGGCAGAAAAGCATGGAAGATATGGTAATGAACGAAGTTAAGCGGGCGTTCAATCCGGAGTTTTTGAACCGGCTGGACGAAGTGATTATTTTCAATCCGCTCGGCGACGAAGATCTGCTCCGCATCATCGATTTGCTGGTGGGCCAGTTGAACGACACGCTGATTCACCGGCAGGTGCAGATTGTGGTATCACCGGAAGCACGACAGTGGATCCTCGAGAAAACGTGTGCGGACCGCAGCTATGGGGCACGTCCGCTCCGCCGGGCTTTGCAGAAGTATGTCGAGGACCCGCTCTCCGAGGCGCTGATCCAGGGTGGAATTCAACGGCCGGCGACTCTGCAGATCTACGTCGCCGGGGAAGGCCTGTCGTTCCGTCCCGTCGGTGAGGCAACCCCGGTCGTCCACTAGCGAATCTGACACAACGCACGGCCGGCCCACACCGGGTCCGGCGGGAGAAAAACAAGTTGAGTTTGGGGGCGCGGCCTTGACGACCTCAGCGGCCGCTCAAAGAAGAGTTTGTTCGCCGTGTGGATTTTTTGCGCCTCGAGTGACGTGGATAATTGCCATGGTGTTGCTTTTGGCGATCGCGTCACCGGCAGCCAGGCGGGAAGATTCCCGCGCGGATGCCTCCTCATCAGCACGCCCCTATTTGTCGTCCCCTTCCTTTGATGATGCCACCGGCAAAGACGTCCGGGAGGACCGTTCCGCCGCCGATCCGCAGGCTGCCGGTCAACAACAACAACAACAACAACAGTTGGTCGTTGAGCGCATCGATTTCATCGGCAATCGCCGCGTGCGCAGCGACACGCTGAAGGCGCGCATCTTCAGCCGCGACGGGGATGTCTACAATGAAGAGACCCTGCGCCGTGATTTTCAAGCGCTGTGGAACACGCAATTCTTCGAGGACGTAAAGCTCCGCGTGGAAGATTCTCCCAATCGCGCAGGCGGCAAAATCATCATCTTTGAGGTGAAGGAACGCCCGCAGATCCGCCGTATCCGCTACGACGGCATCCACTCCGTTTCCGAATCGGATATTCTCGACCGCTTCAAGGAGCGCAAGGTCGGTCTGAGCGTGGAAAGCCAGTTCGATCCCACGAAAATCAAGAAAGCAGAAGTCGTGCTAAAGGAATTGCTGGGCGAACACGGCCGGCAGTTCGCCAAGGTAACTCCGCAGTACGAGCGCATTGCTTCCAGCAATGCCGTCATTCTCGTTTTCAAGATCGAGGAAGGCCCGAAAGTCAAGGTCGGCAAGATCAAATTCACCGGAAACCACGCTTTCAGCGACCGCAAGTTGATTCGTGCCATGCGTCACGACCGGCCCTACTCGATTCCTCTCTACTTCTGGTATATCCCGGTGCTCACGAAGACGTACGACCGCGAGAAATTGAGCGAGGATCTGGAAGTCGGTGTGCGCGGCCTGTATCGCGACAATGGCTACTTCAAGGTGTCCGTCGGCGAACCGATTCTCGAGAACATGGACACCGAAGGTTATCGCCTCGGTGTTCCCCTGGTCATGGGGCGCAGCCACGGCAAGGCCGTCAATATCACCATCCCCATCGAAGAAGGCGAGCGCTACCACATGGGCGCGCTGAAGATCGTCAGCGCCGATCCGGACAAGGCGCTGTCCCTCAAGGTCGAGGCCCTGAAAAGCGCTTTCCCCCTCAAACAGGGCGACCTCTTCTCCACCGAAAAGGTTCGCAAGGCCCTGGAGACCTACGGCAAGATCTACGGCGAATACGGATTTATCGATTTCACTCCCGAACCGGAAACGGAAATCGACGAGGAAAAGAAAATCATCAACCTGACGCTCAAGTTCGACGAACAGAAGCAGTATTTCGTCAGGCGCATCGACTTCAGCGGGAACACCACCACGCGCGACAAAGTAATTCGCCGCGAGCTGATGATCGATGAAGGCCAGCTTTTCAACAAACGTCTCTGGGAGCTCAGCATCCTGCGCCTCAATCAGCTGGATTACTTCGACAAGATCGAAGCGGACAAAGCCGCGGAGATCAAGCGCAACAACAAAGAAGGCACGGTAGACATCAACCTCAAGCTGAAGGAAAAGGGCAAACAGTCGATCGGCTTGCAGGGCGGTGTCAGCGGCCTGGCCGGCAGCTTCATCGGCCTCACCTACCAGACCAACAACTTCCTCGGTCTTGGCGAAACTTTGACGTTTTCGGCGCAGTTTGGCGATCTTTCCCGCAGTTTCCTTTTCGGATTTACCGAGCCCTATCTCTTTGATCGGCCCATTTCTTCCGGTTTCACAATTTTCTCCAGCCGTTATAAATTTGACCAAGCCAGACAGGCCGCACTCCTGACCGGCCAGTCCGTCAGCATTAACCCGCAATTCGTTCAGAACTACAATCAGGACAGCACCGGGTTCACGTTCTTCGCTAGCTATCCCGTCAGAAAGCTCTCGTTCACCCGCATCGGACTGCAATATGGACTGACGCGGACCAACATTACGGCTTTTAACGATGCATCGAAGCTCTTGTTTACCCAAGTGCAGTTCCGCAGCATCGCCGGTCCGAGCGCGCTGAACGGAATCGTTTCGAGCACCATCACTCCCACCATCACCTATAACACCGTCAACAACCCGATCAATCCCACCGGCGGAAAGAGCTACTTCTATTCGCTTGGATTTTCCGGGCTCGGCGGCAACGTCAAGAGCATCACCAATGTGGTCGATTGGAAGTATTACCATCCGGTGAATAAACACCGCAATATTTTGGGTTTTCACGCTTCTGGCGCGTTTACCACCGGTTATGGAGGCGGGGAACCGCCTCCCTACAGCCGTTTCTATATGGGCGGGGAGTCCGACATCCGCGGTTTTGACATCCGCTCCATTACCCCGGTCACCTTTATCCCCGTCGCGACGACACAGCAGTTTACCTACACCTGCAACACCTGCCTTAACGGCTTTGGCGGGCCGACCCAGCGAGCCGTCAACGTCCCGGTGCTCGGCTATACCATCACTTTTCCGGGGGGCGACACGCAGGGGTATGGCAACGTCGAGTACCGCATTCCCATCGTGGGCAGTACGGTACAAGCGGTGCTGTTTTTTGACGGCGGCACGAACGGCATCCTTCGCAAGAATGCCTTGCAGCTCGACAAGACCGGCTTCGACAACTTGACAACTCAATTTCCCACGGCGCAGCACGACATCAGCCTGACCCGGCAGCTGGGCATTTCACCGGGCACGAATTTTCGCTTGCGCGGTTCAACGGGCATCGAGTTCGTCGTGCAGTTGCCGATCATTCAGGCGCCTTTCCGGGTGTACTACGCCTATAACATCCATCGGTTGCATTCCCAGCTCTTGGCGCCCCAGGATTTCATAGAGGCCAGCGAGATTTGTGATCCCTCTCTGGGCGACAAGGGCTGTACGCTCGGGCGCCTCCCCGCCACGCTGCCGCCGGACGTGTGGAGGTTCCAGGTCCGCCCGACGATCGAGCAGCTTCTGAAAAACCCGGGGAGTCTCAACTATTTCGAGCCGGCGCGGACGTTCCGCTTCACCGTCAGCCGGACGTTCTAGGGTGTGACGATGATCGTGCTTTTCGACTTGGGAATACGGCGGCGCGAAACACTGCAAATGCGGGGGAGACAGTGGGTATGAAGTGGCATAAGAGTGCGAGAAACATCCTGCTGGCAGCGGCGTTCGCCAGCTTGGGGGTCAGCGGGTGCGGCAGCAAGAGCGCGGCCAACCAGGTGGTTGTCAGCGTGACAGGCACCGTGTCTGTCATGGTGCCGACCGAAACGCAGACCATCACCGCCACGGTCACGGGCGCGACCGATGTATCCGCGACCTTCGACTGTTCCTACACCACCACGCCCAACCCAACCACCACCACACCGAGCCCCAAGCCTTCGACTTCTGCGGAATGCACCACCGCCAATGGCGCCGTCGGGGTTCTCTCCAACATTCAGAATAGCAGCACAACGGTCTCTTCCACTGCCACGTTCACCGCTCCGGCGGTCTTTCCGGATCAGACCAAGCTCCCCAACGTGACCGTCACCATCACGGCCACCTCCAACGCCGACAAGAAGAAGACCGGCAAATTCAGTCTTACCTTTGATTCCGGCATTCGCGTTCATATCGTTCCCGCCACGGCAACGCTGGCGACCACTTCAACACAGCTGTTTCTCGCTGAGGATGTGAACGGCACGGTCATCGATCCCAGCCAGCTAACCTGGGGAGTGACTTTTGAAGTCACCGCCAAGACCAACAGCGCAGACTGCAGCACCGGGGCCAACACTTGCGGTTCCATCGATAAGACCGGACTTTATTCCGCTCCTGCGGCGGTGCCAGCGGCGGCGCCATCTTCTACGACCACCCCGGTGAATGCCGCAGGCATCGTCACGGTCTTTGCTTTCTCCAACGTGGATAATGCGCGTATCGCGCAGGCCGCCGTCACCATTGTCCAGGCAGGGAACATTACCTTCAGCGGTATTTCGCCATCCGTCGCGGCCCAGGGCGCTCTCCAGCAGGACATTTTCCTCGCCGCCACCAACGGCAACTCGCAGATGGGCGTTAGCCTTTTTGATTCATCTGGCAATCAGACTACCATTAATCCACAAACGCAGATCAAGGTGGTCTTTGCCGCGGGATCCACTTCTACGTCCATCGGCGCGCGGGTTCGTCTGAACGCGGACAATTTAAAGACCCCCGGGCACTACACGGTCGAAGTGACCAGCAGCAATTCTTCCGTCACCGTAACGGGTGGGCCGTTCCCGCTGGACATTGTCCCCGCGCACCCCACCATCGTGGGCTCCGCTCCTGGCAATTTTCAGGAAGCCGCGTTGGGGCAGACCAATGGCGTGCCGTTCTCACTCGACGGAGGTTTCTTTGGCCCCCCGGATGCCCCTACGGTGGCCACTAATTTCAACGGACAGACGGTGCTTACTAACCTCTCGCAGACCTCTTCCACTGCGCGTCGCCTCGCCGGTTCCCTCACCGTTCCGAGCGGCACCGGCCACACTGCTGGTTTATACCCATTGGGAGTGCAGTATACGACGTCACCAGGGCCCTTTAACGCTCCCACGCCGACAACTGCCTTTACCAACGTCGCGGTGATCCCGGATTATGGTGCATCGAATTCGTCGAATCCCAATCCACCGACCGACATCACCGCAGGATTTCCCGCTTTGCCCTTGGCCATGAACCCGCCCAGCGCAAACTCCAAAGTGTACGTGGGGCCCAACCCGCAGATTTCCTTTGGCCCGACTTCCGCGCCCAGTAGCATTGCTATCGACCGGACAGACAGCTTGGCCGTCGTGACCCTCGCTGGGGTGAGCTCGAATAACATCCAACTCATCGATCTGACCAGCGCCACGCCTACGGTGACGAGTCAGGTTTCCTCCGGAGGCAACGTCGCGACCGGTGTGGCCGTGGACGACCAGCTCATTTTTCAGACTCCCTCCCAGCTTAACGTTGCCGCGGTGGTGAATTACGCCAGCAGGTCGCTTTCCATTGTTTCTGTTCCCGCAGGTACTTCGCTGGGATCCGTGGATCTGAGCTGCGTGATTCCGCAATCCGATCCGGCCTGCCAGGCAGTTACCGAGCCGTTTCCGTACGCTGTGGGCATCGATCCGTTTGCGCATCGTGCGGTCGTGGCGTTTGCTTCCACAAACGTGGGGCTGGTCATCAATTTGGATCAGAAAGCAACCGTCCCCTGTCTCCCGAACCCCGCTTGGACTTTGCCCTACTGTCCCATCGCGTATGTCACGCTGAACACCGGCGCAAACCCACAAATCGCTTTCGAGCCCGGCGCGCGCCTCGCTTATGTCACTCCTGGCGGAGCGGGCCTGCTGTCTGCCGTGAACCTGGCCAATCCAACTGCCGGATCGGTCGATATTGTCAGCGCCACCCGCGCTTCTAATGTCGTCACCATAGCGACCAAAGAGTCCCACAATCTCCATCCCGGCAGTCCCGGGACCGTGCTCATTAGCGGACTGCCGCCAGGGACCACCAACAAAACTGATTTCAACGGGTCCTTTTCCGTCGGCGCCGTTCTTGATGCCACACATTTTCAATATTTCCAGGCCGACAAAGACGACACCACCAGCTGCGCGGCCTCCTGTCTCGCCAGTTCCGGGACTCCCTTCCTAACCTATACGATCTCGCCTTCGATCGTTGGCATCGCCTTTAATCCGGTGACGCGCCAGGCCATTCTCGCGGACCCCAACGTTACTTTCAGTCAGATTACGTATATCGATCCACAGAGCCAGTTGGTCAGCTCCATGAGCCTATTCGCCGAAGCCACCGGCCAGGTCGGCACCGGTGCGCCAGAATTGGGGGCCGAGACTGTGGCGTTCCAGCCTTTTTCCAATACTGCGGTCTCTTTTAATCCCCGAACGAACGAGGTCTCGCTGCTTGATCCTTCCCTCTTACAGCGTCCGGCCATCGTCACCACTGGTCAAACCGGGCTGGCCACCGTGTGCGTGGCGAATTGCACCCCACCCGCCACGCCTACAAACGTCACCATCCCGGGGGCCATCGCTGTGGCTTCAGCCAATAATCTGGTTTTGACCGTGAACTCTGGCAGCGGCACAATCACCGGCTTCCAACTTGGCACCATTAGACCCATTCACATTGAAACCGTCGAGACTCCTCCGATAGACGCTGGCAACGCTAATGTCACCATGCCTGCAAGCCTCAGTCCTGCCGTGAAGATCACCCTGGGCACAGCGCCAACCGCCGTCAGCGGCGTGAAGATTCTCGGCACGGGCTTTGACTCGGGCTCGCAAGTCCTGCTGGACGGCGTTGCCGTAGCCGCTACTGCATTGGGCAATTTTACGTTGGTTAGCGGCCGGGAAATCGATGTAACCATTCCCGTGTCCGTGCTCAATGCCGGCCCCCGCCACTATGCGCTCAGCGTCGCCAACAGTTCGGGTGTCGGTTCGAATGTAACGGACTTCACCGTCCTTGAAGAAATTCCTCTGGCCCCCTGCAATGTCACCCCCACCACTCCGAATGGCACTCCTGCCGCTCCGGGCGGCGTGGCCATCGATGAAGTCAATAATCTCGCGGTGGTGACCAACACGGGCACGGGCTGCAACCAGGTTTCTGTCTTCAGCCTGAACCCCGCGAACATTCTTAATCAGACCGTCAAGACCATCGCCACCGGCGACACGCCCACCGGCGTGGCCGTTCTTCCCAGGCTTGCCTATACCGGGCAGGCCGCCGCAACCTCGGGCGTTGCCGTGGTCACCAACAATGGCGCAAACTCGGTCTCCGTTCTTGACCTGGTGAACGGCGTTCCGGTCCTGGACGCTTCCGGGAAAGCCATCACCGTGAATGTCGGCACTGCTCCGAGCGGCGTGGCCATCGATCAGGAAACCAATCTCGCGGTTATCGCCAACACCAGCTCGAACACCGTTTCCACCATTGATCTCACGCCGTTGACCGCCACTCCCATCGGCGCCATCACACCGACCAGCGTGGCTGTCGACCAGAACCCCATTGCCGTCGCCATTGACCCCGATCGCGGCACCAACGGCCGCGGCCTCGCCGTAGTAACTTGCCTGATACTCAACGGCGCTTCATCGCCGTTCGGTGCCCTGGATGCCGTCGACATCGGCGCCACCACGCCCATGCGGTCCACTTCCGGTTCAAGTTCTTTCCTCACCTCTACCCCGACCGGTGTAGTGTTTGATCCTTCGGTCTCGCCGGCGCTCTTTTATGCGGTTTCCACCCAAGGCAACGTGATCACGGTATTCAATCCGGACAGCGGCAGCACGCAGACCGTCAAGGTCGGCATCAATCCGAACGCCATCGCTTACAATTTCCAGGCCGGTACGGTGCTAACGGTTAATTCGCTGAGCAATACGATCTCCGTGGTGGATTCGCAGACCTTCGCGACCAAGGCAACTCTCGGTATTGGTTCGACTTCTAAATTTGCCGCGGCCATACAGACCTTTACAAACTTGGCGGTCATCGCCGATCAGGCCAACAACCGCGTGATGTTGTTCCCGCTGCCCCATTAAGCGGCAGCCGGAGGGAACTCTCGATGCTCGCTCCGTCCTTACTGCCTCGGCCAGCTTGCTTTCCGATTGCGGGAAGGAAACCGCGTCGGCTATACTTCGAAGTTTGCAATACGCTCGTAAAGCCCGCTGGGAGCGGAATCAGTTTTAAGCCAAGCTGACTTGGCGCGGGTTCGCCCTGGTCTCTCGGTGGCGGACCACCACAAGGAGAAAAAAGTGAATTCTAGATTGTTGACCGTTTGGGGGGCACGAAGTATGTTGACTCGTACAGCTGCTCTGGCCGCCGCGTGCATTTTTAGCACCGGGGCCGCTTGGGCACAGGCACCCGCCGCGGCTGGTTCGTCCGCATCGGGCAAAGTCGGCGTCATCAACATTCGACAGGCCATCGTCACCACGGCGGAGGGCAAGCTGGCTTCCGCGGAGTTGCAATCGCAGTTCGCTTCCCGTCAGAACGAGATCGAGAATCTGAACAAGCAGATCAGTGATCTGCAGCAGCGTCTTCAGGCCAGCGCGAACAAGCTAAGCCAGGAAGAAGAGGCCCGCCTCAGGCAAGAGGGTCAGCGACGCGCGCAACGCCTCGATCGCATGAACACCGAATACCAAGAAGACGTAAATGCGGCGCAAGCCGACGTCATCGACCGCATCGGCCGCAAAATGGTGGACGTGCTGGACCGTTACGCCCGTGAAAACGGTTATTCCGTCGTTCTGGATTCCTCGGCGCAGGGCACTCCCATTCTCTATGCCTCCACGCAGATCGACGTCACGCAGGACATTATCCGCCTTTACGATCAGGCCTACCCGGTCAAGGCGGCAGCAGCCGCTCCGGCGAAGCCGGCGGCGGCAAAACCAGCGCAAACCACGTCTCAGCCGCCCGCTTCCAAGCCCTAGCGATCAGCTATTCTCTCGCTGACTTCGCCAGCCTCGTCGGGGCGTTTTTTCCTTTGGGCGGCCACCTGGCTTTTAGCCCGGCTCTCGTCGGGTGAAGCACCGCTCCGTCTTATTTCGGCGCAGCGCCCATAAGATAAAACGCTCGATTCCCCTCTGACCATCCGGTCAGGTTCCTGATGCGAACGGCCCTGTACCATTTCGGCGTTGCCTTCGCTCGCACCGAAGTCCTAATGTGGTGGTGTATTGGTCTTCTCCGTAGGGAACATGGAATCAATACTCGGTCTCCGCGCCGTTAAGCCCAGTTCCTCAGCTCTTGAGGGACCTGATACGTTCCGCGCACAGCAAGCGGAATCCGGCCTGCGGCAACTCATACGGCGTGAGTGGTGGCTGTGGTTCTCGGCCCTCTTCGTCGCCACGCTCTCGGCGCTGGCCTTGGCGCTCTCCTCATTTCCCTCGTTATTCCGACACCGCGAGCATTTTTACGAGATCCGTTCCGATCAGGCTCGTTGGGGAATCCTGTGCCTGCTTCTTCTTTTCAATGGCTGGATGCTCTACCGTCAATGGTCGTTCCGCCGCCAGCGAAAGCAGTTGAGCGGGCAGAACGCCGGTCGGGACGCCCACTCCGCTCAAATTTCGAGCCCCTCCGGCCTCGATCCTGTCACGGGCTTGCACACCCGAGCCTTCATTGAGCAGCAGCTGGGAAAAGAGATTGCCCGCGCACGGCGGCAGAATACGGCGCTAAGCCTGGCTACCGTTCATCTGGACGAGTTTGCGGATATCAACAGGCACTATGGTCAATCGGCAATGGACGAGGCCTTGAAAGAGCTTGCCCGTCGCTTGAAGAGGGCTTGTCGTGGCTCCGATTTTGCAGCCCGCCTGGCCAGCGACGATTTCCTGCTGGTGCTGCCGGAGTGCAATCTCGGTGAAGTCCAGGCCGTCTTGAACCGGCTCGGAGCTCTCGAAATGACCTGTTCCGGCCGCAAGATGACCATTGCCTACACCACCGGATGGGTGGACTATCAACCCGGCGACCTGCCTGCCGATTTGCTCAAGCGCGCCGCGCAGCTCCTGCACCTTTATGAAAACGCCGCCAAAGAAAGTTTCTCCTCGACGCTGGCACCCCATTGAGCCCGATCCTTCGCGGCTGCGCCGTCCGCCCATGGCTGCCAGGCTTCGCCGCTGATCACGAGCATAGCTAAGGTTTTTGGCTACCGCCAGGCAGGTCAGCGACCGCGCCGCCCGAAACGCGCGCTTGCAGGAGCAGGTAGCTTTCCCGTCAGCTTCCGGCGGGGGCCTGCAGCCACCTGATCGCTCGGCGCCAAGGGGCAGCGGCTCCGCTGCTCATCGGTGTCTGCAGCCACACCACCAGGCTGTGCCGCGCCATCGTCCAGCGACTCGGATGGCCTTCTGGGAGCTCCAGCGGGCCCACCGGAGGTATTTCCGTCGGGGTAAGCCAATACGGGCTCGCTCTTAGGAATGTTCGCTCGGTGACCGTACTCGGCGCGGGCCGCTCGGAGAGCGCACCGGTAACCGCCAGCTTCAGTAGCGCCCCGACCTGCTCCTGGGACGCCCTCATGGTTCTCAGGATTTCGCCCGCAAACCGGACAACTGCGGCTAGGAAGGCAACTTGAAGAAGGAGACTTCCCAGCGCATACCAATTGCTTTGCATCCACGTGGTGAATTCGCTCATGGCCTCACCTTGGACTGGGACATATCTAATTTACAACCTGGCTCCGGCGGGGAAAACTGGTGGGAAGTCCAGGAAACGGGCAGGTGCTTCCCTGGCCCTCGCGGCAGCTTCTTTCGAGGCCAGGCTTCCGCCCGGCTCGGCTGTCGCTGTTGACGCGACTTTCTGAGGCCGCCTTCACCTACTGGCGGGCTTGCGAGCGGGCCGGCCATCCAGGCGCGGTGCGAGCGGAGATTTTTTCTTCCCCTTTTCTACTTTCAATTTCTATGGCCGTTACATGGCACAACTCCAGCATTTCTTCAGGCCTCTTCTGTGAGTGAGACGCCGCACTCCGAGAAACAATGGCTTGGCCGCGTGCAGCTTGGCGGAAAGAACAATATGCTGGAATGCTATGGGGGGATGCGGTAGGCTCCGCACCATGTACAAGCGGATCGTGGTTCTGGGGATCGGGGCGCTCTTATTTGTCTGGGGAGCCAGCTATCTCTTGGTTTATAGCCTGAACCAACAAGTGGTACGAGAGCGCGAGCGCCAGGACCGGGTTTACTGGAGCGCCTTTAACGCCATCGAGCAGTTCGGTGAACGTCCGGACACCGGCACCGAGCAGAAAGCAAAATCCGCATTGGCAGAGGCCCGCCAAAGAAGCCTGAACAAGGATCGCGTGAGAATTCTTCAAGATTATTTGGAGGACCTTGAACATTGTTATCAAGGCGAGCGCGAATCCTGCAAGAAAGCAAGCAGTGATATGAATGAAGCCATTCGCGTGCCAAAGGTGAGCCTGTAGGTGGGTGGCCCCTCCATAAGAACGATGGGCTTTTGATTTTATGGCCTCTCGCTGGAGCGTCCCTTCATGTGTCTCTCGAGCGCTTTCATGACCAGGTGCAGCTTGATGGACCAGAACATAGCCGCGAGAGCAAGAGCGGACAGCAGCGCGCCGACCAGAATGCCTTCCTCCGCATAGTGTCCGGAATGGCGGACGGATTCCTGTATCACGTAGACCCCCGCCAAGAGGAATACGATCGACAAACAGACCACGAAATACTTCCCCGTTCTCATGTCCGGCGCTTCCCAATGGGAGTGAGAATCCTCATGTTAGATGTCCTTGCGGGTAGGTATGCAAGTGTCTCTTGCAGACCCCATATATAGCAAGCGAAGTAACAAGGGGATGTGTGACAAACAATAACTGTTCGGACAGATGGGTTGGAGTGAAACGAGGAAGGCCATCCGAGGGGAGGGGCCTCCGGGAAGGATCTTTTCCGAGACGCCGGTATCCCGGTATCCTGGGTGTACGAGATAAAAGGGGGAGCTACGGAGTGCGAGAAGCCCAAAAGTCTTCAAATCGACCAGAGAGAATGCAACAGCGCAAGGCAATGATGGCATTGGCTCCGCGTACGGACCAGCGCATTCCA
>Ga0209267_1000576_pt1 | contig 26603 bp, 16 predicted proteins | sample GraSoiAngelo_137_FD_185894 | JGI IMG/M metagenome (GOLD analysis project Ga0209267, IMG submission 185894) | Grasslands soil microbial communities from the Angelo Coastal Reserve, California, USA - 14_0929_09_30cm (SPAdes) (version 2) | ecosystem: Environmental > Terrestrial > Soil > Grasslands ... | reverse complement strand
GACAAGCAGTGGCAGCGCGTCCACGTAGGTGCCTTTGAGCTTGCTCAATTGCCGGAATTCAAGAATTTTCGGCACGACCGGGTGCTGATCGCGCAAGCCCTCGAGCACGTTGGCGTCCGTCGAGTAACCGCTCTTTGTTTTTCGGCCACCGGGAAGATTCAGGTCTTCGAAGAGAAATCGGGCGAGCTGCTGCGGCGAGTTGATGTTGATCGGTCCGTGCGCGACATCGGCGATCTCCCGGTCGAGACGTTGTAATTGCTCGTACAGCTCGCGCGAGACCTGCTGCAAGTAGGGCAGATCGACCGACACGCCGGCGAGCTCGATCTCTCCCAGCACCGGGACCAGCGGCATTTCGAGATCACGAAACAATTCGGCGTTGCCCAGCCGCTCGAGCTCGGACTGAAGCCTGGGCGCCAGCTGGAGCATGACCCGCATCCGCTCGCCGAAGAAGGCGGCCGCCCGCGCGATGTCGACCTGATCACAGGTCATCGCGGTTTTGCCGCTGCCGAAGAGGCCCTCGCGGCCCTCGATCGTTCGATGCAGGACGTCTGACGCCAGTGCCTCGAGGCTGGGTGAGCGCACCCCGGAGTTGAGCAGGTAGGCCGCCACGAGCAGGTCCCAGTCGATGCCGGCCAGCTCGATGCCGTGCGCTCGCAGCGCCAGGTAGTCGGCCTTCTGGTTGAAGCCAAGCTTCGACGGCCGGTTGCTGCCCAGGCTTGCGGCAAAGCGCTGCAGGACTTCGCCTGGGTCGAGGCAGCGCTCCTGCTCGTGGGCCAGAGGCAAGTAATAGATAGCATGCTCATCCAGGCCGATCACCAGCGCGGCCACCCGGCCGCGTCTGGGCACATCGTCCAGCGTGATGACCTGAAAGCCGGCGCGGTCGGCGGCCGCGAACGCCGACAGCAATCGCTCGAGCTCGCCGGCTTCGCGCACGATCGTGACAGCTTCGCTGGGCGCCGACTCGAGCGCCAGGGTCGACTGCGCGGGCGGCCGCGCCTCGTCCAGAGGCAAACGACCTTGCTCCCTGGCGGGCGGCGCAAAGATGGGCGGGGCCGACATCGTGCTGCCGTCGCGCCAGGTGGTCGGCACCCGAGCCGCGAGGCTGCGAAATCCGAGGTCGGCCAGCATGGTTCGCGCCGCGTCCGGGCGGTAATCCTGGGCCGAGCCACGACTGAGGTCGAGCTTGATGTCGACGTTGCGGACGATGGTCGCCATTCGCTTGCTCAACAGCGCCTGATCGCCGAATTCTTCGAGCAATTTCTTGACTTTTGGCGGCGTGACGTTCTGACGATTGGCGACCAGGTTCTCAACAGAGCCAAATTCCTGAATTAACTTGATCGCGGTTTTCTCGCCGATGCCCCGGATTCCGGGGATGTTGTCCGACACGTCACCCACCAGACCCTTCAGGTCAACGGTCTGGCTGGGCTCCAGGCCGTAGCGCTGCCGCACCCGGTCCGGCGTGTAGAGAACCGTCTCGGAGACGCCTCGCTTGCTGGTCAGCACGTCGACGTCGTCATTGACGAGCTGGAGCGCATCGAGGTCGCCAGTCACGATCGTGCTGTGCAGGCCGAGCTCGCGCGCCTGGGTTGCCAACGTGCCGATAACGTCGTCTGCTTCGACGCCCTGGACCTCATAGATCGGGATGCCAAAGGCGCGCACGATGTCACGCGTCAACGGAAATTGGGGTGAGAGCTCGGGTGGCGTCGGCCGGCGCGTCGCCTTGTACTGTTGGAGTTCCTCGTGCCGGAAGGTCCGGCCGCCCAGGTCAAACGAGGCCAGCACGTAGTCCGGATGCTCCTGCAGCGCCAGTAACAGCATCGACGTGAAGCCGTAGGCGGCGTTGACGACACGGCCCTCCCGGTCCGTCAACGAGGGCAGCGCGAAGAAGGCCCGGTACACGAGCGAGTGCCCATCGATGAGAACCAGCCGGAGCTTTTGGACGGGCTCTGTCACCACCAAAGTTTAGACAGCGTGCGATAACATAGGCTCGAATTCAGGATGGCTAAATTCGTCGAAATGCAAGTCGACTCCATCCGTGTGCACATGCCCAGCGGGCAGCACGTCGTGATTCTGAAAGAAAAAGAAACCGACCGATACCTGCCCATCTGGATCGGCATCTATGAGGCGAATGCCATCGCGCTGAAGATCACGGGGATCACCCCCGAACGGCCGATTACGCACGATTTGCTTGCCAACATCCTGCAGAGTGCCGAGATGCGGCTGAAGAAAATCCAGGTCACGTCGCTCACCAACGAAGTGTTTTTCGCGCGGCTGTTTCTCGCCGTCAACGGCAAGGAAGTCGAGATCGATTCCCGGCCGAGCGACGCGATCGCGCTCGCCGTCCGGATGACCTGCCCCATCCTTGTCTCCCAGGACGTCCTCGACAAGGCCGGTGTCTTTCCGGAGAAAGAGGAAGACCAGGACGACAAACTGTCGATCTTCAAGGAATTGATCAACAGCATGGACCTGCCGGATCTCGAGGGGCCGCCCCCGCCCGAAAAGAGCTAAGCGCTCAGTTGAGCGTTATCGGGACGCTGGCCTGCAGCACGCGCCCGGACCCGTCGGGAATCATCCAGGTCGCTTCCAGCCGGTAATCGCCGGCGCGTGGTGCGGACAGCGGGAAGCCGGCGAGGTCATACCAGCCGCCGAAGATCGGGGTGCCACTCCCACTCTTGACGCCGACCGGATTGAGAGCGACGCCCAGACCGTTGCGGACCAGCGTCAGGGTCAGCCCCTGGTTTGCGCTGTTGAGCGACGTCGACGGCGAGCCGATCAACTGGACCGTCACCTGCATGCGTCCCGTTGCTGAATAGGACCTGCCGTCCGTGTCCAGGACGAGGCGCCGCGCGCTGTTGGTTGGATCCACGACCGTCGCGGCACTGGCCGCCGCCGTGGACTGAGAATCATACTGCGTAGCTGGGGCGGGCGCGGCGAGCGGCGCGACGGCGCCTTTCTGACCCTGAGCTGGACCGTAGGCCAGTCCGCCGCTGACCCTGCTCGTCGACTCGGACGTCGCGGTCGGCCGTGCCGGCAAATGCAGGTTCTGGATACCGACGGCGATCAGCAGCAGGGCCACGGCTGCGCTGCCGATCCAGCCGACCGGCGCCCATCGCCATGCCTGGCGATGCTGGGCCGGGATCGTGAAGGTCCGCGGCGGTGCTTCCATCGGCAAACCACGAATGGCATGGGCGGTCTGGCGCAACCCATCGAGCCGCGCCTGGCACGCCTGACATCCGGCAATGTGCGCCGCGACGCGCGCTTGTGCGCCAGCATCGAGCTCGTTGTCGATCAATGCGGAGAGTTCCTCGAGCGTCGGCTCGGTCGGGACGCGCGGCTCACCCGGCATGGACGTCCTCCCGCGGAAAAAATTCCGGGTGCTGCTGCAGCCGCTCCTGCACCTGCGCGCGTGCCCGGGCGATCCGCGACTTCACGGTGCCGAGCGGCACCCGCAGCACGCCCGCAATCTCGTCGTAGGCCATGCCGTTCACGTCCCGGAGCACGATGGCAATCCGCATGTCGTGGTCGAGCGCCTCGATACTCTCGCGAACCAGCCGGTTACGCTCGTTGGCCTCGGCGCGTTCCTGCGGGTCGGGGGTGGCGATGCCCAGGCCGAAGCTAGAACGTTCGTCATCTGGCATCGTGCCGTATCGCCGGTTGCGCCGAAAGTGGTCATAACAGAGGTTGACGGCGATCTGGAACAGCCACGATTTGAAGGGCGCATCGCGCAGCGTCCGAATCTTTTCCCAGGCGCGCAGGAAGGCTTCCTGCGAGATGTCGGCGGCGTCGTCTCGGCCACCGACCATTCGCAATGCCATGTTGTAGAGCGGGACCTGGTATTGCACGATCAACTGGGAAAAGGCCTCCTGATCGCCCCGGCGGGCCCGGCTCACCAGGTCGCGATCGTCAGGATTCTTGTCTTGAGACGGAAACATTTCCAATAAGTTCCCAACGGAGCGTACTCGGATATACTCGCCCCGGGCTGTCGTCCCCGCGGGTGGCGCTGGGGGCCACGCCCCACGCAAGCCGGAGTGTCGGAATGGTAGACGAGGGCGCCTCAAAAGCGCCTGGGCGTAAGTCCGTGTGGGTTCGAGTCCCTCCTCCGGCAGTTCGTTCATCGCCCTGGCCGGATCCCGCCTGTCGGCCACTGTGAGTGAATTTCCGGCTGAGACCGGATGCCGGCCCGATTGACGAGCCGGGCGAGGCCGGACATACTGCCCCGGAAGAGGCGAGAACGGAACTTTTCAGGTCGGCCAGCGTCGTATTGAGCTAGATGCGCTCTTTGCGCTGCCGCCTGCCCGCGCGGATCGCCCTGTCAACCGTGCTCGCCAGTGCTGGCCTGGGGCTCGCGATACCGGCGGTTGGCGCCGAGGCGGCGGGGAACGGGGTCACCCTGGCGGTGCACGTCGGATACCAGGATGTGGTCAAGCCCGGCGAGTGGACGCCGGTCACGGTTGACGCCCGCAACACGGCGGCCGAGGTGGACGGCACGCTCGAGATCCAGGAGTCGCTGAACGCCCAACCCGGGGTAAGCGGGTTCACGATCTACCAGCAACCGATCAGTCTCGCCGGCGGCGCCAGCAAGCGGGTCCGCGTCTACCTGGTCGAGGACACCACCGGCGCGACCGTCACCGCGCGCATCATCAGCAACGGCCGGGCGGTGGCTTCGCAGGACTCGGTCACCAGCAGCACCACGTCCACCCTGGTCGGTATCCTGTCCGACCAGACGAGTGCGCTCGACGATTTCGCCGCGGTCCATCCGGGCGGCATCGCGGCGCGCGTCGTGCATCTCCATGCGGACGACATCGCGGATTCCGCCATCGCCCTGCGGGCCTTCGACATCCTCGCGATCGATGACTTCGCGACCGACGGCCTGACCGCCCGGCAGCGGGCGGCCATCGCCGACTTCGTCGAGGCCGGCGGCAATCTGCTGCTCGGCACCGGCGCGTCCTGGCACAAAACCCTGGCCGGCCTGCCGACGGCCATCCTCCCGATGGCGCCCAGGGCCACCCTGAACGTCCATGCGGCGCGCGCCGTCGCTGGGCAGAACATCGAGGTGGCGTTCGCCGATGCAGTCAGCGGCCAGCCATGGCTGAGCGAGGGCGCCGTTCCGCTGCTCCTCGAGCGCGGCGTCGGCGCCGGCATCGTGACGATGGCAACCTTCGACTGGAACCAGGATCCGATCGCCGGCTGGAGCGGGACAAAAGACTTGCTGCGCCAGGTCCTGGCTCGTGCCGCCTTTGGAAGCGGGAGCTCAGGCGCCAACTATCCGAACGGCATCGGTGGGCCCGTTCAGGCGTTCGGTAGCTCGCAGCCCTCGGTGGCGGCGAAGAGCAGCGCCCTGGCGCCGGTGCTGGGTAATCTTCCCGGGCTCGACCTGCCCTCGCTCCAGCTGACCGCCGGGCTGGTTCTGCTTTACGTTCTGCTTGTCGGGCCGGTCAACTACCTGGTACTGGGCGCCATGCGTCGCCGGGCCCTGGCCTGGGTCACCGTGCCGCTGATCGCGGTGATTGCGGCAAGCGGTGCCTACGGCGCCGGCGTCCTTACCAAGGGACGGTCGGTCCAGACCAACCAGGTGGCGATCCTTCACCTGCAGCCGGGCTGGGATCATGCTTACCAGGAGACCTACACGGGCGTGATTCCGCCCAGCCGCGGTGACTACCAGGCGCGAATCGCCGGCGATCGGCTTCTCATCAGTCCGATCGCCAACAACAACGGCGGCTTCGGTGGAGGCAATCCCGGAAGCATTCGGGTCAATCTGCCCACCAGTGCGGTCACCCTGACGGGGATGACCGCCTTCTCCCTGGGCGGCTTCGGGACCGAAAGCCTGACGGCCGCGCCCCAGCTGACCGGCCACGTGCAACTGCTGAACGGCAAGCTGGTGGGCACCATCGAGAACCACTCTGACCGGACCTTTACCGACGCGCTCCTGATCGCCGGCGACAACTTCCAGACGTTTGGCGCACTGAAACCGGGAGCGACCGCGACCGTCAACCTGGTCCCCAAGGCGACGAACCCATCCGGGCAGCCGCTCTATACGCGGGTCTACACAAACACTTCCCAAAGCTATGGCCCGGGCCGTTATGACGTCAGCAACAGCGACCGTGACACCATGGCCAAGACCCAGATCCTCTCCGTGCTGCCCACGGGCTCGAACTTCAAAGGGGTGGTGTCGCTGGCCTCGCCCTTACTGGTGGCCTGGAGTCATGATTCGTTCCAGGAGGTTACCGTGAACGGCAGCCATCCGCGGTCGACCGCCCAGTCCGCCGTGGTCCTGTCGCTGGGGATGGACCAACTTGGTACCGGGCCGTTGCCCGCCGGCGTGCTCAGCGGCCGCATCGTGGACGTGGTGGGTGATACGCAGGGGCAGGGCCCGCCGGGCATGATTCAGCTGCAGAGTGGCAGCGTGACCTACGAATTCAGGCCGGCCCTGGCGGACGGAGCCCACGTGACGGGCCTCTCGGTTAACGCCCAAAACCTGTATGGGCCAAAGTTCGGTCCGCCGGGGACCTCGGGGCAGACGGGACCATCCGTCTCGGGCGAGGTCTGGGACTGGTCCAGATCCACATGGACCGATATCGCCTATCAGGACAACGGCGTCACCGCCGTGCCCGATAGCGCCATCAACCCGGCGACCGGGTTGGTGCGTTTGCGCCTGAGCACCACCACCGGCGGCCTCCTGGGCGGCAGCCTCACGTTGTCGGGGACGATCAGATGATCGCGGTAGAAGGGCTCACCAAGGTGTATGGCCACCGCACCGCCCTGGACGCGGTGTCCTTCGAGGTGCCGAAGGGCGAGATCTTCGGCTTCGTCGGCCCCAACGGTGCCGGCAAGACGACGACGTTACGGATTCTGGCCGCGCTGCTCGAACCGACTGCCGGGCGGGCCTTCGTGGACGGGGCCGACGTCATCCAGCATCCGGACCTGGTGCATGATCGACTCGGCTACATGCCGGACTTCTTTGGCGTCTACGATCAGCTGACGGCCACCGAGTACCTGGATTTCTACGCCGCCTGCTACCAGATTCCGAGAGCCCGGCGCAAGAAAATCGCGGCCGACCTGCTCGAGCTGGTCGGCCTCGCCGACCGGCACAACCAGCCGGTCGATACCCTGTCCCGAGGCTTGAAGCAACGGCTCTGCCTGGCCCGCGCGCTGGTCCATGACCCGGCGGTGCTCCTCCTGGATGAGCCGGCCTCCGGTCTCGACCCGCGGGCCCGGGTCGAGATGCGCGAGATCCTGAAAGAGCTTCAACGGATGGGCAAGACGATCGTGATCTCGAGCCACATTCTTCCGGAGCTTACTGAACTTTGCAGCATGGTCGGCATCATCGACCAGGGCCGGATGCGCGCCACCGGGCCGGTGCACGATGTCATCCGGGGGCTGACCAGCGGGCGCCGGCTGCGCATCATGGTCCTCGGCCAGCGCGAAGAAGCCCTCGCGACCCTGAAAGGACTGTCATCGATTCGGACCGTCGACATCATCAACGGCGCGATCGAGGCGCAGTACGAGGGCGATGACACCACGGCCGCCTCGATTCTCCAGGCGCTCACGGCCGCCGGCGTCCGCGTCTCGGGCTTCAGCCAACTGGATGGCGGCCTCGAGGACGCCTTTCTCAAAGCCACCTCGGAGGATGTGGGATGAACCGGGTGGCCATCGCGGTCTGGAACCCGATCGTCGCCAAGGAGTACCGCTCGCGGATGCGCACCTGGCGCTCGCCGCTGGCAATGACTGTGTACATCCTGCTGCTCGGCGGGCTTGGCTGGGCGATTTTTTCGGCGATGGCCGCATCGGCGCGAAGTGTCTTCAACGGCAGCCCGGCCAACTACGGTCAGGCCCTGTTTCTCTATCTTGTCCTTTTTCAGATGGTGCTGCTGGCGTTTATCACGCCCGCCCTGACGGCCGGCGCCATCAGCAGCGAGCGCGAGCACCAGACGATCGACCTGCTCTTTGTCACCAAGCTGCCCTCGTTTTCGATCCTCTGGGGCAAGCTCCTCGCCTCGATGTCGTTCGTGCTCCTGCTCTTGCTGCTGTCGGTGCCGCTCTTCAGCCTGGTCTTCCTGTTCGGGGGCATCGAGCTCGACCAGGTGCTCGCCGCCTTCCTCGTCACGGCGGTCGCCGCCCTGACCCTCGGCGTCATCGGCATCGCCTGCTCGACCGCGTTTCGCCGCACGCTGCCGGCAACGGTCGCGGCCTACGGCGCCTCGTTCATCCTGCTCGCCGGCAGCCTTCTGTACGGGTTGCTGTTTCCAACAGCAATCGATCCGAACGCCACCGCCGCGCCGGCCCCACCGGCGGTCAGCTACATCAGTCCGCTCCTGCCCCTGGTCACCATCGGCACGAGTCAGCCGGTGACCTGGTACGGCATCGGCTCCGGCTTCTCCTCGGGTGCGGGCGGTGGGATGATGTGCAGTGGCACGCCGGGCGGTGCCCAGAGCTGCGTTCCGCTCAACGCAAACGGCGTCGCCATCGGTAAGGGGGTCGCCACGCCCTTTTACCGCAACCCGCCGCAGGCAACCGGCACCATCATCCCGAGCGGGCTCTTCGCCGGCTGGCAATACTGGCAGGCGACCGTGACACTGCAGCTCCTGATCAGCCTGGCGGCGCTCGTCCTCAGCGCCATCCTCATCCCGCCGACCCGCCACCTGCCCTGGGCCCGACGCACCCGGGCCGCTCGGAGCGCCTGATGAGCTCGCTCGAGGCGATTCTCCGCGAGCTACGCCGGGCCGCCCGCCGCGCGCTGGGCGCCCGATACGCAGCCCACGCCCTGGTTGGCGCCGTGGCCTGGGCGGCCGCGGTCCTGATCCTGGCGCGATTGGTGCCGTTCGAGCGGCGCGCCGAGCTGGCCGCGCTCGGGATCCCGGTCGCCCTGGCGATCGCGGCGGCCGCCTTCGTGATCCGCCGGCCGAGCGCCGGCCTGCTGATGGCCGTGGCGGACATCCGGCTCGGCCTCAAGGAACGACTATCCACGGCATGGGAGCGCCGAGGCCAGTCCGGGCCGCTGGATGAGGCACAGCGCCACGATGCCCTGCAGCACGCCGCTCGCGCCAGCCTGCCGGCCGCCTTCCCGGTGCGCGTCAATCGCGGCGAGGCCACCCTGGTCGCGATTCTCGCCATTTTCGCTCTCGCGCTGGCGCTGCTACCCAACCCGATGGACCAGGTGCTCGCCCAGCGCCAGGCAGACCGGGTAAGCCAGGCGCGCGCGGCCAAAGCCGTTGCCGACGCCAAAAAGAAAATCGCCGACAGCGAGAAGCCGAGCCCGAAGGACCCACAGATTCAGAAGATCCTCCAGGATGCCCAGGCGAAGATCCGCGAGGCGGACAGCCCGAGAAAGGCACTGGAGTCGATCACGCCGGCCGAGCAGCAGTTACAGAGCCTTACCGACCCGGGCACGCCAGCCCTGCAGAGCGGCGCGCAGAACCTGGCGAACGCCCTGAGTAGCACGTCGGCGGGCCGCAGTGCCGCCCAGGCGATCAGCAGCAGTCCGGCAAAGGGAGCCCAGTCGGTGCGCGACCTGGCGTCGCAGCTGCAGAGCCTTTCACCCAAAGACCGCGAGGAGCTCGCCAAAGCGCTGGCGAAGGCGTCGCAGCAAGCGCAAAACAGCCAGATGCGGGATTCCCTGAGCAAGGCCTCGTCGTCACTGCAGAACGGTGACGCCGCGTCGGCGGCCCAGGCCCTCAATGATGTCGCGAGTCAGCTCGATTCGTTGCAGGAGCAGGAGAACGCCGACCAGGCCGTCGCCTCGGCGATCAACGGACTGGAGGCCGCCCGCCAGGGCCTGGCAGCGCAGGCCGACCGTGACGCGAACGGGCAGGGCGGACAGGCCAACGCCGGCGCGAGCCCCGCCGCCAGCGCGAGCGCCAGTGGAACCGGCAACGGCAACGGCAACGGCAACGGCAATGGCAATGGCAGCGGCACGGGCAATGGCACTGGCACGGGCAATGGCAGCGGCACTGGCAATGGCAGTGGCACGGGCAACGGCAGCGGCGCCGGCGGGAGCGGCGGAACCGGGTCCAACGGTTCGGGGAGTGGAAGCGGCACGGGTGCCAGCAGCACCGAGCGGATCTACGTCCCCGGGCAGCCGGTGCCGGGCCAATCAGAAAACGATCCGACGCCGCTCGGCCCGGGACAGGATGTGCCGTTGAGCCCCTACACCCAGGTGATCCAGGCCTACCAGCAGGCGGCCCTCGATGCCACCGACCAGAGCCTCATCCCAGGGAGCGAGCGCGACCTCGTTCGCGAATACTTCTCGCAACTCGGTGAACAGCGTGCCGCCAGATAAATCTCGCCAGGGAGGATCATGATCGCCGAAGAACCGCGCGTCGACGCAACCCGGGTGACCGAGCTGGCACAAGCCCTCGAGAACGAGCTGGCCCGCCTCATCGTCGGGCAGAAGGCCCTCCTCCGCGACACCGTCATCGCCCTGACCGCGGGCGGCCACGTGCTGCTCGAAGGCGTCCCCGGCCTGGGCAAGACCGTGCTCGTGCGCTCGCTCGGCCAGGCCCTGTCGATGAGCTTCGCGCGCATCCAGTTCACGCCGGACCTGATGCCCGCCGACATCGTCGGCACGAACATCATCGGCGAGGACGACGGGCGCCGCGAATTCCATTACCAGGCCGGCCCGATCTTCGCCAACCTGGTCCTCGCCGACGAGATCAATCGCGCCACGCCGAAGACGCAGAGTGCGCTGCTCGAGGCGATGCAGGAACGCACGGTCACCGTTGGAACGCAGACCCGGCCGCTGCCGTCGCCATTTTTCGTTCTGGCAACCCAGAACCCGATCGAGCTCGAGGGGACCTATCCGCTGCCCGAGGCCCAGCTGGACCGGTTCTTTTTCAAGATCCTCGTGCCATTTCCGCCAGAGGGCGACCTGCTCGAGATCGCGCGGCGGACGACGGGCGAATCGACGCCGCAGCTGAAATCCGTCGCCGATGCCGGCGCCATCCTGGCGGCCCAGCGGACCGCCCGCGAGGTGCCGATCGCCGAGCACGTGCTGCGATACGCCGCCCGGCTGGTCTCGGCTACCCATCCCGACCGGACCGAGGTCGACAGCGTGCGTCGCTACGTGCGCTGGGGCGCCAGCCCACGCGGCTTGCAGACGCTGGTGCTCGCCGGCAAGGTTCGCGCCCTGCTCGAGGGACGTTACAACGTCGCCTTCGACGACCTCAACGCCGTCGCTCAACCGGCCCTCCGGCACCGGATTTTCCTGCAGTTCGAGGCGGAGGCCGACGGGATCACGGCCGACCGCATCATCAGCGAGATCCTCGAGCACACCGCCAAGGAACCCGCCGACCACTGACATGGCGGCCGCTCTGCTGGAGCCCGCCCTGCTACGCCGCCTCGAGGGGCTGGCGCTGCAGGTCCGCCGTGCCGTGAGCGGGCAGATGGGCGGCGAGCGACGATCACGCAAACGCGGTCAATCCGTCGAGTTCGCCGACTTCCGAAACTACACACCCGGCGATGATTTCCGGCTGATCGACTGGAACGCCTACGCCCGCCTCGATCGGTTCATGTTGCGACTGTTCGTCGCGGAAGAAGAGCTGCCCTTGAGTCTGTTCGTCGATCTGAGCGGCTCGATGGACTGGGGCACGCCGAACAAGGCGATCACCGCGCGCCGGCTGGCCGGCGCCATCGCCTACGTGGCGCTGGCCGCCCTCGATCGGGTGCGGCTGACCGTCTTCGCCGATGGGCCAACCTCCGGTGGCGCCCCCTATCGCGGCCGGCGCGCCGCCGCCCAGCTCTTCGCCCGGCTGCAGTCCTTCCCCGCCGGCGGCGTCACGAACTACGAGCGGCTGGTCTGGCCGATCGGCCGGCAGCGGCCGGGCATGAGTGTCGTGATCACCGACGGCCTGGGCGAGCCGGCGATGGATGCGGCGCTGATCGCCCTCCAGCGAGCTCATCAGGAAGGCGCGGTGCTCCAGCTGCTGGCCCCGCAGGAGATCACGCCCGACTGGTCGGGCGACGCCCGGCTCAAGGATGCCGAGACCGGGCTCGAGCGCGAATTCACGGCCACCCCGCTGACGCAGGGCGCCTACGCGAACGCCCTCGCCAACCGCACGAGCGAGCTCGAGCGGGCCGCGCACCGGCGCGGCCTGCGCTTCGCCCGGTTATCCACGGACCTCGCAATCGATGACATGGTGCAGCGGACGCTGCGCCGCATCGGGCTGCTCGGATGAGCTTTCTCGCGCCGGCGGCGGCGGTCCTGGCGCTGACGATTCCCGCGATCGTGGCGCTGTATTTTCTGAAGATTCGCCGGCCGACCCGGATCGTGCCGGCCTTGCATCTCTGGCCCAACCAGATCCGAGACCGCCAGGCCAATGTCCCCTGGCAGCGGCTGCGCCCCAGCTGGCTGCTGTTCCTGCAGCTCCTGGCAGCCGCGGTCCTGGTCGCCGCCGCGCTGCAGCCGGCCCTGCCGGCCGGCGCCGCCCTCGCCCGGCACAGCCTGGTGATGGTCGACGCGTCGGCGTCAATGCAGGCGACCGACCTTTCGCCGTCGCGCCTCGGGGAAGCCAGGCGGCAGGTCAGCGCCGTCATCGACCAGCTCGGGCCGTCGGACCGGATGACGATCATCGCCGTCGGTCCCACCGCCCGGATCGTGGCTTCGGTGACGGGCGACCGCGACGCGTTGCATCGCGCAGTAAATGCGATCAAAGCGAGCAATGGGCCGGCGGACCTCTCGGCGGCGCTCATCCTGGCCGCCGGCCTGGTGCGGCCAGGCGACGATGCCCGGGCCTATTTGTTCAGTGATGGAATCGTGCAACCCCTTCGCGCCTCGTTCGCTGCCGGATTGCCCTTCCCCGTCGAGTATCACCGGGTGGGGGTCTCCGGGGAAAACGTCGGCCTCACCTCGCTGACCGTGCGGACCAGCGCCCAGGCACGGGCAGCCTACCTGCACGTCCAGAATTTCGGCCAACAAGCGCGTTCGGTCAACCTGGAGTGGCGCGCCGACAGTCGGCTGCTCGATATCCGGCCGCTTACGCTGGCGGCCGGCCAGGCCCAGGACCTGGTGCTCCCGGTGCCGGCCGACGCCACCTCGGTGACGGCGCGCCTCGCCGGCAGTGATGTGTTCGCGCTCGACGACACGGCCACGGCCGTGGCGAAAACCCCGCGAGCGTTCCGCGTACTGCTCGTCACGCCGGGCAACGTCTTCCTCGAGCAGGCGCTCCGCCTGCGGTCGGATTTGCAGGTCGACGTGGTCGCGCCGGCCGCCTACCGCCCCAGCGCCGCCTATGCCATGACTGTCTTCGATCGGTTCGCGCCGCCGACCATGCCGGATGGCCCGGTGCTGGTGGTGGATCCGCCCGCCGGCTCGGCGCTTGCCGGTGGGCCTGCGGTTGGGATCGGACGGGTTCGCGCCGCGGACGCCGGCGACCAGCTTCTTGCCAACGTGGACCTGCAGGACGTGCACGTCGCCCGCAGCCAGGACCTGCGCGCGTCGACCTTCGGCCGGCCGCTGATCACCAGCCTGCAGACGCCGCTCGTCCTGGTTCGCGAGGAGCCGTTCCGGCAGGTGCTCTTCGGCTTCGACCTGCATGAATCCGATCTGCCGTTGCGCATCGCATTCCCGATCCTCACACAGAACCTGAGCGAGTGGATGCTGCCGCCGAGCGTACCGAGCCACAGCTTCCATCCCGACGAGCCGGTCACGATCGTGCCGGAGCTCGGCGCCACGGCCGTCAGCGTGATCCGGCCGGACGGAAGCCGCCGCTCGATCGCGCCGGGATCGATCGCGACCTACGGCGACACCGACATCACCGGCGTCTACACCGTCGAGCAAGCGATTGCCGGCAAATCGCAGCGCTCCTGGTTCAGCGTGAATTTATTCTCCGACTCGATCTCGCAGCTGAAACCCCCCGACCGGCTGACCCTCCCGCCGACCCGGACGACCGCCGTTCTGGCAACGCATCACGGCCAGCTCGAGATCTGGCCCTGGATCGCCCTCGCCGCGCTCGGCATCGTGGCGGCCGAGTGGCTGGCCTTCCACCGTGGGCTTTGAACTCACCCGCCCCCTGTTCCTGGGGGCGGGCGTCCTGGCGCTGGCGATCATCGTCGCCATCTGGCGGATTTTTCCGCCGCCGTTACCGCGCGGCCGCGCCAGGGTATCGCTTGGCCTGCGCGTGCTGATCGTGCTCTTACTAACAGCTTCGCTTGCCGGGTTCCAGGTGCAGACGTCGCCAACCGGGCAATCCCTGCTGGTCGCGGCGGATCTGTCTGCCAGCGTCCAGAGCGCGCTGGACAACGAAGCCGCAGCAGTCCGGAGCATCCTGCAACAGCGCCGCGGGGAGGATCGCGCCGGCGTCCTCAGTTTCGGTCGCGATTCCCAGGTCGAGGTCAACATCAGCAAGGACCCGCAGTTCGGCGAGTTCCAGAGCCAGCCCAATCCGCACTACACCGATCTGGCCGCCGCGCTGCAGCTCGGCGGCTCCATCCTCCCCGATGACAGCCGAAAACACATCGTGCTCGTCAGCGACGGACGAGCCAACCTTGGGGACGCGGTCAGCGAAGCCCGGTTGCTTCGGGCTGAAGGGGTCCGCGTCGACACCGTGGCGCTTCCGGTCCCCGTCGGGGCGGAGGCATATGTCGACCGCTTGGATGCACCCCTGACCCTGACCCAGGGCCAGCAGGCCAATGCCCAGGCGCTCATCGTGGCCAACACGGCCACCCATGCGACGGTTCGCTGGTACCTCGACCGAACCCTCCTCAACACGGTGCAGCTGGACCTCCCGGTTGGGGAGACGATCATCAAGCAAACCGTCACGCCGGCCGAGCCGGGGTTTCACGCGGTGCGTGTGGTGATGGACGCGGTTCGCGACACCTACGCCGAGAACAACCTCGGCGAGACGTTGATCCAGGTGGTCGGACCGCCGCGTGTGCTGCTGGTCCAGAACACGCTAGGGGATGCGGCCAGCCTGGAGGCGGCGCTCCATTCGACCGGCATCGGCACGGTGTCGATCACCCCGGAGCGGCTGCCCCGCTCGGCTGCCGATCTGGCCGCCTACCAGGCGGTGGTGCTGGTGAACATCCCCGCCTCGAGCCTCGGGAGTGACGCGATGGCACTCTTGCAGGCGTCGGTCCGTGACCTCGGCACCGGTCTCGTCGTCGTCGGCGGCGCGGACAGCTATGGGCCGGGCGGTTACGCCGGCACGCCACTCGAAACATCGCTGCCGGTACAGATCCAGCTCCCGCAGGATTTGCAGAAACCGCCGGTCGCGGTCGTCCTCGTCCTGGAGTCCGCGGAGAGCGGTCAGGGCGACCAGATCGTCCGCGGCGCCGCCGAAGCGGTGGTCGACCAGCTGACACCACGAGACAAGATCGCTATCTCGAACGGCAGCATGGGCTCCTTCGTCGTCCCGCTGGGTCCGCTCACGGACAAGACCGCCGTAAAGCGGCAGATCGAGGCCATGAGCCTGGGTGATCCGCCGAGCTATGCCCCGGACCTGACGGCTGCCGACCAGGCGCTCAGCCACACGACGGCCGCCATCAAGCACGTGATCTTCCTCGGCGACGGCGATGCGCCGGACAACTATCAGCCGATCGTGACGGCCATGCATGGCCACGGCATCACCGTCACGACGGTGGCGATCGGAGCGAACGCCGCCGACGCGTCGATGCTGCAGCAGATGGCGGGCTGGGGCCACGGCCGCTTCTACCAGAGCAACAGCCTTTCCGACATCCCGCAGATCTTCATCAAGGAGACGCGCGAGGCGCTCAAGCCGTGGATCGTCGAGGGACGGATCGCCCCGCAGCTTGCCTCGCTGGCCAATGTGATCCCCGGAGTCCCGCTCGACAGCTTCCCGGCCCTGAGCGGCTACGTGGCCACCACGCCGCGGGCGGCCGCCGACGTCATCCTGAAAAGCCCGCAGGGGGATCCCCTGCTGGCTACCTGGCAGTACGGACTCGGCCGGGTGATGGCCTGGACGAGCGATGCGCAGGGTCGATGGAGCCGTGGCCTGCTGGCGTGGCCGGCCGCGAACCGATTCTTCGGCGACATCGTGCACGCGAGCCTGCCGCAACCGGGCGACCCGGCGCTGGTAGTGGAGACCCGCGTCCAGGGCGATCACACCCACGTCCTGGTGACGGCGCCGGCCACCTCCGGGGCGACCGTCACGGTGAGCGCGGTCACGCCCGACCTCGCCGATGCTGCGCTGACGCTGTCGCCGACCGGGCCGGGCCGCTTCGAGGGCGATCTCCCCACCGACCAGGTGGGCAGCTACCTGCTCCATGTCGCGCAGTCGGCGGGCGGCGTCGTCCGCCACACGACGACCACCGGCCTGGTCGTGCCCTACTCGCCCGAGTACCGCGACCTCGGCACCAACACGGCAACCCTGAAGGCGATCGCGCAGGCCGGCGGCGGGATCGTGCTTTCTGATCTCGCCCAGGCCTTCCGCCTGCCGGTGCCGAGCGTGAAGGCGGCGCAACCGATCGGCGAGATCCTGCTGGTGGTGGCGATCCTGCTGTTTCCGGTCGACGTGGCGCTCCGCCGGCTGATCTTCCGGCTGGAGGATCTGCCCGCCTGGCGAACCGCCCTGCAACGGGCGCCGGCGGCGGCGGTGCCGGCCGAAGCGACGGTGAGGCGGTTGCGCGAGCGGGTCGAAGGGGTGCGGGCCACCCGGGCGGCGCAACCGCGGCCGCCCAAGAAACCGCCCGAGGATCCGACCGGCGACCTTTTGGCCCGCCGCCGCCGGCGTTGATTCTTAGCCGGCATTCATGCGCAACCCCGTAAACTAGCCAGCGATGTTCGGGGGTCTTACCGGGCTACTGCTCACGCTGATCAACATCTTCATCCTGGTGCTGATCGTGCGCGCCATCTTCTCCTGGTTTCCCGGCATGCTCTACAGCCAGGCTGGGCGGATCATCGTGATGGCGACCGAGTGGTACCTGGCGCCGATTCGCCGCGTCATCCCCCCCGCCGGCGGCCTGGACATTTCCTTTCTCGTCGGCATCGTCATCCTCTACGCGCTAGCCATCTTCGTCGGCTCGGGCGACATCGTCCGGGCGCTCATCGCGATCGTCGGTTACGCCCTGATCTTCATCATCATCCTGCTGCTGGTGCGCGTGTTCTTCGGCTTCTTTCGGATGGATCCGTGGCACCCGATCACCCAGATGGTGATGCAGAGCACGGAGCCGTTTGCCCGTCCGTTTCGGGGCTGGTTTCCGCGGCGCCCCGGCCAGTTCGACTGGGCGCCGGTGGCCGCTGTCGTGGTCGTGCTGGCGGCCTACGTGATCGTCTCGAACCTGGGGCGCCTCGTGCTCGGCTAGGCGGCTGGTTCCGCGGCCGGGGGGCGCTTTCTTCGTTCGCCGCGCCGGTAGATGAGTTCGAGAAACTGTTCCTTGCTGATCTCTCCTTTGCGGATGAGGGACTGAATGCTGCCCTGAAGGCGCTCGCGGTCGGCGGCCGTAATGGTCTTCGCCGTGTAGATCAGGATCGGGATCTGGGCCGCCACCGCATCCTTGCGTAGAGCCGCAACGACCTCGAAGCCATCAACACCGGGCATCATCAGGTCGAGAATGATCAGGTCCGGCTTTCGCGCGAGGCCGAGCTTGATCCCGGCCGCGCCATCGCGAGCCACCAGCACGTTGATGTTGAAGGGCTTGAGCATGGCCTCGACCAGCCGGGTGTTGCGCGAATCGTCATCGACCACCAGAACGCTGGCTGGCATCTTGCTCGCCCGTCTCCGATCCGCAAGAAGCTCGTATTTGTCCATCATCTGCATCAGTTGCTGGCGGTTGATGGGCTTGCTCAAGAAGTCGTATCGACCGCTGCTCAGGCCCTGGTGCTCCTGGTCGTTCCTGGCCAGCAGCACGACCGGAATGTCTTTCGTTCGTGCCTCACCAGCGAGCTGGTCGATGAGATCCTGTCCCCCGGCCGGGGCCAGCTCCGCATCGATCATCATGGCGAGCGGCTGAAGCCGGGCCGCCATTCTGAGGGCGTCCTCGCCATCACCCGCGAACTCGATCTGATAGCCATCTCGACGAAGGAACGATTCGACCCGCTCCCGTAGGGCTAGGTCGGAGGCGGCCACCAGTACGGTCGGCGCCGGAGAATGCGGGGCTTCGATGGGCGGTGAGATCTCGGCCGTTTGCGCCGGCGGGCCCTCGTCTTTCGGACCAGTCGAGAGCTGGCGCACGTAATCGGCCAGGTGAGCACCGCTCTCCTTGATGTGCTGCAGAAACTCCTGCCGCTCATCCCCGGTGGCGCGATTGCCCGCCTCATCGAGAAGGACTTCGGCAAAACCGGTGATGGCGTTGAGCTGTGAGGCGAGGTGATGACTCTGCTCAGCCGTGAGGCTGACGAGACCGGCGGCCCCGCGAAGCGTTCTGACGGCGTCCTGGAGCTTCCATACCTGCGCCTTCCATTGCTTCTCGCGATCGAGGCTCAGGTCCAGCGTGCCGCGGACTTCCGCCATCTCCGCGGTCAGCCGCTGGTTGTCGGCCGCCAGGGCGTCCCGCCTGGCGATCCACTCGGCCGCCAGCTTGGTCGTCTGCTGGGTTACGTGGGCATGCAACGCCTCGAGCTGTTCAGCCTGCTGCTGGAGGTCGGCCAGTCGCGATTCATACGACTTTTGGTTTGCCTTCAGCGCCGCATTGTCGGCGCGCACGGCGTCTTCCTCCTGACGAAGCCGTTCCGCGTCCTTGATCAAGCGCGCTCGTTCGCCGGTCCACTGCTGCTGAGCGCCGCGCAACGCCTCGAGCTTCTTCTCCTGATCAGCCTGCTCGCGTGCCATCCCCTGGTAAAGGGTCGCGAGCTGAGCCAGGAATTCCTGGCCTCGCGCCAGGACATCCTCGAAGGAGGGCGGCCCCGCCGGCTCGGCTGTCACGCCAGTACAACGGCGCGGCAGCGCTGCGCTGGCGGAAGCGGGCTCAGCCGGGGGCTAACCTCGGCGACGGCCTAAAGTTGCCGTGCGGACCTGCGCTAGGCGCCGGCGGGCGACCCAACGAGCGTCCGCGGCTGCCGGCCGCCGTTCAGCTGCCGTTCGGGTGCGCGCCGCCGGATGACCTCGAGCCGCCAGACGGGACGCGAGAACAGCGCGTCGATCTCCCGCTGCGCCCGATCGCCGGCGAGTCCCCCGCCCTGCACGCGGAATTTGTCCCCTAGATCCATGTCCACCACCTGGTCCGCGCGTTGCAGATGCAGCACCACCCGATCCGGCCCGGCGCAACGACCGAGGATCAGCTCTAACGCTCCCATCTGCTCCGGGCTCGCGTCGCCCGGTACGTCGAGATGGACCACCTGGTTGCGCACCCAGCTCTCGTGGCCGGCGTCGTCGAAGGCGAGGATCTCATCGGCGATCACTTTGGCGGCCTCGGCCCGCTCCTCATCGTCACCGGAGGCCGCCCGCGCGTCGACCTTGCCCCGGACGATGACTACCGTGTCCGACAGCAGCAACTGGCGACGCTCTTCGAACACTCTGGGGAAGACGATCACCTCGATGGTCGCTGTCAGGTCTTCGAGCTGGACGAATGCCATCGCCTTGCCCGTCTTGGTGACCACCGGGCGGACTCCCTTGATGACCCCTCCGATGCGGACTTCGTAATCTTCCATCTCGGGCGTGACCTGGTTCGCATAGGTGTCGACCTTCAGGTGCAGCTCCTGCTCGATGCGGCGCAACGGATGATCGGAGAGATACAGCCCGAGGAGTTCCTTCTCGCCCTTGAGCCGCTCGTCATCGGGCATCGGCGGCATAGCGGAGATCAAGCCGGCTGCGGGGTCATCCATCTCGTCCGCATCCGGCAACATGCCCAACAGGTTGGTCTGGCCGCTTTCGCGTTCGCTGATGATCTGACCTGCCCGGTCGGTGACCCGATCGATGCTGGCCAGCAGCCGGCCGCGCTCGCCCAGGCTGTCGGTGGCGCCCGAGCGGATCAGGCTCTCCAGCACGCGCTTGTTCAACTCGCGCGGATCGACGCGCGCGGTCAGATCCAGCAATGACTTGAACGGCCCCCTGGCGCGCCGTTCGGTCAGCAGCAGCTCGATGGCGTGCGCCCCGACGTTCTTGATCACCGCCAGCCCGTACCGGATCTTTCCCTCCTGGACGATGAAGCCGGCCTCGGAGTGATTCACGTCGGGTGGGAGCACGTCGATGTCGCGGGTGTGGCAGTCGAGGACCGCCGCCGCCACCCGGTCATAGTTCCCGGCTTCGTTGTTGAGCAGGGCCGCCAGGTACTCGAGCGGATAGTTGGCCTTCAGATAGGCCGTCTGATAGGAGATCACCGCGTAGGCGGCGCTGTGCGATTTGTTGAACCCGTAGCCGGCGAAGAACGCCATCAGGTCGAAAATGTCCGTCGCCTTCGGCTCGGTCACGCCCCGGGCGACCGCGCCGGCGATGAACTTCGCGCGCATCTTCGCCATTTCGTCTTTCTTCTTCTTGCCCATCGCAGCGCGGAGCACGTCGGCTTCGCCGAGCGTGAAGCCCGCCAGCTGGGACGCGATCTGCATCACCTGCTCCTGGTAGACGATGACGCCGTACGTCTCTTTGAGAATGGGTTCGAGCTGCGGCAGCGGATAGACGATTTCCTGCTCGCCATGCTTGCACTTCATGTACTGGTCGACGAGGCCACCCTCGAGCGGCCCGGGCCGGAACAGCGCGATGGCGGCGGTGATGTCCTCGAACGTGGTTGGCCGCATGTCTTGCAACAGCCGGCGCAGCCCCGGCGACTCCAGCTGGAACACGCCGTTCGTGTCGGCCGCCTGCAACAACCCGAAGGTCGCGGCATCGTCCCATCGGATCTGCGCGAGGTCGAGCTTCAGCCCGCGGGTTTGCTCGAGATTCTTGAGCGTGTCCTCGATGATCGACAGGTTGCGTAGTCCGAGAAAGTCCATCTTCAGCAGGCCGATCTTTTGCACGGCGTTCATTTCGTACTGGGTCATCACGGCGCGCTTCTCCTGGCCGTTCTTGTCGCCGCGGGTGATGCTGGCCTGGAGCGGGACGTAGCGCTGCAGCGGCTCGGGCGTGATGACGATGCCGGCCGCATGCGTCGAGGCGTGGCGAACCAGGCCCTCCAGCTTGCGCGCATTCCTCAAGAGCCGCTCGAACACCGGGTCTTTCTCGGCTTGCGCCAGCTCCGGCACCATCGCCACCGCCTTGTCCAGCGTCATGTTCAACTGAGGCGGCACCAGCTTCGCCAGGTGATCGACATCGCGGAGCGGCACGTCCAGGGCCCGGCCCACGTCACGGATCACCGCGCGGGCTTTCATCGTGCCGAAGGTGATGATCTGCGCGACGTGGTCCTGGCCATAGCGCTGACCGACGTACTCGATGACGCGGTCGCGATTACGGTCGTCGAAGTCGATGTCGATATCCGGCATCGAAATCCGCTCCCGGTTGAGAAACCGCTCGAAGATCAGCCCGTGCTTCAGCGGGTCGAGGGTGGTGATTCCCAGCGCGTAGGAGACGATGCTGCCGGCCGCGGACCCCCGACCGGGACCGACCGCCACGCCGTGCGTGCGGGCGTAGTCGATGAAGTCACTCACGATCAGAAAGTAGGGGGCGTAGCCCATGTCTTCGATGACGCCGAACTCCATCTCGAAGCGGTCGCGCACGGTGGCGGTGAGCTCCGGGTAGCGATCCTTGAGCCCCCGTTCGGCCAGGCGCCGTAGATAACCCTCAGCGGTCTGTCCGGCCGGCACCTCGAAGCGGGGAAGCAACGGCCGGGTATCGAGCTCGAGGTGGCAGCGCTCCGCGATCCGGACGGTGTTGGCCACGGCCTCCGGGAAGTCGCGAAAGCGCTCCGCCATCTCGGCAGGCGTCTTGAGATAGAACTCGTCGTTGTGGAAGCGCATTCGATTCGCTTCCGAGACGACCGTTCCGGTCTGCAGACAGAGCAGGATGTCGTGGGCCTCGGCGTCGTCGCGCCGGGTGTAGTGCGAATCGTTGGTGGCGACGAGCGGAATCCCGGTGCGCCGCGAGATCCGGGATAGGCCCTCGTTGACCCGCGACTGCTCCTCCATCCCGTGGTTCTGGATCTCGAGAAAGTAGTCGTCCCCGAACATCCGCTGATACTCGGTGGCCGCCTGCTCGGCACCGGCCTCGTCGCCTTCCAGGAGATGGTTCGCGACCTCGCCGCCAAGGCAACTGGAGAGCGCGATCAGGCCCTCGGTGTGCTCGGCGAGCAGCGCCTTATCGATCCGCGGTTTGTAGTAGTAACCCTCGAGGTGCGCCAGGCTGGACAGCTGGATCAGGTTCCGGTAGCCGGTGAGGTCTTTGACCAGCAAGATCAGGTGATACGGATCACGGTCGGCACGACCTTCTTTTTGATGTCGCGAACGAGTCGCGACGTAGGCTTCCTGGCCGATGATCGGGTTGATCCCCGCGGCTTTCGCCTGCGCGAGCAACTCGATGGCGCCGTACATCACTCCGTGATCGGTGAGGGCGATCGCCGGCATCCCGGTCTCCGCCGCCAGGCGCACCATTTCGGAGATCCGGCTGGCGCCGTCGAGCAGGCTGTATTCGGAATGTGTATGAAGGTGTACGAAGCTCATGCGTTCCGCTGGAGCTTGACGACCGCCTCGATGTGATAGGTCTGGGGAAACATGTCGACGAGGGCCACCTCCACAAGGGTATAGCGTCCGGCGGCGCAAAAACGATTCACGTCACGCGCCAGCGTGGACGGCTCGCAGGAGATGTAGACGATCCGTTCGGGGGCCAGCATCGCCATCGCATCGACGGCGGCCTCGGCGCAGCCGGCGCGCGGCGGGTCGAGCACGAGCACGTCAACCGGTTGGGCAATCTGCCCGGCGCTGTCCTCGACCCGTGCGCGCCGATAACTGACGTTCCCGATACCGTTCAGCTGCATATTGAGCTGGCCGAGGCGCACGGAGTACGGGCTTTCCTCCAGCGCGATCACCTCGCCGGCGCCATCGGCCAGGCGGGCGGTCAGCATTCCGATGCCGGCGTAGGCATCGACCACGCGGGCCTTTGCGTCCATGCCCGCGAAGAGCAGGGCGCGCTCGTAGAGCACGGCGCGCTGGCGCGCGTTCACCTGCACGAAGGTTTCCGGCCGGACCCGGAAGTGGCGGCCGGCATCGTCGATGCCGATGGAGTCATCGTTGAGATTGAGCTCTGGAACCCAGCCGGCCGCGCGAGCGCCGAAGTTCTCGTCCGCCGAGCCCGGCGGATAGGGTGCCCAGAGCAGGTCGTTCGTGCCGGGTGCCCAGGTGAACTGCAAAGCTGTGACCCGATCGGCGGCCGGGTCTTCCGCCGCACGGGCGAACGCCGGCAGCGCACGTTCGATGACCTCGGCATGGATCAGGCAGGCGTCGATGGGGAGCGTCTGGTAGGTGTGCTTGCGGTAGAAGCCAAGGCTCACCGCCCCAGCTCGCCGCAGGACGTGGAATTCGCCGCGCAGCCGGTAGCGCCACGGGTCCTCCATACCCAGGACGTCGATGCGCTCCATGGGAAACTCGAGGTGGGCCCGCTGCAGCTGGCGGTGCAGCACCTGGCGCTTCAAGGCCAGCTGCTCGGGATAGGCGACGTATTGCAGCTGGCATCCGCCGCAGCCGGCCGCGAAGTATGGGCATGGCGGCGTAACTCGCGCATCTGCGGGATCGAGAACGTTGGTGGCTTGTGCTCGCCAGAAATCCTTGCGCCGCTGGGTGACCTCGGCTTCGACGGTCTCGCCGGGAATCGCGCCTTCGACGAAGACCACCCGACCATCGACCCGCGCCAGCGCCGCCCCACCGTGGGCGAGCTCGCCAACCGTTAGTTGCACTATGAGATCTTCTCGCGCAGCAGTGCGTCGAGCCGCTGGGGATTGGCCCGGCCCTTGGATACCTTCATGCCCTGGCCGATCAGGAACTTGAGCGCCGGCGCCTTTCCCGCCTTGAAGTCGGCAACCGACTTCGCATTTTCGGCGATGACCTGGTCGACGATCCGGTCCAGCTCGGCGTCTTCGCTGATCTGGGTCGAGCCCCTGGCCGCCTCCAGCGCCGGGCCGGCGTCCGGGGCGCCATACATGGCCTCGAAGGTCTGCTTCGCCATCTTGCCGGTGATGGCGCCGGAATCGATCAGCGAGATCAGCTGCTGGAGATGCACCGGCTTGATGGACGCCTCGTCGATCTCCTTGCGGTCGGCGTTGAGCAGGCGGCTGAAGTCGCCGAGGATCCAGTTGGCTGCCGTCTTCGCCGGGGCACCGAGGCGCACCGTCTCTTCGAAAAACGCCGCCATCGGCCTGGACGCCGTGAGCAACGAGGCGTCGTACGGCGAGAGGCCGAGTGCCGTCATGAAGCGCTCGCGCCGCGCCGCCGGAAGCTCGGGCAGGCCGGCCCGGATTTCCGCCACCCACTTGCGACTGACGTCCAGCGGCGGCAGGTCGGGCTCCGGGAAGTAGCGATAGTCTTCGGCATACTCCTTGCTGCGCTGCGAGACCGTCAGCCCGCGCGCGTCGTTCCAGCCGCGCGTCTCCTGGGCCAGCCGACCGCCCGCCTCCAGCACCTCGGTCTGACGCCCGATCTCGTACTCGATGGCGCGATGGATGGCGCGGAACGAGTTCATGTTCTTGACTTCAACTTTCGTGCCAAGGTCCGGGCTTCCGACTGGCCGTAGGGACACGTTCGCATCGCAACGCAGCTGTCCCGACTCCATGTCGCCGTCGTTGACGCCGATGTACTGGAGGATGGCGCGCAGGCGCATCACGTATTCGCGCGCCTCGTCGGCGCTGCGCAGGTCGGGCTCGGAGACGATCTCCATCAGCGGCACGCCGGCGCGGTTGAAGTTCACCAGCGATGCCTGCGCTTCGTGGATCGCACCCTCGTGCAGCAGCTTGCCGGTGTCTTCCTCGAGGTGGACGCGGGTGATGCCACAGCGCTTGGCTTCGCCCTTGAGGTCGAACTCGAGGTAGCCATTGCGGCTGAACGGCAGGTCGTACTGCGAGATCTGGTAGCCCTTCGGCAGATCGGGATAAAAGTAATTCTTGCGGTCGAACTTCGAGAATTCGGGAATCTCGCAATTCAAGGCCAGCGCCGTCCGGATGGTCGCCTCGACGGCCCGTCGGTTGATGACCGGGAGGGAGCCGGGCAGACCGAGGCAGACCGGGCAGGTGTTCGCGTTTGGCGCCGCGGTGAGATAGTCGGTCGAACAGCCGCAGAACATCTTGCTCTGGGTCAGGATCTGGGCGTGGACTTCGAGGCCGACGACGACCTCATAGCGGGTCGCGATCGCACTCACGCCGCGGCTCCCATCAGCGGCGAGCGGGCGTTGTGGAACTCGGTGGCGGCCTCGAACGCATAGGCGACCCGCAGCGCAACCTCCTCCTGGAATCCGGGGGCGATGACCTGTAGCCCGATTGGGAGGCCATCGACGAGCCCGCCGGGTACCGAGATGCCGCAGACGTTGCCCAGGTTCGCCGGGATGGTGATGATGTCGTTCAGGTACATGGCCACCGGGTCCTGGGTCTTGGCGCCGAGCTCGAAGGCGGCCGTCGGCGATGTCGCGCCGAGCAGCGCATCGACTTTTTTGAATGCCTGCTTGAAGTCCTCGATGATCAGGGTGCGGACCTTCTGCGCCTGCAGGTAGTAGGCGTCGTAGTAGCCGGAGCTCAGTGCATAGGTCCCGAGCATGATGCGGCGCTTGACCTCCGCCCCGAAGCCCTGCTGGCGGGTGAGCATGTACTCCTCGATGATGTTGCGCCCGCCGCCGGCCTGGAACCCGTACCGCGTGCCGTCGTAGCGGGCCAGGTTGGAGCTCGCCTCCGCGGGTGCGATGATGTAGTAGGCCGGCAGCGCCACATCGCTGTGCGGCAGGCTGACCTCTTCGATCGACGCGCCCTGCTGCTCGAGGAGGCGGATGGCATCGCGGATCGACTGCTCGACAGCCGGTTCCATGCCGTCGACGAAGTACTCCTTCGGCACACCGAGGCGCATGCCCTTCACCCCATCGGCCAGCGTTGCCAGGTAGTCCGGCACCGGCCTCGAGGAGCTGGTCGAATCGCGCGGGTCATGGCCCGCGATCGCCTGCAGCAGCAGCGCGCCATCGACCACATCGCGGGTCATCGGACCGATTTGATCCAGCGAGGAGGCGAACGCGATCAGCCCGTACCGGCTGACACGTCCATAGGTCGGCTTCATGCCGACGATGCCGGTCAGCGCCGCGGGCTGACGGATCGAGCCGCCGGTGTCGCTGCCCAGGGCGGCGATCGCCTCGCCGGACGCGACTGCCGCGGCCGACCCGCCACTGGAGCCGCCGGGCACGCGGTCGAGTGCCCAGGGGTTGTGCACCGGCCAGTAGCCCGAGTTCTCATTGGACGAGCCCATAGCGAACTCGTCGCAGTTCGTCTTACCCAGGAACACCGCGCCTTCGGCTTCGAGGCGCTCCACTACGGTCGCGCTGTAGGGCGGGGTGAACCCGCCGAGGATCTTCGAGCCCGCCGTCGACGCGACGTCCGTGACGCAGAGGACGTCCTTTAGGGCGATCGGGATCCCGGTCAGCGGCCGGACGTCGCGCTTGGCGCGCAACCGCTCGTCAGCCGCGTGCGCCTGGCGCAAAGCCAGCTCGCGGGTGACCAGGAGGTAGGCCTTCGTCTTGTCACCAACCGCATCGATCTGGTCGAGGACGGCAGCGGTGAGCTCTACCGACGAGATCTCGCGATCCACGAGCATCTGGTGCAGATCGCGG
>Ga0209267_1000568_pt1 | contig 26860 bp, 21 predicted proteins | sample GraSoiAngelo_137_FD_185894 | JGI IMG/M metagenome (GOLD analysis project Ga0209267, IMG submission 185894) | Grasslands soil microbial communities from the Angelo Coastal Reserve, California, USA - 14_0929_09_30cm (SPAdes) (version 2) | ecosystem: Environmental > Terrestrial > Soil > Grasslands ... | reverse complement strand
TCCCAGTGAAAGAAAAAGTGGATCGTTAGAACTGCCAGTGTGAAAACTCAGGAAAAGAATCACGTAAGAAATGAGAAATGCAGCGTAAAGCGCGCGTTTTTCGGCAGTGGTTGGCTTGGCTCCGGCGCGGCGCGCAAACATCATGAACAAGCCGTAGTTCTGTCCGCTGTAATGCCAGGGGCTCCAAGTCAGATAGAGCGTGAAGATCAATGGCAGGGCGCGAAACCAGAAGTGTGACAACAGCAGAGTAAGCGCAACGATCGCGGTGATATGGACGGTAAAGATGCGGTATTTGCGGACGTCTTCCGCACGATGGTAGGCGCGGTATATCGTCGCCATGTAATGCGGGTAGTTGAAAAATAGCGCAAGCGCGTAGAAGCCGGCTGACCAAATCACGACGTTCGAAGCAGCGGTGAAATACGCCAACAGCAGCAGCGGTGCGGACCAGGCGCCGCAGCCGACGATCAGATCGAGCCACTGGTTGTAGACCCACAGCGGCGACGCCGCAGTGTCGTTTTGCTTCATACCGTTAGATTGTTTTAAGTGGTTTGTTCGCACCTGAGCGGATTATATGTGGGCAGCAGCGGGACTCCTGCTATCCAGAAGTGTTCGTCTAAAGGTAATGGGGCGTGGCAAGAGTATGTGGACTCCTTCAAACGAGCCCTCAACCACAAGAGATTCCGCTCACTCGTCGATTCTCCAGCTGGTTCGGACAAGCAAGTCTGGGTCTCGCTTTCGTTTTGCGGCGAATCGAATGCCTGACCTCATCTCAGGCCGACCATCCCACGTACGGCTTCCTGCAACTTGATTGGGTCGTATCCGACTCCATCTTTGAAGACGATCTCGACTTTTTCAATGTCAGAAATATTCGTCGAGGGATCGCCGTTGATAACGACGAGGTCCGCCTGTTTGCCGGGGGCGATGGTTCCCATGCGTTCGGATTGACCGAGAAACGCCGCGTTTCCAGCGGTCACGATGTGTATCGCTTCTAATGGAGTGAAACCCGCTTCGACCAGAAGTTCCAACTCGCGCTGAAAACCGTAGCCTGCCAGGTCGCCGCCCACGACGTAGCCGACAGCCGTGGGGTCGCTGCCCGCCAGGAGAGTTCCCCCGGCTGTGTAGAATGCGCGCTCCCACTGCATTTCCTTCTGAAAACGCATGAGCCAGTGCGGATCTTTGCCGGCATTATTTCGCAACGTCAGGTAGCTGATGAGGGATTCGGGCAACATGGCGTCGAGAACTTCTTTGCGCAATGGCAGATGACTGGGAATGTCGAGTTCATAGACCGACAATGTCGAAGTCACGGCTACGTGCCGTTGAATGAGATCGCGCATGATCTGCTGCACGACCGGACCGTTTACGTCGGCATTGGCTTGCGCGGCCAGCATGTCGGCGAACGGCGGGCACTTGTCGGGAATCTTGTTCGGCACCAGTTCGGTATCGACGACCAAAGGGCCGTGCTCAAGATTATCGATGCCCAGATCTGCCGCCTCGCGTGATGTCACCGAGCAGAGATGACCAGTAACCTTCAAATTGCGGCGGTGCGCTTCGTCAATGGCGGCCTTGAGTTGGGCGCGCGTGATGTTCATGTAAGCCTTGAAGGATGTGACGCCTTCATCGGCCCAGTATGCGACGGTCTTTCGCGCGTCGTCCGGGCCGGTGAGTTCGTGTATTTGCGGAAACATCGTGCCCGGACCTTCAAGGTAAGGGCTAGTCACATCCATTTTGGGGCCGGGAATCATTCCCTGGTCAATCCACTTCTTGAGGTTCAAGTCGGTGTAGGGTTCGATGCTGCCAGTGGTGCGCACGGCGGTTACTCCGGCAGCCAGGTAGAGTCGGGGATAGCTGTAAACCATTTCGTTGAGGGTGATGCCGCCGGGGGCCAGCTTGCCATCCTTAGTGAAGACATTCCCCGCGGTATAGAACATGTGACCGTGCATGTCGATCAGGCCGGGAATTACTGTGCGTCCGTTCATATCAAGAACTCTTGCATCACGAGGTAGGGGTGGGTCACCATCACGACCAACGAATAAAATCTTTCCCTCGCGTATGACAACAGTCTGCTGGTCACGGGCTGCTGATCCGGTACCGTCGATCAGGCGAGCATGGACTAGGGCCACCACGGGTGCGTCTACCTTCACATATTCACGAACTTCAGGCGCTAACGAGGTCGCGATCTGCGCTCGTGTGGCGCAGTTGAATAGCGTAAGACCGATGATGCAGACGACGGTTCGCATTTTTTGTTCTCCCGAACTTGTATTCCTCCAGCAGAATGTGTGGCGGGTTGGCGGGCACTCTAAATTGCAGGCGGCGGGCTGTCAACCGAGTTCGCTCGACCGCCGTCTTTTACAATGTTGTTGTGAAAAGCTACGACGTCATCATTGTGGGCGGCGGCATTATTGGGCTATCGCTGGCGATCGCGTTGCGCAAAGGTGGGGCGCGCGTATTGGTGGTTGAAAAAGGAGAGCCCGGGCGTGAGGCATCGCATGCAGCGGCCGGCATGCTGGTGGATTGCGGGGTGGAGACTCCCGCTGCGTTGCAAACGTTAGCTACGGCCAGCGCTCGCATGTACCGCGAATTCGTTCACGAACTGGAAAATGAATCGGGCGTACGCGTGGATCTGCGATCGGAAGGCACGATTCTCTTTTCGAGTACTCGGCAAGGGCAGCGACCGGCCGACGTTGCGGGCGATGCGCTTCAGAATCCCAGAAAATTAGAACCGGCTCTGGCGCCGACGCGGAACGACGCGGCGATTTATCTCAAAGAACGCAGCGTGGATCCGCGTGCGCTGGTGAAAGCTGCGCTTAAGACAGCCAAGCATCGCGAGGTTGATTTCTCCTCTGGCGACCCGGCGGCCTCGGTCGATCTCGCGGACGGACGAGTGATTGGGGTGAGCGCAGCCAAGACATCTTTCAGCGCGCCGATTGTGGTGAATTGTGCGGGTGCGTGGTCGGGACAGCTTGGGCCGGCTCGCTTTCCCACACGTCCAGTGAGAGGACAGATGCTCGCCGTGGCCGCACCGTCCCGTACGCTATTGCGCCATGTGGTGCGAGCACCTGAGATTTACCTGGTGCCGCGGAGCGATGGACGAATTTTGATCGGTGCTACGGTCGAAGAGGCTGGATTCGATAAACGCACTGACCCCGATACGATTCACCGGCTGCATCAGGCGGCTGTCGGTCTGATTCCAGAGTTGGCGCAGGCACGAATCCTCGAAGATTGGGCGGGGTTGCGACCAGGAACCCCGGATGATCTGCCGATTCTGGGTGCTACCTCCGTGGCGGGCTATTATGTTGCCACGGGTCACTTTCGCGATGGGATTCTGCTAGCGCCGGTGACAGCACAGCTAATGGCGCAGGTAGTTATGGGTGGGAAGATTGACTATGACATTTCGGCGTTCTCCGTCGCGCGCTTCGCAACTCGAGCGGCATAGCGAAAGCTTTGCGCCTGTAAAGATAAATCCCCCGTCGTGAGAGTGGGCGTTTTCCTTGCAGCGCTCCGTCGCAGGGGATGGGTCGCGCTGCAATTCAGTTATACTAACGATTTGATACGGTTTGACCGCAGGTCACGAAAGCGCGCTCCGTCCGCGAGAAAAGGACACGAATATGGCTTCCCCGGCAGTCAATTATGCCCGCGATAACCAGCAGCGATTTTTGAGTGAGCTGAAGACTTTTTTACGCATTCCAAGTATCAGTACTTTGCGGGAACACAAATCGGATGTCCAAAAAGCGGCGGAATACGTTGCTAATGAGCTGCGACGCATTGGACTGGAAAATACACAGATCGTGCCTACCAAAGGCCATCCGCTCGTGTACGCGGACTGGCTACATGCACCGGGCAAGCCGACCGTTCTCTGTTACGCGCATTACGATGTGCAGCCACCCGATCCGCTGGATGAATGGATATCTCCACCATTTGAGCCCACCGAGCGCAACAACAATATCTATGCCCGCGGCGCGGTGGACGATAAAGGCCAGCTCTGGATGCAGGTTAAGGCTTTTGAAGCGCTGATGAAGTCGCACCACGGTAAGCTGCCGCTGAATGTGAAAGTCATCATCGAGGGCGAAGAAGAAGTGGGCGGCGAATCGATTGCCGAATACGTCCGCAAAGAGAAGACGAAGCTGAAGGCCGATTTCGCGCTGGTTTGTGATACCGAGCTGTTCGCGCCCGATCTTCCCACTCTGTGCGTTGGCTTGCGAGGACTGGTCTACACGGAACTCGAAGCGGTAGGTCCGAAAACCGATCTGCATTCGGGAATGTACGGAGGGGCGGCGCCGAATCCGTTTTTCGGGTTGATCGAAGTCATCAGCAAGCTAAAGGATGCCAAGGGGCGCATTCTAATTCCCGGTTTTTACAAAGATGTGAAGGCACCGACCAAAGACGAACTCAAAGCCTGGAAGCGGTTGCCGTTCAAGGATGAAACCTTCCGCAAGGCCGAGGTGGGTTCCACAACGCTCATCGGGGAACGCGAGTACCCGACGCTCTACCGGCTATGGGCGCGTCCCACGCTGGAAGTACACGGCATGCCGGGCGGCTTCACCGCTCCCGGAGCTAAGACGGTGATTCCCGCGCGCGCAGCGGCCAAAGTCTCGATGCGGCTGGTGCCAAAGCAGGATCCTGAGGACATTCTTAAGAAGTACAGCAACTATATAAAGAAGATTACTCCCAGGGGAATCGACATAAAGATCAAAGTATGGAGCAAGGGCCCCGCGTGTGTTGTGGGAACCGACAATAAGTACATCAAGGCGGCGACCGAGGCGCTGCATGATGTATTCAAGAAGGAGACGGTTTTCATCCGCTCGGGCGGTTCCATTCCGATCGTGACCGACTTCCAGGACGTACTCAAGATTCCAAGTGTGATGATGGGATTCGGATTGCCAGATGACAATCTGCACGCGCCCAATGAGAAGTTCCACATTCCTAATTTCTATCGCGGAATCGAGACCATCTGTACCTTCTTCGAGAAGGTGGGCGGCGCGGGGTAGCTTTTTCAATCCCAGGTGAAAAAAGGGGTACGCTGCCCCCTGGGCTTCCACCCTTTTTGTTTGATCAAAGCCGGGCCGTAATATTACTGCTTCTGTTTTTGTTGATTGCTTCGCGTGTTTGCCTAAGCTAAAGTAATTGCGCTCTCGCGACTTCTCCTGCCTCTTTTCCTCATCCAAACGAATACACGTATTTTGGCTGCCTTCGCTACATTGTCTGTGCAATACAATGCGCTGATTGTGATGGCCACACCATATATAGTGTTTTCGTGCTTGACCCGGGCCCGATTTCACCTTTACAGTAGCTGGAATCCGTGCCTCTTACTGGAAAAGGGGAGGGCTTTGCCAAAAGGCGACGAGTTGATGAGGGTCAATCTGGAGATGTTACGAGCCGAAGGAATCTGGTTAGTTACTGCATCGCGCGCCTGGCCAGCGCAAGGAGTATTAAGTTGCTCAAACTGAAAAAGCTTCAAATTCTTGGGTTCAAGTCATTCTGCGACCGCACCGAGTTGAAGTTTCACGGTGACGGTGTGGCAGCCATCATTGGACCAAATGGCTGCGGCAAGTCCAATATCGCGGATGCCATCTCGTGGGTATTGGGGGAGCAATCCGCCAAGTCGCTGCGCGGCGCACGCATGGAAGATGTGATCTTCGCCGGCACTCGCGACCGCCAACCCACGGGCATGGCAGAAGTGTCGCTGACGCTGCTCGATCCCGAAGTCTATCAAGGTCCGGATGCCAGCGAGCCTACCGAAATCGTAATCCAGGATGACATGCCCGAATCCGCGGAGCACTGGGACGAGGCTGAAGTGCGAGCCAAGGCGGCGGAAGAAACGGAGCGACTGGTAGAAGAAGCTCAGCCCGGAGTAATTGAGGAGGGAGTAGCCGAGGAAATAGAGGAGGTGTCGGCGGGCGAAGATGGCCTCGGGAGCGAAGATGCCGGCCCAAGGGTTGTCGAGGGTTCGAACAATGTCGTTGGTCCGCAAGTTGTGAAGATCCGGCGGAGGAAATTCAACCAGCAGCAGTTTCGCGCGGGCGAGATCGTGGTCACGCGACGGCTGTTCCGATCGGGAGACAGCGAATATCTGCTGAATGGAAAGCTGTGCCGCCTGCGTGACATCCAGGAACTGTTCATGGGCACAGGCCTGGGGCCTGAGTCGTATGCATTGATCGAGCAGGGGCGCATAGGACAAATCCTGAGCAGCCGTCCTACCGACCGCCGCGCCATTATTGAAGAAGCCGCAGGGGTCACGAAATTCAAGACCAAGAAGCGACTGGCAGAGGCGCGATTGGAAGATGCCAAGCTGAACCTCGCGCGCGTGAATGATATTTTCGAAGAAGTCACGCGGCAGATGAACTCCTTGAAGCGCCAAGCTTCAAAAGCCGAGCGTTACGGCAGGTTGCGCGACGAAATGCGCGCGAAACTTCGCATTGTGCTGGCCAGCAAGTTTGTGCAACTGGATAAGGAAAGTGCCGAACTGGACGCTCAGCTCAATCGCATCTCTGAGGAGATTCGGCAGCAGACAGAAAATGTGCAACAACTCGAGGCCGAGCACAGCGAGCGGACGCAGCGGGGATACGAGATTGAAACCGAGCTCCGTGAAAATCGCGAGCGGTTGAACCAGATTGCAATTGAGAGCGATCGCTCACAGGCTCGCCGGCGCACCAATGAAGAACGCCGCACCGAACTTGTGGTGCGAGCGGACGCAGCGAACTCCGAATTATCGCAAAGCCAGCACCGTCTGACGGCGCTCGAAGAAGAACTGGATTCCAATCGTCAGATATTGGACTCAGCTGCTGCCGATCTTTGCGCCGCGCAAAGCGAAATGGCTCTCTGCCAGCAAGCGGCGGTCAACGCTGCGAATGAACTGGCATCTCTGGAGCGTGAGCAGGAAGAGTGCCGTGTGGCGGTGATGCAGGCGGTTGCGTCTGCGTCCGATGTTCGCAACCAACTTACGCAAGCCGAAGAGCGGCTTGCCGCGGTGGACCGAGAGGCGCAGCGTTTACAGAATGAAATTGGCACTGCCAACTCTCAGGTCGAGGCATTTGGCGGGCAACGCGGACAGCTTGCGCTGGAATTTGAAACGGTATCGCAGCGCGTCAATGGATTAACCGACGAGATCACTGAAATACGGCAGTTGTTGGAATCGAAGCGACAGGAGGAAGTCGAAGTTAAGAACCGCCTCGACAGCCTGCGGGCGGAATACGCGTCTGCATTGGGGAAAAAGGGATCACTCGAAGCGGTCATTGCCGAGCACGGCTACTCCACGGAGTGCGTTCGGCGACTTTTCCAGTCGGGATGCATGCAGGGCGGGCACGCTCCGGCCGGTGTGCTGGCCGACTTTCTTGAGGTCGAGCCGCGCTACGAACGCGTGGTTGAGGATTTTCTGCGTGATGAATTGAACTACATTGTGGTGAAATCCTGGGATGCCGCGGACGAGGGCCTGCGCCTTTTGCGCACGGATGTGGACGGACGCGCGACCTTCCTGGTACATCCTGACGATTCACAGGCAAAGTTTTCGTTCGTAGTGGATGAGAGCGCGCAATCGGCGCTGCCATCAGAATCCATTCTCCCGTTGAAGCACACGATTCGAGTTTTGAACGGTTTCGGCAAGTCCCTGGAAGTGATTCTTCCCAAGCTTCGGGACGGATATATCGTCGCCGATCAGGGTTTCGCGCGCGAGCTGGCGCTGATGAATCCGGATGCATTCTTTCTTTCCAATTCCGGCGAATGCTTCCACAACGTCACTGTGACAGGTGGCAAACAGCGGGCTGAAGGCCCGCTTTCCATGAAGCGCGAATTGCGCGAAATAGCGCGGCTGCTGGAGGAATTGGAGCGTGCATTGCGTGACGAGGGCATTCGTGCCTTAACGTTGGGCCGTGAAATCAAGGAACTTGCTTCCCGGCTCGATCGCCTGGAAGGCGAGAAACTCGCCGCCGAGAAACAGGCGATGACGTCGGGCCACATGTTGCAACAGCTCGACGCTGAGATGGGCCGCGTGAGCGAGCGCTTGCGCACTAGCCAGCAGGAACTCCAACGGCTCGCTTCTGAACGAGCCGATCAACAAGAACTAATCAACGCGCGTCAGGCTGACATCTCTGCTTTCGAGCAAAAGCGGGTCGAACTCGAAGGACAGATGACCAGTGCTCACCAACGTCTGGCAGACTTAAAGGAACGCCGCGACCTGGCAGCCCAGAATAAATCGCAACACGTAGCGCGTGTGGCGGCTCTCGAAGAGCGGCACCGCTCGGCCGCCGCCGTAATGGAGAGGATCGAAGCCATAGTTTCCGAAATGCGCGAGCGAGTAAGTGCACTGCGCATACAGATCGAGTCCGCCGCTGCCGAAAAGCTGCAGCGCGAAACAGAAAATCAGGAACTCTCGGGGCAGTTACTCGACTTGGAATCTGAGCGGAACACGGCGGCAGCACGCGACGGATTGCTGCAATTCGAGTCAGAGCAACTCCGAGCACGGAAGGCAGAAATTGACGAAATGCTGCGCGGCGCCCGTCAGTTACTGGATCAGGCCCGCGATCGTCGGGGGGAATTCTCAGCCAGCGCGGCCAAATTACAATCCGACGCGCAGCACATGGCGGAAAGTTGCCTGAACGATCTTGGCGTGCAGCGGCATGAACTCATGGCCGACACCACCATAGCAATTGCCAGCGGGGAGCAACTGGCGATCGAAGACCAGATCTATCGTGAGATGCGCATTCGGCTGGATGCGATGGGCCCGGTCAACATGATGGCACTCGAAGAGTATAAGGAAAGTGCCGAGCGCCACCAATTCCTTGAAACGCAGCGCAAGGATCTGCTTGAGTCCATTGAAAATACGCAGGCTACGATTAAGGAAATCGATACTTTCTCACGTCAGAAATTCGAAGAAGCGTTCCACAAGATCAACGACAATTTCCAAGCCACCTTCCGCAAATTGTTCGGTGGCGGACAAGCATTTATGCGCTTGACCGATGAGGAAAACAGCGCGGAGAGCGGCATTGACGTAGTCGCATCGCCTCCTGGCAAGAAGCTGCAAAACGTGCTGCTGCTCTCCGGCGGCGAGAAAGCGCTTACGGCGCTGGCCTTGCTGGTGGGCATCTTCCAATACCAGCCCAGCCCATTCTGCATTCTGGACGAAGTGGATGCTCCGCTTGACGAAGCTAATATTGCCCGCTTCACTGACCTCGTAAAAGAGATGAGTGTGCAGACCCAGTTCGTGCTCATCACCCACAGCAAGAGGACAATGAGCATCGCCCCTGTACTTTATGGGGTGACGATGCAGGAGCCCGGAGTTTCGAAGCTGGTGTCAGTACGCTTCGGTGCAACTGCTTAGGTCCGATGGTCAGCAGCTAATGATCAGTATGGCACTTTGCCCGCTCAAACGGCCTGGGTAGAGACGCGATGTAAGATGAATGCTTTTTGATCCTCTGATGTCCTCAGTTTTTCCACAACGATTTGCCGCTGAAAGTCGCGCCGGACAGGCAATCTCCGCGTATCACCCCGATGTCAACTTTTTTCATATTTGTGAATACCGGATTTTTCCCAGGGCCCTACTTAACCGTTGACAAATATTTCTGGCCAGCTAGAATACGCCACGATTTTTGCCTGTAAAATTTCCTCATGACTTCCCAACTCCTCGACACCGTCATTTTGCAGACTGACTTCCCCGAACTTGAACTTTACGCCAGTGGCAAGGTCAGGGACGTGTATCGTGTGGACAACGAGCGCCTGCTGTTCGTGGCCACGGATCGCATCTCGGCATTCGATTACGTTTTGGTAACCGGTATTCCGCACAAGGGTCGCGTACTGACGCAACTCTCGCTTTTCTGGTTCGATTTTTTGAAGGACATCGTTCCCAATCATCTCATCACGGCCGACGTCAATCGTTACCCTGGCAGCCTGAGCAAATACGCCGACCAGTTGCGCGGACGTTCCCTGCTGGTGATGCGCGCCGATATGTTCGCTATCGAGTGCGTGGTGCGCGGCTACATTTCCGGCTCAGCCTGGAAGGAATACAAGTCCAATGGAAGCGTCTGCGGGATTGCGTTGCCCAAAGGACTGCGCGAGTCTGATGCTTTGCCGGAGCCGATCTTTACCCCCGCCATTAAGGCCACCAGCGGCCACGACGAGAACATTTCCTTTGAAGGGATGTGCAAACGCGCGGGGCCGGAGCTGAGCCGGGAATTGCGAGACATCAGCCTCAATCTCTACAAAACGGCAGCGGACTACGCCCGCCAGCGAGGCATCATTATTGCGGATACCAAGTTTGAATTTGGACGAACCCCGCTCGGCGTCACGCTAGGAGATGAAGTGCTCACGCCGGATTCCTCACGCTTCTGGCCGGCAGACAAATATGAACCAGGGAAAGCCCAGGACTCGTTTGATAAACAGTATGTAAGGGACTACCTCGAGCAAATTCGTTGGAACAAGCAGCCCCCCGCGCCTGCGCTCCCCCAGGAGGTGGCTCGCAGAACCAGCGAAAAATACCTCGCGGCACACCGGCAGCTCACGGGACGCGAGTTGGAAGTGTGATCGACTCCGCCAGGAGAATAGCTCCATGAGTGGTGCGGATTGGGCGGTCCTGGCGATCATTCTGATCTCGGTATTACAGGCCGCCTCGGAAGGTTTTTTTCACGCCGCCTTCGGAGTGGCTGGCCTGGTCGTCGGATATCTCTTGGCGGCCTGGCAGTATCACCGGTTGGCGGCGTGGTTCGCGCCACATCTAAAGTCCCCGTGGTTAGGGGATATTGCGGGTTTCCTGATTATTTTTATCGCGCTCGTGGTGCTGGCCGGCATCATCGGCCGGGTAGTGCGCTGGGCGGTCAAAGAAGCCGGGCTTAGTTGGTTCGACCGCAGTCTGGGTGCTGCCTTCGGTGTGTTGCGAGGTGCATTGATGGTAGCGGTGATCCTCATGGGAATGACTGCTTTCACGCCCACTTCGCAATGGCTGGAAGGATCACAATTTGCGCCTTATTTTCTGGTGCTAGGTCGTGCCGCTATCTGGGCGGCGCCTTCGGAATTGCGGGGGCGTTTTTATCAAGGGTTAGATTTGCTGCGGAAAGAGCACCAAGCGCAACCTCCTACCGCGTCAAAACCGGCGGCGGCGCACTAGACATTCAAAATGGCTGTTACTAAACGCTGGAAGAAAGAGAGATCGCCGTGAAAGATCAGCTTGAAGCCCTCATCATGCAGATGTACAAGAGCAACATTCTTTACTCCGAAGCAGTACGCGAATTCAAGAAGCGCTTCATCCTCACGGTGCTCCAGGAAAATAAGGGTAACCAGTGCCGCGCCGCGCGCGAACTCGGCATGCACCGCAACACCCTCAGTCGAACTATCTCTGAATTGAAAATTGACGTGCGACAGTTGCGCGACGGCACCAGGCGTCCGCCTCGCAGTGCCCGGCCGGCTTTCCTGGAACGGAAAGTCGCGCGATAGGATCACCTGCCAAACCACAAGGCAAGAAGGCAGCCAATCAGGCTGCCTTCGTTTCCGCCGCATTGCAGAGAATTATTGTGATGCTGGACGGCGACGTCGCGCCGCTGGCTTCTTCGCCGGCGCCGGGGCTTTCTTCGTAAGCAAAGCTCCTTTCTCCATTGTCATCACGAACGGGCTGGGTTCGTAAGAGACAGGAACGCCCTCGAAGTCGAGGCTGGAGCCCTCCTTTGGCATCATGCGAGGAGGTATGGCACCGCTCATCGTCAGAATAATGTCAGCGCGCTTCTGATCGATATCATCCACGCTGCCCGCGATCTCGAGCTTCGTCGGACTCGCTTTGATGACCTGACCTTGCATCTGCAGCGGGACGCCCTTGATTGCATTCCACACTGCGGCGGCATCCTCCGGCTTGCCGGCGGAAAGCACAAGCTCCCACTCGCCGAAGCTCATGTCCTTGGGCTGCTTGGTTTTTACGAGCTCGGCAGCCTGTTGCGCAGGGGTAGGTGGCACGTACTGCGTGATGCTGAAACCGGCAGGTGGCAAGGGATTGGCCTTTGCCTGTGCCAGCACGTCGGTCCATCCCTGGTCTGAACCATGGTACTTGGTGTACTGCTTTTGGCCGTAGGTCATAATCTGAGCCTGGGCCGGTGATCCGGCGGCCAGATTCGCGGCTCGGGCGATGAAGAAGAGACCGTTCAAAGAATCAGGTGGCGTTGCCGTTAAGTACGCCAACGCCAGGGGATAGACATCGCGCAGATTGTTGGGATCCGCTTCTACTGACGCTCGCAAGTATTTTTGTGCTTTCGCATAATCCTTTGACTGCAATGCAGCGATGCCAGCGACACCATTGAAGATTCCGCTCGTCTGCTTCTTGAACTTTTCGAAATCGGCATCTGAAGTTCCTTCCGGTTTAGTCGCCGACTGTAAGCATTGCAGTCCTTTTTCTGCGTACTGGGCACCTTCCGTCAGGTTCTGCTGTGGATTCTGGTTCGCTTCCGCCGCTGCCCGCTTAGTGTATGCCAATAGCGCGAGAGCGCGCAGATTGCATGGATTCGCCTGCAACAATCGCTGGGCGGCATCTGCCATCTTGGCGGCGTTGTTCGCTTGTTGGTAGGCGCCCATCAGCGCTTCCAACGCGTCTTCCTTCATCACGCTGTTGGGGTACTGTGTGACGAAGGCTTCCAAACCGCTGATTTTGGCGTTTGGATCAGACTGTTGAACGGCGCCCATGTAAGCGTTATATTCCGCCGGATCTTTGATTTCTTTTTTCTGCTGGGGGGCGGCAGGTTGGCCGGGTTGGGCAGTCTGTCCAGCTTGTGCAGGCTGGGCCGGCTGTTGTCCCGCCTGCGCGGGTTGCTGTCCGGGCTTTGCAGCAGGGGCTTGGCCGGCGGGTTGCTGCGGAGGAGTTGCCGGTTGCGCCGGCGCCTGTTGCGATGTGGTCTGACCGCTTGCCACTACAGCAAACCCAAGCACAATCGTCACCAGTATTTTCTTCATCAGTATGGCTCCTTGAGCTTTCGGGAAAATTGCGACGACTCACTCAGGCCTGCTCGAACTCACGCGCCCAAGCCTTCATACACGAGCGCAGCTCACGCTCATGCGACAGGTCCCGGAAACTGAACGCCGCCCAACAACGTGAAAGCGGCCAATCCGCTAATTCCGGTGTGCCGGATTATAAGGATGTGCTCTGCCTTCTGGCAAGCCAGCATCCGCACTGAGTGCCTAGCTACATAAGATGCAGAAAATTACATGCGAGGATGGTTGCCGAGAGGCCCGGTGAGATCATCCAAGGATGGAGTATCCAATGTCCGATACAACCCGACCACTCGCGGGACAAATTGCGGTCGTAACCGGTGCTGGACGTGGCATTGGCGCTGCCATTGCGCGTAAACTGGCCCGCCTTGGCGCGACCTCGGTGCTCTCCGGCAGGACGCGGGGCGGCTTGGAATCGACCGCCGCGGCGATTGCTCAAGAAGGCGGCCAGAGCGACATTGTCGAATGCGATGTCACTGACCTCTCCTCCGTGAACTTGCTGGCAAAGCACGTAGACAGCAGGTTCGCCAGGGTAGACATCCTGGTTAACAATGCAGGAATTGGAGGCGCTGGCGGCCCACTGCATCAGCTCGCCCCGGAGATCTGGGACCAAATCCTCAACACAAATTTGCGCGGAGTGTATTACTGCATTCGCAGCTTCGCTCCCCTGATAATTCGCACCGGTGGCGGGCACATCGTTAACATTTCTTCTATTGCAGGCAAGAACGCTCTGCCGAATGGAGCTGCCTACTCCGCCTCAAAGTGGGGATTGAATGGGCTGAGCTACTCCGTCGCCGAGGAGTTACGCGCGCACAAGATACGTGTCTCGGTGGTTTGCCCCGGCTCGGTGCACACCGAATTCAGTCCTCACCCAGGCAAGGACCCCGAAAGGATGCTGCAACCGGATGACGTCGCGCACGCAGTCCAAATGCTGGTCACGCAAGCGCCACAATCTTTCGCGAGCGAAGTCGTGCTGCGTCCCACCCTGAAACCGTGAACGCGACGCGCATTTTATTTCTTGAAAAGATTGTCAAAAGCGGCGCGCGCATCGGTCACGCGGCCGGCGCCGGCTGAGGTCTCTTTTTCCCGAGTGACACGGATAGCGTAAAACGTACACCCATTGCGAGCATCTTTTCGCGGAATCCGCTCAGGAACGGGCTGCGTACATTCGAAGCGGCTGGAAGGATCAAAAAAAGAGCACTGTTTGCAGGAATGCAATTCAAAGCCGCACTTGGGACATTGCCCAACCGGTTCCGCAATCGACTGGAGCAACGTGCCGCACTGGCTGCAGCGTGAGACGCTGCGGGTTCCGGGCATCTGCAAAGCCTTGGGCCCGAAGGTCTCTGGTTTCGGGAGTTTCTCAGTTCTCTTTTGCGGTTCATGACCACTATCCTGGTAGCCATGCTGCCGGTACTTTCTATCGGACAAAGGAACCCTCCAGCTATGGCTGACATTGTCTCGCGTGTGGGCACACGCGACAAGTCCGGTTGAAAATCCGAAGGGTCAAGACTAAAGATCCATCACTCCAATGGCGAAGCCGAATGACACTCCGTCGAACTCGGAGGCGTCGTACGGCGGCTGACGTTGGGGCTGTAGCGAATGATCGCGTCCGACGTCGAACAGAACCAGCGAATTCCACTCTGGTTATAAGCCACGGGAGCCGCACCAGTAGTGTAGTTCATTAAAATCCCATTGATGGCCCGATCCGTCCCAGTCGCGGCGAAGTTGTACCCGCTTTTCACTCCCCGCGTCAGGAAACGGTCGACCAGGCAAGCGGAAGTCGGGCTCGGCGTACACGGCGAACCTCCGCCCAGATCGGCCAGCTTCGCGGCGTAACCATGGGTGGGATATGCCGCTTGATAGGAGACTTCCGCGCTGTTTATGCTGCGAATCGAGGACACGGCTGATGCTTCATTAGCGGCGATCCGCGAGTGCAACAGATTGGGAATCGCAATGGCAGCGATGATTAGGATGATCGCGATTACTATTAACAACTCGATCAGGGTAAATCCGCGGTTAGGCATGGAATATCTCGCTGGCATCTCCATCAGGATACCGCGATTCAAGCCATCGAGGTTGAATCCGGCCGATCTTTCAAAGGATGGCCATTTGCGTTGCGACCGCATTGTAACTGGCTGCAACGAATTGTATTTCCGCAGATCGGGTGCTACCATCCGAGATTGAAGACTGCAGGAGGAAAAGGGTTATGTCGGATCGAGATGGCAATAATTTTGTTTGGTTCCTCGCCGGATTGGGAGTGGGTGCGCTGGTTGGAGTTTTGTACGCGCCCCGTCCAGGCAGTGAAATGCGGGAAGCGTTGCGCGCTAAGGCCGACGATAGCCGCGAATTCATGCGAAACCGCGCCCGCGAGGCACGAGAGCACGCTACTGAGTGGGTCGACAAGGGCAAAGATGTACTGAATCAGCAAAAGGAACAGTTTCGCGCAGCTTACGAAGCCGGTCGCCAGGCCTATAAGGAAGTGACAACCGAAGGTGCAACTCCGAAGAACCTGTGATCCTGATTCAAAGCGCGTGACTCGGTGCGCAGCCTGCGGAGTTTAAGCTTATGGAAAATGTAAACCTCTTGATCGCGTTCATCGCCTTGACCGCTTTTGCGGTAGTGATCCAGGCTTTTATACTAGTGGCTCTTTATTTGTCAGTACGCAAGACCAGCGCCCGGATGGAAGTTCTCGCGAACGAGGTTAGGACCAAAGCTCTGCCCACAGTAGAGGCCGCTCACACCCTGTTAGTTGAGCTTCGGCCTAAGGTGGAATCGATCGCGGAAAATGTCAGCCATTCCACCGCCATGCTTCGAGCTCAACTTGAGCGAGTGGACGCCACTGTCAGCGACGTGATCGACCGCGCCCGTTTGCAGATAATTCGCGCCGATGAACTCGTCAATCGGACCATGGATCGAGTGGAAGAAACTACCGACATGGTACACAAAACCGTGGTTTCGCCGCTTCGTCGTGTTTCCGGAGTGATGCACGGAGTGACCGCTGGCTTGGAGTTTCTGATTGGACGCCGCCGCCGTCAGCCCGGCGACGGAATGGGTGTACCCCAGGACGAAATGTTCATCTAATAACTGCGAAGAATTCCATCAAAACGAAAAGGCAGCGCTGCCTTTTCGTTTTCGCTTACCTTTCACACTACTTGCTGTTCACGCGCAGCATCATCTGGGTTCCGCTATCCAGCTTGACGTTGCGTTGTTGCGAAGTGATAACCGAGCCCTGTGTATTGTTGGCCGCTGCCGCGCTCAGCGACAGACCGGAGATTCCAACCACGCCCTGCGAATTCCCCGAAAGCTGTCCGTTAGCAGCTATCCCACCCGCGGCATTGGTTACCGTGCCGGCGGCAGTGCTGCCGACGTCGCCGGCGGCTTTGGTTGCCGTCCCAGCCACCGAACCAACCGGTGCTACGCCACCGCTCATTCCACCCTGGGGACGCCCAGGCGCTGAACTGGGAGCCCCGCCTCCGCCGTATGGTGGCGTTGACAGTTCCTCATTGGCGGCATTGTTTTGCGCGGGCGCGGCAAGCGCCTGAATGGTGGCATTGAGCGGAATCTCTCGTCCGCCCTTCAGGATTGCCTTATCGAAGGCAATTCCCAACATCGATTCCGACTCGCCCTTGGTGCGCGCTTTAGCGTCGGTTACGTGCCCGATGAGCTTCGAGCCTTTGGGAATGACGACTTGCCCGTTAGCCTTCACGTCATCGCTGGTCTTGGCGACGACCTCGTCGCCCTGCTTAGCCTTTTTTGCGTCGACTGTTTTCGCCAGCTCGGCGCGAATGGTTGTGCCAGCGGCAAGTTGTGTGGAATCTGCCGCCTGGGCTGCTGAAGTCGATGTGCTCTGCGAAGCTGTCGCGTTTGTCTGTGATTCCGTCGAGCTTTGCGCCAACGAAGTTCCGGTCAACAAAGCTGTGATTAGACCTGCAAAAAGAATCTTCTTCATAGAGGCTGTTCTCCCTTTGGAGTCTGTTGCTATTTCGGGCCGAAAAAGTTGCTCGCGATATTCAGAGCAGGCGATGTACAACGATGTTGTGAAACGATTAGTTATTTAGAATTAGTTACTTGTGGTATATGTGTAGAGCATTACATTAGGTCGAACATACGCAAATATTTTCACAACTCGCTGGCTATAATGCCGAAAGTTGAAGTCGGAGCGTTCTCTACTTAATCCAGCCGCCTGCCACGACAACATCACCATCGTAGAACACTGCCGCCTGACCAGGGGTGATGGCGCGCTGCGGGTGGTCAAAAGTGACAAGCACTTCGTCAGCCCCAGTCTTTTCGAGCAGAGCGGGCGCGGCCTCATGACGGTGGCGAATCTTCACCGCTACACGCATCGGTTCGTGTAGTTCATCCACGGCAATAAGATTGACTCGGTGCGCTCGCAGGGTTTGGGAGTACAGATCCTCACTCGCACCGACTACCACTTGACGTGAATCACCCTTGATCTGCAGTACGTAGAATGGCGAGCCAGTAGCGATACCCAGACCCTTGCGTTGCCCGACCGTGAAGTTGTGAATACCGCCGTGCTCACCAATTACTTCCCCGCTCGTTGTGACCAGTTCACCGGCTGTGTCCGGAAGCGTCGCGCCCTCTTCTGCCAGGTATGCATCGATGAAGCGCTTGTAATCGCCCCCGGGAACAAAGCAGATTTCCTGTGAATCGGGTTTCGCTGCAAGCGCTAACCCGTGCTGGTGAGCTAACTCGCGGACCTCGGGCTTGGTCATTTCGCCCAAGGGAAATAACGTACGGCTGAGTTGCTGCTGGGTTAGTCCGAAAAGAAAATAAGTCTGATCCTTCGACGAGTCTGCCGGCCGCTTGAGCAGCCACCGTCCGCGGCTCGCATCGTATACAACGCGCGCGTAGTGTCCGGTTGCGAGCATGTCGGCGCCGATCTGACGCGCCACAATAAGCAACTGGTCAAACTTCAAGTGGTTGTTGCACAAACTGCATGGAATCGGCGTTCGACCAGATAGATACTCTTCAACGAAAGGCCGTACGACATCCCGCTCGAAGCGATCCTCATGGTTGACTACGTAGTGAGGAATGCCAAGCGTCTCCGCGACGCGCCGGGCGTCGTATACGTCGTCCAGCGAGCAGCAGCGCCCCTGCACCGCTTCAGGCATGCCATCATGACCTGCCAGCCGGCGCTGGTTCCAGAGCTGCATGGTCAAGCCGATGACATTGTGCCCGTCCGCGCGGAGCATGGCCGCAACGGTCGAGGAGTCAACCCCGCCTGACATGGCGACGGCAATGGTTTGAGTATTCAGCATTTGGCGCTTGGAGGTTAGCAATTGACACTTAACAAAGACGCCTCCTCCGCAACCTGAGAGACTACCCGTCAAAGTGTTAATTGCTAACTACTGTTCTATTGTAAACCGGTGACAACTCTCGCAGGCGGGCCACTGTTGCAGGAATCAGGCTCAGAGCGAACTCAATGTCGTCGTTTGTGTTCTGCTTGCCCAAACTGAATCGAATACTGGCACGTGCGCGATCCGCCGTCAGCCCCATGGCGGTTAACACATGCGATGGTTCAATCGCGCCTGAAGAACAAGCTGCGCCGGTTGAAACCGCGAGTCCCTTCAAGTCCAGGGCGATGACCAGCGCTTCGCCCTCGATGTGTTCGAAATAAATGTTGGTCGTATTCGGCACCCTCGGCGCTCCAGCGGCTGTCACTCCCGTGGCGTCTATCTGATCAAACAAAGTTTTCTGCAGACGATCGCGCATTGCGCTTAAGGCTATATCGGTGCCCTGCTCAAGACCTCTGCGCGCTAACTCGGCAGCTTTGCCCAACGCCACAATGCCTGGCACGTTCTCAGTTCCGGCACGCCGCGACCGCTCATGACTACCGCCATAGAGCTGTGCTCGAAGCCTCGTACCCTTCCGAACATACAGCGCGCCCACACCTTGCGGAGCGTGAATCTTGTGACCGGAAATCGCCAGCAGATCACAACCAATCGTACGCACGTTGATGTGAACCTTCCCTGCCGCCTGCACCGCGTCGGTGTGGAAGTACACATCCGCTTCGGCAGCAATCCTGCCGATATCATCGACGGGCTGTAGCACGCCGGTCTCGTTGTTCGCCATCATGATGGTGATCAGCTTCGTCTTCGAGGTCACGGCGCGGCGAACATCGTCGGGATCGACTCGTCCCTGACCGTCCACCGGCACATAGGTGACGTCGCAGCCCAGTGACTGAAGTTGTTTACAGGAATTCAGCACCGCATGATGTTCAATGGTCGAGGTAATGACATGATCTCCGGCGGCGACCAAGCCGAAGATCGCGAGATTGTCCGCCTCGGTGCCTCCGCTGGTGAATACGATTTCAGATGCCCGGCAGCCCAGTAGCCCCGCCACCGACTCCCGCGCCCGTTCCACCGCCGCCCGTGTCTCCTGGCCGTGGTGGTGAATGGACGAGGCATTACCAAACTGCTCGCCGAAGTAAGGCCGCATGGCCTCAAATATTTCGGGCAGCACCGGGGTAGTCGCGTTATTGTCCAGATAGACTCGGCGCATGACTTCCCTTCTATTTTACGCCGAGCTACGGCCCTAGGACGGAAACATGTGACCCGGATACCTTCGTCCGTATCCCTTAGTAGCGCAAAAGATTTTAGTAGCCGTGTATGGCAAGCTGAGTACAACCTGGATGGGCTGGCCGCTGAAGTGTCGAGACAGCTATGACGGAACTCTTCCCTATCGCTTTTCTACCGCCACATAGCGCTGCGGATACGCCGGTCCAATGTAATCCGCGCGCGGACGAATCAGCCGGTTGTCATCAAGTTGCTCAATCACGTGCGCTGCCCAGCCACTGATGCGCGAAACCGCAAATACCGGCGTGAACAGGTCCACATCGATGCCCAGCGTGTGATACGTGGAAGCCGAGTAGAAATCCACGTTGGCGTTCAGCTTCTTTTCTGCCTTGACGAACTCTTCAATTCTGTGGGACATCTCGAACCAGTTCGCCTGTCCGCTGGACTGCCCGAGGTCCCCCGACATCTTCCGCAGATGCGTGGCTCGCGGATCCTCGGTGTGATACACGCGATGGCCGAATCCTGGAATCTTTTTCTTCTGCGCTAACATCCCCTTCACGTATTCCACTGGGTCAGCCTTCGAAGTATGGATCGTCTGCAGGATCTGGAACACCGCTTCATTCGCCCCACCATGCAAGGGCCCTTTCAAGGCCCCAATCGCGGAGGTAATCGCCGAGTGCATATCTGACAGCGTCGCCGCGGTAACGCGAGCCGCAAATGTTGAGGCATTCAACTCGTGGTCCGCGTGCAGGATGAGAGCAATGTCCAGCGCCCGCTCGGCCGTAGAGGAAGGCTTTGCGCCATTCAACATGAGGAGGAAATTCGCCGCATGCGACAGCGACCGGTCAGGTTCTACAACCGGCTTTCCTTTTCGGATGCGGTCATAAGCCGCCACAATCATGGCAATCTGCGATGTCAGCCGGATTGACTTGCGCACATTGGCTTCATGATCGTTACTTTTCTCATCGGGATCGTAAAAACCGAGGGCCGATACCGCCGTCCGCAGCACATCCATAGGCAGTGCTTGCTTTGGGGCCGAGCGCAGCAAATTAATAATGGCCGCATCGACCTTGCGCTCTTGAGCCAGGCGATCCCGCAATTCTGTGAGCTCATTGCGCTTCGGCAAACGTCCGAACCACAGCAAATAGCAGGTTTCTTCGAAGCTGGAATTGTCAGCCAGTTCGTGAATATCAAATCCGCGATACGCTAGGACACCCTGATCTCCATCGATATAGCAGATACTGGAAGTGGTAGCGACCACCCCTTCCAAGCCTTTTGTGGCGTGCGTCGTGGTTAAGCTGGACATGCTTCCTCGCCTTGCCGGTGATCTTGGTGTTGACCCGCGGGAGAAACGCTGCAAAGCGGGCCAACTAACTTTTATACGCCATTCTCTCTAACTTTCCAACCGGTCGGTCGCGCAGATAAAGCCGCGATCGCGGTCGCTGTGCGCTTCCGGAATCACTTCACTCTTTGCGCCATCTTTTCTCCCCGGCGTATAGTGAAGAGTTTGCTTGAATCGCGCGGCCTGCCCTGATGCGAGGTCGCCCCAGCTCTGGAGATCCTATGAAACGCTTCCTATTACTTGCCGGTTTGCTCTTCTCTCTACTCGCTAGTTCCCAATCGTCTGCCGACGAGGGCATGTGGCTGTATAACGCTTTCCCCAAACAGAAGGTCCAAGCCAAATACGGTTTTGCTCCCACCCAGCAGTGGCTCGACCATGTCCGGCTATCATCGGTCCGCTTCAACAATGGCGGCTCCGGATCATTCGTCTCTCCCGAGGGCCTTACTTTCACGAATCACCACGTAGGGGCTGAATGCATCCAGCAGCTTTCCACCGGCGGCCGCGACTACATGAAAACCGGTTTCTCCGTCAAGACCAGGGCTGAAGAGGCCAAGTGTCCCAACCTCGAACTGAACCAGCTTGTCGAGATCGAGGATGTCACCGCCAAGGTTCAAGCTGCGGTAAGGCCCGATATGTCAGCCGCCGATGCGGGGCAGGCGCAGCGCGCCGCAATGTCCACCATCGAGCAGGATTGTGCCAAGTCAACGGGTCTGCGTTGCGATGTGGTCACACTCTATTCTGGTCAGGTCTATAACCTATACAAATACAAAAAGTACACCGATGTACGCCTGGTCTTTGCTCCCGAATTCGAAGCCGCGTTTTTCGGCGGCGATCCCGACAACTTCACCTATCCGCGGTATGACCTCGACATCACGTTCTTTCGCGTTTACGAAAACGACAAGCCGGCGCACCTCGATCACTACCTGCACTGGTCCCGCACCGGGGTTTCGGAGAACGATTTGATCTTTGTTTCCGGCCACCCTGGTTCCACCGGGCGTCTCCGCACCATGGCTCAACTCGAATACTTGCGCGACGTAGAGTACCCATCCCGTCTCGAGACTTACAAACGCCGCATTAACCTGCTCAAGAATTTCAGCTCCCAGTCCGAGGAAAACGCGCGTATCGCCAAGGAAGACCTGTTCAGTTACGAAAATTCTCAGAAGGCCATTACAGGCTACCTATCGGGGTTGCAGGATAAGGAGATTATGGCCCGCAAGCAGGCCGAGGAAGACAAACTGCGCGCCGATTACAAGACAAAAAACAGTGCTGCGCCCGATCCCTGGCAGGAAATCGCCAATGCCATGAAGGTACAACGGGACATGTTCCTGCCGCTCACCTACGTCGAGCGTCTCCGCGGCTTCAATTCCGATCTGGCCCGGATTGCGCGCAACCTGGTGCGGGTTACCGAAGAAAAAACCAAACCAAATGAGAAGCGCCTGCGCGAATACCGCGACTCCAATCTCCCGTCACTGGAGCAGGATCTGTTCTCGACTGCCCCAATTTATAAGTCACTCGAAACGGTGACACTCGCCGACTCCCTCGCCCAAATGCAAGACGCTCTGGGCCGCGACAATCCCGTAGTGCAGAAGGTCCTCGGTGGCAAAACAGCAGATGACGCGGCCAAAGACCTGATCGGTAATACGAAGCTGGATAATGTCGCCCTCCGCAAGCAACTTTATCAAGGAGGCGCCGCCGCGGTGCAGGCCAGCAACGATCCTCTCATCGTGGCGATGCGAGCCATCGATCCCGACGCGCGAACCGTCCGTAAACAATTCGATGACCAGGTGGATTCCGTCGAACGCCGCGAGGGCGCCGCCATTGCCAAGGCGCGATTCGCAGAGAGTGGATTTACCCAGCCGCCGGACGCCACTTTTACTCTGCGCCTCAGCTACGGCGCGGTGAAGGGCTACACGGAAAACGGAAAACACATTTCCTATTTCACTACCGTGAGAGGCACTTTCGAGCATGCCACCGAACATGGAAACAAGGATCCCTACGAGTTGCCCGAGAGTTGGATGAAGATGAAGTCGAAGCTAAACCTATCGACTCCGCTCAATTACCTCTCTACCGCAGATATCATCGGCGGCAATTCCGGGAGTCCCACGGTGAATAAAGCCGGAGAAGTGGTCGGAATTATCTTTGACGGTAATATTCAATCGCTGGTCTGGAATTTTGTTTATGACGATAGGATGGGGCGCGCGATCCACGTCGGTTCCCGCGGAATTCAGGAGGCACTACGAAATATTTACGGCGCCCACGCCCTCGCGCAGGAACTACTCGGTACGAAGGCAAGCACGGTCACTAAAATGAAAGACGGAAAAAAGGCGCAATCCATGAAGGTGGCAACGCCGGAAAAGAAGTAACGCCCGGATTCTGTGACAAAGGGGTCAGAAACAATTCAAAGGGGTGTCCGCCAAGAATATCTGTAGGTCAGGCTCTCGCGATCGCAATATCGGCTCCCCGCTCGGGGCTATTCTTTCTTTTTCACGCGCACCACCGTAATTTTGGAGAAGCCTTCTTCAAACGTCGGTGCACGGAGCTTAGCGGCCATGCGTCGCATCACATCGTCGGCAACCACTCTCTCCCGTCGCTGGTTGCGTTCGATGCAAACTTCCACCGGCACATCGAAAAAAAATGCCTGGACATCGTAGTTAAAATCCTTCGCCAGCTTGATCCAGTTGTGCCGTTCATGCGGGGTCAGGTTGGTGGCGTCCACATAATTCATCGGCCGCCGCGCTATCAGCCGGGCCTTCAGCATGGAACGCAAGTTGGAAAAAACCAGATCTTGAAATCGTTGTTCCTTGGGATCATCGAACAGCAGACTGCGCAACAAGTCGCTCGACAGAGGAGTCACATCGTGGCGCTTGAACCACGAACTCTTACCTGAACCCGGCAGTCCGATCGCCAGCACAACAGTTCCTCGAGGGACTCGCGACAAGGGTGGTGCCGCTATCGGAGGCTTCGCCGGCACTCCGGCGGCCGGGGGTTCCAGCGACGAAGCTGCCGGTTGTGCGGCGCTCTCGCCGCGCTGTCCCGACCCACGGCCGCGGCCGCCGCGCCCCCTCCTACGTCGCCGTCTCGAGGGCTCATCACTTCTGACTGTTGAGGGGATGGCTGTCGGGGATGGCGCTTCTCGCCTTTGATGCTGTGCTGCGGTTGGAGACGGCGCCATGTGCTCCGTCTCCCGCGATTCCGGCATCTCCGGTTGTGTCTCTTTTTCTTCAGCAGCAGGCCGGGCCGCTCCCGGCTCTCCATAAAAATCAGGTTGTAGTGGAGCGGGCTTTTGATCGCTGGCTTGGGTCTTTTCCGGTTCTTTCTTGCGGCGCTTCATGCGCTCGCGCATCCATTTGCGCATGTAGCGCTTTTAACACACCACCATGCTTCGTAGCAATCTGCAACGAACTACGTGCAACAGCCTTCTAAATGGCGCAACCTTGCACCCAATGCCTCTGCTTGGCGATCTCGCTGGAGATGCACGTGGCATCGCCTCTCGTACAATATGGGAGCCATGGCTAACCCGGTTCCTTCTGCGATTTACGGACAGAAGTACATCCATCTGGCAACCTTCCGAAAAAACGGAACCGCCGTCTATACACCCGTCTGGTTTGCGGAAGAAAACGGCAAGCTCTATATCATGACCCGTAGTGACTCGGGAAAATACAAGCGCATACGAAATAATCCGCATGTTCGCATTGCACCGTGCACCATGCGCGGTAAGGTCACGGGCCCAGAGTTCGCTGCAACCGCGCGCATATTGCCGCCAGAAGATTGGGGTAGTGCTCGCAAATCGCTCGAGCGCAAGTATTGGCTGATGAGATTGTCCTTCTTGTGGAGCAAGAAGAACGTCTTCATAGAGCTAGTGTTCGACTGAGCTCGTTTTGGCTTGGGGCGTTATGTCGGGTCAAGAGTCTGATTCGTTTCTTTCGAGCAATTCGCTGCACAGGATGGTCAATCCGTGAAAAAGATCACTCGCAGAGACATGTTGGCACACTCTTCTCGCATTGCGGCTTCAGTAGGCATCGGACTGCCATTGCTATCTCAGGTAACCGGCGGTGGAGCTCCAGGCACGTCCCATAAGATTAAAGTCGTCGTTGCCGGTGCACACCCTGATGATCCTGAATCAGGATGTGGAGGCACCATCGCCCTTTACTCCGATCTGGGACATGAAGTGGTCGTGCTTTACTTGACCCGTGGAGAGGCCGGGATCCCAAACAAGAGCGCTCAGCAGGCGGCGGCCATTCGCACGTCGGAATGCCAGAAGGCTTGTGCAATCTTGAAAGCGCGACCGATATTTGCCGGACAGATTGATGGCAACACAGAGCTAAGCCGGTCCCGCTATGACGACTTTGGAAAACTTCTGCAAGCAGAACATCCGGATATAGTCTTCACGCACTGGCCCATTGACACCCATCGTGACCACCGTGCGGTGTCGTTGCTGGCTTACGATGCCTGGGCGCAAAGTCGAAAAAGCTTCGATCTTTATTACTTCGAAGTAGACCAGGGCTCCCAGACACAACAGTTTTACCCAACTAATTATGTGGATATCGGACAGACCGAAAGTCGCAAGCGGGCTGCCTGTTTCGCGCACGCCAGCCAACAGCCTGAAACCGGCTTCTACCAGCTTCACGATAAGATGAACCACTTTCGCGGCATGGAATGCGGCTGTGACTTGGCGGAGAGTTTTGTCCGGCATTGTCAGAATCTCGGGACTTCCCTCCCACAACGCTAGGACTATCGGCGTACTGGAACTCGCGGGGCAGTGACATAGGTTGCCAGCTTCATTCCCCCGAGGTTTGCAATTTTGAGCCAAGCGGCGGGAGGCGCCGCCCGTCGGTTTCACGACCCACCCCATTTGCCGCCCGCTCAGTTCCCCTGTTACCATTTTTCTTTCTATCCTCGTTCCCGCAGTTTTCTCCAGGTTTCCATCATCCTTTCGGAGGCAACATGGCAGTCAAAGTAGCTATTAATGGTTTTGGACGTATCGGCCGCAATGTACTGCGCGCCTCTCTGAACGATTCCAATCTTGAGTTCGTTGCAGTCAACGATCTTACCGACCCGAAAACCCTCGCACATTTGCTCAAATACGACTCTATTCTTGGCAATCTGCCACACAAGATCACAGCCGGGGAGAACTCCATCAAAGTAGGTGAAAAAAACATTCGCGTGTTTGCGGAAAAAGATCCTGCCAAGCTGCCTTGGGAATCGGTGGGCGCCCAAGTGGTGATTGAGTCTACCGGACGATTTACCGATGCCGCGGACGCCAAGAAACATATGCGCGGCCCGGTGAAGAAGGTCATCATCTCCGCGCCCGCCAAAAATGAAGACTTCACCGTCGTGCTGGGAGTTAACCATGACAAGTACGATCCGGCTAAACATCACATCATCTCGAACGCTTCGTGCACGACGAATTGCCTCGCGCCCATCGCAAAAGTCGTTCATGATGAATTCAAAATCATCAGCGGGACCATGACCACTATTCATTCCTATACTAACGACCAGGTGATCCTCGACTTCCCTCACAAGGATTTACGCCGGGCTCGCGCCGCGGCCATCTCCATGATTCCGACCTCCACCGGCGCGGCCAAGGCGCTTCACCTCGTGATTCCTGAACTGAAGGGCAAACTCGACGGATTTGCCATGCGGGTACCGACGCCGAACGTCTCGGTCGTGGATCTAGTCGCATTCGTCGAAAAGAAAACCACTGCCGAAGAGGTGAACGCGGCTATGAAAAAGGCTTCCGAAAATGGTCCGCTGAAGGGGTATCTCGGCTACGAGACTGAAGAATTGGTTTCCGCGGACTTCCGTGGCGATGCCCGTTCTTCCATCGTCGATTCCCCCATGACCCGCGTGGTGGCAGGAAATTGCGTCAAGGTGATCTCGTGGTATGACAATGAGTGGGGCTACTCCTGCCGCGTCCGCGACTTAATCAATTACCTAAGCAGCAAGGGCTTGTAACAACGTGTGTGGGGGTGCCGTTACCCACACGGCTTTTTTTAACTTTGCTTTGTTAGGCACAAGCACTCCTGGCCGCTAG